>ERZ1370068.4665-contig-3724_pt1 | contig 26823 bp, 45 predicted proteins | sample MGYA00561227_ERZ1370068 | MGnify/ENA primary metagenome ERZ1370068 (study PRJEB38410, sample SAMEA6850437) | metagenome | study: Metagenomic assessment of the ecological functions of the soil: analysis of the soil microbiota associated with the...
TGTACTTCGTTCAGTTACGTATTCGCTGAGCTCTTCCTCGATGCCCCCACCCTCCGCAAGAAAATGAAAACCACAGACTTGCGCGGATGACGGGGATGGGAAGAAGAGGCGACGGAGGCGGCAAGCATCGGCGAAATCCGCGGTTGATTCTTTCGTCATGAAGCATCGCCCTTTCTCCTTCCCTTCGGATCGCAGCCATCAGCGGCAACACCTTTACCGAGCTCGTTAGGCTGAAGGTCTTTACTTTCTCCTCATCTTCGCTCTTCTCCTGATCGCCAACTCGCTCTTCATGGCCCGCCTTAGCTTTCAACAGGAATTCCAGGTGCTGAAGGATGTTTCGTTAGGCGCGATGAGCATCTTCACCTCGCTCCTCGCGATCGTGGCGACGGCTCAGCTCCTCCCGCGCGATCTCGAGGATCGCACCATTTACACCATCCTGGCCAAGCCCGTTCCGCGCTACGAATACCTCATCGGCAAACTCGCCGGCGTCCTTGCTCCTCCTCGCGCTCAGCATCCTCGCCATGAGCGCGCTTTTTCTCGCCGTGCTTTTCGTTAGGGAGCACAGCCTTGTGAACGAGACGCTCCGCGCTGACGGCCGGCTTCCGACCCGAGCAAGTTCAGGAAGCGCTTCGCAGCGTTGAGACCGCCGCCTTCAATGCCAACCTGTTTCCCGGCATCGTCATCATCTATCTTAAGGCGGCACTGCTCGCCGCTCTCACGCTCTTCATTTCCACCTTCGCTTCCTCCAACATCTTCACCATCGTGGTGATGGTTTTCATTTATTTCATTGGCCACCTCCAGGCGACGGCCGCGCGAATACTGGCTGCAGGATCACAGCGGCGGCTGGCTCGTGAAAGCCTTCCTCGCTCTCGTCGCCCTCGCCTTTCCCGATCTCCAGCTCTTTAATCTCGTCGACGACATCGTCGCCGGCACCGCCATCCCGATGAGTCTCTTTGCTCAGACCGCGGTGCTCGGCTGCGTTTACACGTCGATCTATCTCTTCTTTGCCTGGGTCGCCTTTCACGGGAAGGAGTTATGATCCGCTGGGCCATCATTTTCTCGCTGCTGCTCGTCTTCGGCGCGCTCCGTCTGCCGATCGAGGCCGCCCTCACCGAGCAACATCGCAGCGCCTATTTCCATCAGGCCCGTCTCGGGCTCGATCTGCGAGAACAAATCGGCCAGCTCGGTTTTCTCGCGGCCTTGAGCGGTTTTCGTTCGCTGGTCGCGGACGTCGTCTTCATCCAGGCACACGTCGCCTGGGAACGCACCGAGTGGGGTCGCGTCCTCCTCTTGTTCCGTGAAGCGACCACTCTGCAGCCGCGCTCCGTCCTGTTTTGGGATATGGCGGCGTGGCACATGGCCTGGAACGCCAGTGTCGCCGCACTGCACGATCCCTTTCAGCCTAACGACGCTCTGCGTCGCAAAGCGCAGCGCGAATATTTCGCCCTCGGGAAGGATTTCCTCGAGCGCGGGATCAAGAACAACCCCGACCGTCCGCAGCTCTACGAATCGCTCGCCCGGCTTTACAAAGAGAAGCTCAACAACCACGCCGCGGCCGCCAAATTATTTGCGCGCGCCGCCGCCTTGCCGCGTTCGCGCCGGAGCGTGACAAACGCTTCGCCGCCTACGAGCTTTCCTTCGCGCCCGGGACACGAACGGGAGGCCTACGAAGCGCTCCATCGTCTTTACGACCGCGGCGAGCAGCGAGCGCCTGCCGACCTTGCTCAAGCGCGGCTGAAATATTCTCGAACAAAAGCTCGATATTCCCTTGGATAAGCGAATTCCTGACATCGGTGCGTAGAATTTTAGCGATGCGATTTGCCATTCTCAGCGACATCCATTCCAACCTCGAGGCGCTTGAGGCCGTGCTCGCGGACGCGCGCGCGCAGTCCTGCACGCATTTTGTCTGCCTGGGCGACGTCGTTGGCTACAACGCCAACCCGAGCGAATGCGTCAAGCTCATCCGGGAGCTCGATTGCCCGGTGGTGAAGGGCAACCACGACGAGCAGGCCTCGATCGTCGCCTCGACCGAGGCCTTCAACGAGCTGGCCGAGGAAGCGATCGGTTGGACTCGCGACCATCTTTCCGCGGACGACAAAGCCTGGCTGGCCGATCTCCGCCTAACGAGACAGGTGCGCGACTTCACCATCGTCCACGCGACCCTCGATAGCCCCGGGCGAGTGGGGCTACGTCTTCAACAATCTCGACGCGATCGCGAGCTTCACCTACCAGCACACCACGCTCTGTTTTTTGGCACACCCATTGGCCGACCGCTTTCGTCCGCGAAGACGACGACGTCCGCCGCATCGCCGTCGGGCAGAATCGTTCTCGACCCTGGGAAAAAATATTTCATCAATCCCGGCAGCATCGGCCAGCCACGCGACCGCGACTGGCGCGCCGCCTACTGCATCTTCCACACCGACCGCCAGGTCGTCGAGCAACGCCGGGTCGAATACGACCTCAAGACGGCGCAGAACAAAATCCGTCAAGCCAGGCCTGCCGGACCGTCTCGCCGACCGGCTCGTCGGTCGGCCGGTAGGGCAAGGCGCTTACCTGTGACTGTCATCCCGAAGCGAAGCCCAGCGGAGTCGAGGATCCCGCGCAATTGCCCTTAACGCTTCGCGACCGGAATCCTCGACCGCACCTCGGGATGACGAGCCGATTTTGAAACCCGACATTTCCTCCATTCTCATCATCAAACCGAGTTCTCTCGGCGACATTGTGCACACTCTTGCCCGCCGCCGCGCTCCTCCGTGACGCCTACCCGGAGGCCGAAATCACCTGGGTCATCAACCCCGAATGGGCCCCGCTCTTGCGGGGCAACAAAAAGCGTCGACCACGCCCACATTTTTCCGCGCGGCAACCTCGGCGGCTTCGGCATGTCGACGCATTTGCTTCCCGTGGTTGCGCGCGACCGGGCGCCTCCGGCCCGATGCCGCGCTCGATTTCCAGGGCCTCCTGCGCAGCGCGCGCTCATTGGGCAAGATGAGTCATCCGCGCGAATTCTACGGAATGAGCGACGCGCGCGGAGGGAGCGCGCCTCTTTTACCAGCACACCGCGCAAGTCGATCGCCACGCCCACGCCGTCGAGCGCTACCTTTCGCTCGTCGAAACTTTCGGCGTGCCAGTCCGCCGCCCGCTGCGTTTCCCGCTGCCCACCGGTGACTCGATCGCGCGCTTCGATGAGGACGAACCCTTCGTCCTGCTCCATCCCTTCGCGCGCGGGCTGAAGTAAGTCGCTCAACGATTTGGCGGTCGGAAGAATTTTGTCACGCGCTCGCCCCTCTTCGCGTCGTGCTCGTCGGCCGCACAAAACGCGAAATCCCGGTGCCCGACAATTGCGTCAACCTGCTCAATCACACCACTATCTTTGCAACTCATCTGGCTGATTCGTCGCGCGCGCTTCACCGTCAGTGTCGACAGCGGCCCGATGCACATCGCCGCCGCTGTCACCGACCGCCTCATTTCCATCCACACCTGGAGCGATCCGCGCAAAGTTGGCCCCTATAACAGAGACGCATGGGTTTGGAAAAACGGCGAGCTGCCTGCGGGCGCGCGATCTTCCTCCGCCGTGCGAAGCGCGCCAAGAGCCGCCCCTTCCGCCCCACGGATGTAAAGCACCTGTTGCTGCTCGTTACGCAATATCTGTAGCCGATTCGCTCGGCAAAACGCGACGGCCAGCCAGAACCCGCGGCTGACGAATCCCGCGACAAACATCGCTGGAAATTCAGAATCTTGGTCCGCTGTTTTCTTTCTGGTCGAATACCGCGACTTCTGGGAAACATCACCCCATGAAGATACTCACCACATCATCGTCCGGATTCTCCTCGGGCTCGTCTTCGTTGTTTTTCGGCTCGAACGGGTTTCTGCAATTCCTCCCGATGCCGCCCCTGCCGCATCTTAATATCACGGGCGACTTCCTGCACGCCTTCTTCGCAGGGTCACTACGTCTATGCCGTCGCCGCTTGCCAGAGTCATCGGTGGCTTTTTCCTGATCCTGGGCCGTTTCGTGCCGCTCGGCCTCACCATCCTCCGGACCGGTCATTGTTAATATCGTCCTCTTCCATATCTTCCTCGCCGCCGAAGGGCTCCCACTCGCGCGCTCGTCATCGCCTGGCTCTTTTCGTTTTCGTGCTCTGGCGCTACTGGGCCGCCTTCGCCGCAATCCTGCGGCCGTAAGCCCGCCGCCCCGACACCGCGTTCTGGAGACACCAAACTCGCCCGGCGCACAGCCACCTTCCACGCGACTGTTCACCGTCGACCCATAGCCAAAGAGGTGCACAGCCTCACATAAATTTGCGGCGACAATGCCGACCAATTCGGCGAGGATGGAAGAAACTGACCCCGATTGGGGCCGTTTCCCAGAATCGGTACGGGGAGCCGGGCGGCGACATTTGAATCTACCAAAAATCGGCGCTTGCGCTGCACCGTCGATCTCTGATTTTCTACAACGAGTCCGATTGAAAATCGGCCCAACGCCACCACTTTAACGCCCATGAAAAACTCGAAGCGATCATCAAGCCGTTCAAACTCGAAGAAGTGAAGGAAGCGCTCGCCGAGCTCGGAATCGAGGGAATGACGGTGACGGAAGTGAAGGGCTTCGGCCGCCAGAAAGGGCACACGGAAATTTATCGCGGGAGCGAATACACGGTCGATTTTCTGCCGAAGGTGAAGGTTGAGAGTCGTGCTCGCGGACGACATGGTGGACAAGGCGGTCAGCGTGGTGGTGAGCGCGGCGAAGACCGGCAAGATCGGCGATGGCAAGGTGTTCGTGTTGCCGGTCGAGCACGCGGTGCGCATTCGCACCGAAGAGATCGGCGAGAAGGCCGTGTGAGCGAAATCACGGCACGCTTCCGTCATTCCGAGCGCAGTCGAGGAATCCCGCGGCGCGGCCTTCAAGCGTAACGCTTGGGATCCTCGGCTGCGCTCAGGATGACGCCAATTTTCAACCCACTCAACCGCCCTACCCAAACCTAACAAGATGCCAACAAAACAAAACTCCATCCGACGTCAGCAAGATGATCAAAGACCACGAGGTCAAACTCGTGGACTTCAAGTTCACCGATCTGCCCGGTGCCTGGCAGCATTTCACGACCACGCTCACCGAATACAACGAAGACATTTTTACCGAGGGCCTCGGATTCGACGGCTCGAGCATTCGCGGCTGGAAAGTGATCAATGCCTCCGACATGCTCGTCATCCCCGACCCGTCGAGCGCGTGGATCGACATTTTCAACGCCGAGCCGACGCTCAGTCTCATTTGCACGATCGTCGAGCCGATCACGCGCGAGCCCTACAATCGCGATCCGCGCGGCGTGGCGGAAAAGCGGAAGCGTATCTGCAAAGCACCGGCATCGCCGACACCGCGTTCTTCGGACCGGAAGCGGAATTCTTCATCTTCGACGATGTGCGTTTCAGCTGCACCGGGAACAGCGCTTCCTACATCGGTCGACAGCGCGAAGGGACATTGGAACAGCGGCGCGGGAGGAGTTTCCAAACCTCGGCTACAAGATCCGCGCGAAGGAAGGCTATTTCCCGGTCGCGCCGGCCGACACGCTGCAGGACATCCGCAACGAAATGTGCCTCGAACTCGAGAAAGCCGGCATCCCGATCGAACGCCAGCATCACGAAGTCGCAACCGCGGGCCAGGCCGAGATCGATATCCGCTTCGCGCCGCTCAAAGCGATGGGCGACTACATGCAGTACTACAAGTACATCGTCCGCAACGTCGCGCGGAAGCATAACAAGACGCGTGACCTTCATGCCGAAGCCGCTCTTCGGCGATAACGGCTCAGGCATGCACACCCACATCTCGCTCTGGAAGGATGGGAAGCCGCTCTTTGCCGGCAATGGCTACGCCGGCTTGAGCGATATGGCGCTGTTCTTCATCGGCGGAATTTTGAAACACGCGCCGGCCTTGACCGCGATCACCAACCCGACCACGAACAGCTACAAGCGGCTCGTGCCCGGGTTCGAGGCGCCGGTCAATCTCGCCTACTCGGCGCGGAATCGCTCCGCCGCGATCCGGATTCCGACCTATTCGGCGAATCCGAAATCGAAGCGGATCGAATTCCGCACCCCGGACGCGGCCGCGAATCCGTATGTCGCTTTTTCCGCGCTGCTCCTCGCGGGTCTCGATGGAATCCAGAACCGGATCGATCCGGGCGATCCGCTCGACAAGAATCTCTACGAACTTCCGCCGGAAGAACTGGCGGACGTGCCGAGCGTGCCGGATTCGTTAGGCGGCGCGATCGCGGCGCTGGAGGCCGATCACGCCTTCCTGCTGCGCGGCGACGTCTTCAACGCCGACTTCATCACCAACTGGATCGAGATGAAGCAGAAGGAATACGACGCGCTGCGGCTTCGCCCGCATCCGTTCGAGTTCCAGATGTATTACGACGTTTGAGTTCACGGCCTGACACTGCGCGAAGATCGTTCTGCGATGCGGACGCTCGCGCCTTGGCTGCGTGCTTGCCGCGGCTCTTTTGAGCCTAGCGGCCTGCTTGTCCTGTGTGGCCAGGTGGCCGGTGCAGTCGCTGAGCTGTCCATCGCCTCGACGGCGGCAGAAGCTCACGACTGGCGCAGATCGATGCCGAAGTCGCGCGCCTGATGAAAGCACGACAGGTGCCCGGCCTGGCGGTCGCCTTGATCGAGAACGGCCAACCGGTTTTCGTCAAGACCTACGGCTGTGGCCAAGCGTCGAAACGAAACAACCGCTGCAAAGCGACACGATCCTCTACGCGCGTCGCTTACCAAACTGGCCTCTTCGCCTTACATGGTGATGCAGTTGGTCGACGAAGCATGTCATCGATCTCGACACGTCGATCGCGAAGTATCTGCCAAAGCCGCTGCCCGAGTATGAGAAGTATACGCCGACCTCGCAAACGATGGAGCGCTGGCGGAAACTGACGCCGCGCATTTTGCTCGATCACACGACGGGCTTCCAAAACTTCCGCTTCATCAACCCGGACGGGAAACTCGACTTCAAGTTCGACCCCAGGCACGCGCTACGCCTATTCGGGGCGAAGGAATCAACTTGCTCCAACTCGTGCTCGAAACCGGCATCGGGCTCGATGTCGGCCAGAAATGCTAACGCCGCGTGTTCGACCGCTTTGGCATGAAACGCACGAGCATGACCTGGCGCGAAGATTTTGCACCAACCTATGCCGACGGCTACAACGAACATGGGAAAAGCGAGCCACATGATCGGCGCGGGAGCGTTCGGGCCGCCGGCTCGATGGACACGACGATCGAGGACTACGCGAAGTTCCTCGCCGGCTTTCTGCGCGGCGAAGGCCTTCTCGGACAAAGCGCGACCGAGATGTTACGCGCCGCAGATCGCGATCCGCTCGGCCCACCAATTTCCCACTCTGGAACCGGCCGAAAATCCGGACAGCGGACGCCAGGGATCGGACTCCTCAGCCGGACTCGGCTGCGTTCTCTTCGCGGTCCCTTCGGCCCCGTCTTCTACAAGGGTGGACATAACGAATGGACGGACAATATCGCGCTCGGCATCCCGGCGAAAAAACGCGGCCTGCTATTGTTGTCGAATAGCATCCTGGCCGAAACGATCTATCCCGCTTTGGTCAAGTTCCTTTGGGGCGAAATCGGGCTGCCCTGGTCGTGGGAATATAATACGCCCGAGCTTCCGCCTCCGCTTTCGATGGTCGAGCCGGGAAATGCCTTGCAACGAGGGGAGATCGTCCGATGTTCGTTAATGTTATGAGCTTGCTCGCCTTGTTGTCGAACTTCGGCGGACCGGATCTGATCATCATCCTATTGATCGTCCTCGTGCTCTTCGGCGCGAAGAAACTTCCCGAGCTCGCCAAAGGCATGGGCCAGGCAGTCAAAGAATTCCAAAAGGCGAAGGACGAGTTCAGCGATGAATTGCACAACGCCGGCAACGCCACGCCGCCCAAGCCCGATGTTCGTCAGGCCGAGGCCACCGTGCCACGGATCGATAACGCCCCGACGGCAAGGAAGTCCCGCCGCAGCGCGAAGAGACTCAACCGGCGACGGACGAGGGCGTACTTCGCGCGAAGTCTGATTCTGCGGTGTCGGCTTGGACCGCGCTTGGCAGCCTCCGGCTCGAGATAGCTTACGGCTCAGGAGAGCGAAGCGTCTGCATCTGACGCCCGCCCCGGCGATGGCTCAGGAGGTGCTCATGGATTTAATCCGATGACATCCGGACGCTTTTCGTCTAAGCATAGCGTCCCAAAAACTTCCGAGTCATGCCTGAACCCGATCTTCGCACTGCGATAAAAGAGATGCTGGTCAAGAGTCTGATGTTGCAAACACCAGCCGACCAGATCGCGAATGATCTACCGCTCTTCGGTCCAGGCGGCCTTGGCCTCGATTCGATCGATGCGCTCGAGCTCGTCGTCAGCATGGAGAAAACCTTTCGGCGTCGGGGTGCCGAATTCTGAAGTCGCCGGCAAGGCGCTTCAGACGGTCAATTCGCTGCACGATTATATTGTCGAGAAGACCGAGCGGCCGGCAGCATAACCTTGTAGCGCGATCTGCGACCGCGGACCTCAAGAGGATTGCGAACGATCGCCAGCTCGTGGATGCACCGACCACAGCTGATCGATTTCAGCCAGATTGATAGCGTCGATCAACTGCCGATAGCGGCCGAATTCGTGGCGATGCGGGGTCAGGATCAAGCGGGGCAGATGCGAGATTTCCGGCTGGTTCTTCTCCTGCGGCAACGGCCCGCCCTGCTCGATTCGCCCCTGCTCGCAGCAAATCTGCAAATTGCTTATTTAACTCAGCTAGTGCTTTTTCTGTCAGCGGTTTACAGATTCTTAATACCAGCTGCGATCCGACCCATCGCGAAGAGCTGTAGTTCCGGTAGAAGAGCAGAATATGGTCGACCGCATCCGTCACGTTGTGCGCAATTTTGATGAAGTTGAAGTCTTCCTTTGAAATGAGACCGAGCTTGAGCAGGTGGTCCGTGAGGAACCGCATCCAGTTTTCCCAGTAGCTTCCGTCCGGCCGATCGATGCAGCACGATCGGAATGATCAGCGCCTTCCCGGTCTGCATCAGGGTGAGCGCTTCGAAGCCTTCATCCATCGTCCCGAAGCCGCCCGGGAAAAGCGCGTAGGCATGGGTTTCCTTCACGAAGTTCAGTTTGCGGGTGAAGAAATAGTTGAAGTTGATCAGCTTCGGATCGCCATGGATGATCTCGTTGGCGCGCTGCTCGAAAGGCAGGCGAATATTGAGCCCAAAGCTGTTCTCGCGACCGGCCCCGCGCTGCGCCGCGCCCATGATTCCGTCGCCGCCGCCGGTGATGACCATGAATTTGTTCGCCACCATCTGGCGTCCGAACTCCTGGGCGAGCTGCGCCTCGGGTTCCGAAAGCGCCGTCCGTGCCGAGCCGAAGATCGACGACCTTGCGCACGTCGCGATAAGGCGCGAAAACTTCGGCTGCGTAGCGCAGTTCTTTGAGCGACCGATTCATCAGCTTGAGGTCGCCCAGTCCCCATCCTGTCCCGCGCCATCTTCGAGCGCAGTGGCGATCAGTTCCTCGATCAACTCCGGAGATTTCTCCGCGCCCCAGTCCGCGACCAATTGCCGGATCCGGGCTTCGAATTCCGGCCCGATATTGGAGGTGCGGCGGACGGTTGATCCTGACCACCGCGCTCCCGGTAAAATCTTCCACGCGTCAACTTGAGCGACTTTCGCGCCGACGAACAGCGAAAACTGGAAACGTTAGGCGGATTGCAGATCGGCCAGAATCGCGCGCATGTGCCGAATCGGCAGCGAATAGTGTCCTTCCCCTTCGACCAGATGCTCGGCGCAGTGCGGGAGGCGCTCGCCTAACGACCGGGCCAGTTGCCAGTGGAAGCTGCGATCCTTTTTGCCATGCCAGAGGCGGACCGGCACGCTGAATTTCCTCGAGCGGAAAGCCCCACGGTTGCGCGTAGATTTCGGCGTCGACCATCAGACCATCGGCCGAGGCGCGCCAGGCCTGGCGCTGACTTTCGAAGCAGGCCTCGAAGGCGGCGATGTCGCGCATCACATTGGCATCGCACGGTTGGAGCAGCTTGAGCAGCACAGCGGGCGAATGCGCACCGGAACTTTGACGGAGAGAAACGGACGCGCGGCGTGAAACGAGAAGCGCAGCAGCTCGCGATGGCGCGGATAAAAAGAGCAGCCAGCGATAAAGCGCGAGCAACCCGCCGCGATCCATGCAGATCCGCCAGCGGCGGTGCGCCGCTCACGACCGCGATCGCGCGGACGCGCTCGCGCATTGCCCACGCCGCGGCGAAGGCGTAAGGCGCGCCGCCGGAAATTCCAAGAATGCGGAACTCGCCAATGCCCAATCTGGTCGGCCAGTTCCCGAGAAGTGGCGGCCAATCGAGCAACTTCCTCTCGGGATGGAAGCGATGAATTTCGAATTCCCGGCCGGTCGGGAGAAATGATGCGCAGATTGCAACTCGCGCGCCGCCGCGTCGGTCAGCTCCGCCATCGTACGCGAGCTCGGCCAGCCGTGACAAAGAAAATCGGCGCGCCCTCTTTGTCACCGTATTCCGAGACGGCGACCGAGCGGCCGTTGACGCAGCCGATATTTCTAGCAATTCGTTGGTCGCACTTCGGGCGAGGAACTCATTGCAGCGTGGCAAGCTGTCCTCTTACCTGAAGGGACGGTCGGCAAAACACCAAACACACGCAACCAAACGGCGGGTAATCGCAAGGGAGAACGGATTCAACGACCAGGAAGGAGAGATTCCGAGCAACAGGATTTGCTCGACGCCAAAAATTCGTTGCTGCGAGGATGTCGCAACCTGGGGCGCCGGGCGACCGCAAACCGACATTGAATGGGGGTGGACGCCCGAATTGTGAAATCAATTTCTCTCGCGCTAACCGCCGGATTGGACGCGGCAAATCAGGCGCGCTAGTTTCATCGCTTTTCCACTCTCGATGCCCCAATTCTGCTTACCGCGCCGCGCGATGCCCAGGGCAGCCTCGTCGAAGGCGTGCTCAATGTCGCTGATCGCTCCGTCGCCATCCGGCAGATCGAGCAGCAGAATTGCATCCCGATTCGGATCGAAGCGATGGCGGCGGAGCCGCCGTCGCTCGACGGTAAGGCCGCGCCGCGCGGCGCAGCGGCGACACAAAATCTCAAGATTCCGCACGGCCAGTTGCTGCATTTTCACCGAGCAACTCGGCCACCTCTTGCAAGCCGGCATGACGCTCGACGAGAGCCTCGGCGTGCTGGAGAAGCGGTTCGAAACATCCGCGCGTTCAGCAGATGACGAGCGCGCTGCATCAGTCGCTGATCGACGGACGCAGTTTCTCGCAGGCGCTTGCGCGATTTTCCGCGCATCTTCCCGCCGCTTTATGTGAACATGGTCGGCGCCGGCGAAGCGAGCGGCGCGCTGCCCGGATATTCTGTCGCGCGTGGTCGAGCACCTGATGCAGGAGAAAATCTCCGCGACCGCGTGCAGCAAGCGCTCATTTATCCGGCCTTCCTCGCCTCGGCCGGCTCGGCGCTCATCATCATTTTCATCACCTTCATGGTGCCGCAGTTGACCAATTTCATGTCGCAAACCGGCGGCACTCTGCCGCTTGCCGACGCGCATTCTGCTCGGCGCGAATCATCTCATTGTCGGCTACTGGTGGCTCTTCATTCTCGTCGTTCTCGGTGTGATGGTCGGCTTCCGCGCCTTCGTCCGGAGCGATGAGGGACGGATGAGCTGGGACCGATTTCGGTTACTCATTCCGGGCTACGGCCGCATCCGCCGCCACCAATACTACGCCCAGTTTTCGCGCACCCTCGGCACCTTGATGGAAAACGGAATTCCGCTGCTCAGGGCGCTCGATTTGGTGACGGAAATCGCGGCCAACAAATATCTCGAGGCGAAACTCCGCGACGTGCGCCGGGCGGTTATCGATGGCGCAAATCTCTCGAGCGCCCTGGCGAAAGAAGAACTTTTCCCGGAGCTCTTCACCGACATGATGGCGGTCGGCGAACAAACCGGCCACTTCGCGCGCACCATGCAAACCATCGCCGACGTTTACGAGCGCGAGCTGGATCGCACCGTCAATATCATCTCGGCCTTGATTCCGCCGGTCATCATCGTGCTCATCGCGATCGTGGTCGGCTTCGTCGTTTACAGCATCCTCTCGGCGGTCTTCGAGATGACGCACAGTTTGCAGTTTCGCCCGCACTAACATAATCTCGCCGCCGGGATGCTCTTCCGATTCGTCGCGCTCGCGTTTTTGTCATCGCGGCTGACCGCGCTTCGCGCGCAGCAGCGCTCTGCCGCCGGCAGGTTCGCGCAGGTCCTCAAGCCCAGCCAATCCGCCGAGGCCGCGCCGGACAGCGCCTGGCTCGATCTGCGCCAGAACAATCCCGCTCATTCCAAAGTGCAGGCCGCGCCGGCCTGGGTGGAATCGGTGACCTTCGCTCCGGGCAAGGCGCGACGGACGGACCCGCGAAAAAGCGTCTTCCGGATTCGCCTGACCCGGCCTAACGAGGACTGTCAGATCCTGCTTTTTCGCCTTTATTTCGACGACAAACCGGAGCAGCAACCCGAGCTGATCGCCTGGGATGAATCGGGCACACAGCTTCTGCGCTCCGGTCCGTTAGGCCAAAAGACCGGCCTGGCGACTTCCTCCACCACCATCGTCCCGATGATCGGCGTGACCGCGATCGATGTCGAAGTGCCGGGCGACGGTCGCTCGGTCCGCGGCGCTTATCTCGACTGGATGAAATCGAGCCAGGTGATGCGACCGATGCACGAGGAACCGCAGACTTCGATCCCGGCACCCTTCGCGGCGGCCCCCGCTCAAGGCCGGCGAGGAAGATGCAGAGGTTTTCGGAACCGTGACCGCGCCGCTCACGGCCGAGACGATTGCGATCGGATCGAGCCTGCAGAATGGCGCCGCCTTTCAGTTCGGGCTCGAAGCGCAACCGCTCGTCGCGCTCCTGACTTTCGAAGTGGCGAGCCCGCAGGATCGAGGTGCCGCCGGAGATTTACGTGAACGGCCAGGACGTTGGCCCGGCCTCGCTCGTCCTGCCCGATCTGGCTGACCCGGCCTATCGCGGCCTCTCGCTTTCGCTCCTGCAGACGATGCAATTTCAATACACCGGCTGGGTGCGGGCGCAGAAGATCGTGCCGGCCTCGATCTTGAAGGCGGGAACGAATGATGTGATTATTATCGCAGGCGCCGGAACTTCCGCCTCGGCGATCAGGGAAACGCAGATTCAGTTGAAATACCTCTGGGACAAATCGGATTACCTGCTCGAGCCACTGAAGTAGCCCCGTCGTCAATTATTTATGCGCAAAAATCAAAGTGCTTTCACCCTCCTCGAGATCATGCTCGTGGTCACGATCATCGCTCTCGCTCCTCGGGACCGCGATCTACAAGCTTGCCGGCAACGTCGAATACGCGCGCCATAACCACGGTCGTCCGCGGACATTCAGAGCATCTGGCACCCAGCTGAAACTCTACGAGAGTATGAATGGCAATTTCCCCACGACCGAGCAGGGTCTGCAGGCGCTGGTCACGCAGCCGACGCAGCGATCCGCAGCCGCAGCGCTGGTATCAGCTCTTCAAGGAAATGCCGAAGGATCCGTGGCACACCAATTACATTTACATCAGTCCGGCCGCAAAAACCCGAGCGGTTACGATCTCTATTCCGCCGGGCCGGATCGCTAAGCCCGATACGCCCGACGACGATCCGGGCGGTTCGTAGGGTTCGGACGCGACGCGCTCGCTTTGTCATTCTGAGCGGAGCGAAGAACCTCCTGTTGGCGTACGAGGTCGTTTGGCCAGAATCGCCAGCTTGTGACGTTCTATCCCTCTGCTCAGGATGACGGCGCGCCTTTAGATTTATCCTCGCTTCGTCGTATTCCGCGCTTTCGGCCTGACGACAAGCGTCGCAATACCGTAAGACTACGGATTGTCGAGGTCCGAGTCGTCGTCGAGGGCTGCTCGGTTGCGCTGGTTGCTGGCGGCTGGCGGACCGGTTGCTGAGGGGTGGCACTGCGTCGGATAACCGGGCGCACATGCGGCGGCGGCGTGGGGATCTGGGGCACCGGCATGGGCCGCTGAATCGGCATCTGCGGATTCCCCGATTGGCCGGCCCGGGATTCCCTGCTGCGGCGGTTGCGGGAATTGGCGCGACCGGGTTTTGGATCGCCTGGCTAAGCAACGCTTCGTTGAAGGTCAAGGTCGCAAACTGGCCGTCCTTCGTGATCGTGACCTTGGTTTCGCCCACCTGGTCCGACCACTGGATGTTGGAAATGGAATAGCCGTGGACCGTTTCCTTCGTGTTCAGGTATTCCTTTATGTTCTTGTCGGTCGTCGAAGCGAGGGTGACGAAGTCGCCCTCTGTCGAATGGGCCGCATTGGCCACGTAAAGGTTCTTGCGCAAAATCCGGCGTGTTCGGCAACGCGCCCGCCGTCGCCACGGCAAAGGGCGAGCGCTGCAACATCGGCTGATAATGCGCGAACTCTTCCGTCGTCGGCAGGTCGTCTTTCGCCCATGCCGTCGTCGTTAGGCAAAAAGCAGCCCCGGTCAAAACCAGAATGAACTCTTTCGCTTTCATCATTTCTTCCCCGGGGCAAACCACTTCGCGATTTTGAAACGGCCCCGCATCACTGTCGGATCACTCGCGTCCACGATCAAGTTGGTCTGTCTCGAAAACGGTGAACGCCTCCGGCCTCTGGACGTCGTAAAGAAAATGCACGAGCGGACCCCATCCGCTCTTGGTCTCAAAGGTGGCCGAGACCGCCTGATGCGAAGGGGTCGTCTCGACCGCGCCGATCTGCGGATTATCGATCTGGACGTTGTATTTTCCGGCAATCTGCTTTCACCTGCGTGAGCAGCGGTGGAAGCCTCCGCGGGATTGTTCAGGTGCGGCTGCTTTTTCTTCAGCCACTCGGCGCGCTTCTGCCACATCTTTTCTTCCTCGAGGTAGACCGTTTGTTCGGTGCGGGTGGCGCGCTGCGTGGCGTAATCGGCCCGCGCCCCGGCGCTCATCCCAAAGAGCGCGCTCCAGATCGCGAGATTGATGAGGAGGAAAAGAATCCCGCCGACGGAGAGGGCGAGGCATCCGCTCTCGCTGATTCATTTGCGCGAGCCAGCGGGCGATCATTTCGTTTTTCCCTCCAGCCGGAATTGCGCGTGGTCGTTAGGCAAGATCCGCGGCGTGCCGAGGTTGAAGGTGAAAGCCTGCAGGCCGGGATGCTTCTTCACCTTCTCGGCAAACTGATAAGCCGAGCGCCGCCGAGGGCGCCTCGCCTTGCACGGAAATATTGCGCGCGGATTGATCGTAAACGGTGATCCGCACCTCGGGACTGGGCAGGCTCTCAAACAAATGCAGCAGGACCTCGATCGGGTAATAATGCGGATCGATCGCCGGCGAGAAGTGCCTTCCAATCCGCCTCCGGTGCGCTTGATGAACTCGACCTTGGGCGCGTCGCGCCGGATCACTTTCTGGAGGTGACCGACCTGGAAGCGAATGATCACGACGTAGAGCGCGAAGAGCAGAAAGGCCGCGGCGTAAAGCTCCGCCCGCCCAGAGAGGCGACGGCGCCATTCCTTTTGCCTAACGAGCGCGGCGCGCTGTTTCCGCCAGACCTCCGGGCGAGGTCCAACTTCACCGTCGCCGGCGGCGTTTCCATTCCCATCAGGTCGGGGCGCTGGGCGAAGACCCGCTCGATCGTGTCGCGCAGCGGCAGACAGTTTTCGTCCAGGAGGACCGTCGGAAATGCGGTGTCGATCCCCTGCAACTCCGCGCTCAAAGCCAGTTGTGGCAGATCGCGCTGCAACTGTTCCGCCTCCGTCGCATCGAGCGTGCGGGTGAGACTGAGCTTGCCGTTCTCGCTGATCGCCGAAACGAGCTTTTCTCCTTCCCGATAAATGATCAGAGCCCGCCCCGTGGCGGCGTGCGACGCGGCCCGCTGCGCGCGCATAGACCGTCACCTGGCGCGGAATATGTCCGCGGTTCAAAAGCGGCGAGGCTAATTCGGTCAAGCTTGCGCATTGTGGACCGCGACCGACGAGATGACGCTCTCGTTTTCCGTTTGCTCAATCACTTCGAAATCGCTCGTCACTTCTTCGGGCGGATAGGGAAAGCGCCTTTTTCCACCTGCAGCCGCACCATTCCGCCAAACTCCGACGGATCGACTGTCGGCAGGCGCAAGCGCTGCGCGAGGATCGCGTTTACCGGCAGCGCGAAAACGATGTCGTCGCCGTCGTCGAGCAAACCGGCCGCTTCATTCAGGTCGCCGACGTTGCGCACATCCCAGGTGCCATTGGCGGCGCGTCGGCGGACCAGATTCCAGCCCCGGCCGGAGGGCGAAATAAAAACGGGTTCGGATGCGGGTTCGATATTAAAATTCCTTCCAACGAATCATCTGGGGCTGCGCGGTTTTCCGAATAATCATTTCGACCGTTCGTGTTCGCGTCGCCGGATTTTCCCACACTGACGACGCGCATCAGCCAGGTCGTTGAATCCGATCAGCGGCGGCGGAAAGCTGCCCGCAAATTGCTGCGGTGTAGAATCCGAGCGCAAGCGAACCTGATCGAGCGATTTGAAGCCGGATCGTCGTCCGTGCCATCGATCCCATCCGGGCCGCGGCGATAGTTCCAGGAACCGATCGACGATCTGTTCGTTGAAACCCGGGAGGGAAAGCAGGACATCGCGCGAAGCCCAGGCGAGATCGACCGGCCCGGTGCTGTAGACGGTGAAATCCGCGTCCCAGTCGCGGCGCGCGGTGAATTTCTCCCAACCCTTCACTTACTTCAGTTCTTCGATGCGCTGAAGGAGCGAGTTCCTCGGCTGGTAACCGGGCTCCGACTCCGCGCCATTCAGCCGCGGGAGATCGTCCGGATCGACGTAATCGAGCAGGCAATCCATCATCCGGTCGCGCTCGTTCAGATCGATTCCCTTTGACCTCGAGATATTGGCGCAGGATCGCGAGGCCGCTGCGGATTTTCGCCCGGCGAGAATCCAGTTCAGGATTCAAGCCGCCCGCCCTCACCCGATGATCGCGGGCCTCGTAGGTCTGGTTTCGCCCTAACGAACCGTGCAGCGCGCTCGAGACCGGCCTCAACTGTCGGGCTGAGCGCCACCTCCGCGCCGGAAGAGGCCATCGCTTCCGCCTCCACCACCCGGCTGGCATTGCCGGAAAGTGTGAGACGCGAATCGACATCCAGCGCCCACGCGATCACCATCGCGCTGAGCAAAAACAGCGCCCAGAGCGCGAGCATCAGAGCGGCGCCGGAGCGTTGCGGCGATGGCAGAGCGTCGCATGATCATCAGGAGCGGTGTGCGCCGCAGCAGGAGCACCGCCTCCCACGGCACCGCGCTAGCCCGCGCGATCGATCGTTAGGCGAACCAGATGCGGCAGCGTGCCGCGATCGGTCCAACGATCGACCCAGGCGATTGAGACGTGGATCGAAGTAGCGAATTTCCATGCTGTTCACGCCGGTCAGCAGCGATACCCAGCTTTGGTTGTCCGGCACCGGATTGTCGTCATCTTCCGATTCCCGCAGGATTCCCAGCTCCATCGTTGTCGCTTCGCTCGATCGAGGCGCAGACGCAACGTGACGGAAGAATTCGCCCGTCGCATAACGAGTCAGCAGCCCCGGCCCCGCCGAGACAGACCCAGGTCATTTCATCACGCGAGCGGCCGCTGAACTTATAAGGCTCTCCCGCCAGCGCGCCACTGGCCGGGCGGCAGGTCTTGCAATTGTGCGGTGAGCAGGTTGGCCAGTCCCTCGTAGCGGGCGTCCGGTTTCATTGAGTTCTCAGTGGAGATGCGCACCGCGGTCAGGTTCGTAGCTCACAAAGCGATAAATGGCCAGCGCCATCATTCGAGAATCGCCACCGCCAGGGTGACCTCGAGGAGGGTGAAAGCGCGCGCCGCTACGCCGATCAACCCGCGCGATAAACATAGAAGACCAGTTGCTTGTTCTGCCGTCGTGCCGCCGCGCGACCATTCCGCCCGCAGCGTCACCCGGCTGATCCCGCTGACGATCGTGTTGTCCTTTTCCACAGCAGCTCTTCCGGCACGGTTTTCTGAATCAGCTTAACGACACCGTAACCGGTATCGACGTTCAATCTCGTTGGTGGCATCCGGCCGGCCGGGGCTCGCCTGCAATTCCGCCATCCGGTTGGCGAGAGCAACTGCCGGACGCGATTCTCTCTTCGCTCAGCGCGCTTGCATTCAGGCAATTTTCACCGCCCGGCCGAGCGCGAGCACGCCGATTACGAAGATCGTCAGGCCAAGGAGCACCTCGTGAAGCGCAAAAGCCAGAGCGCACTCTTATTTCGCCGCATAACGAACAATTTCCGGGCGCGCCGTGAGCGCGCGAATAGTTCACTTCCCACGAGCCGTCAGGCCCCTTGAACTCGGACGTTGGCCGGCTCACGCGCACCCGAAGGCCAGAAGATCCATTGGGCGAGCGGTTTCTTCTCCAGCGCCGCCGGCATGCCGCAGCACGTAAGCGTGCCCCTTGTCGAGCACGAGTGCCGCCGTCGGCGCGCTCGGGTCGCCTTCCGCGATCGACTCCGGACGCTGAAAGCGACGGAGTTTCGTTGCCACTCGATCAGATACGGCCGGTGCTCCTGCACACTGTGTTCCTGCGCGCAGACGACGATCTGATTCATCGGCATCGAGCGACCGCTGCAGGCGGCGATTGGCAGCACTCCACTCACCGCTCGGACGGTGATGGCGAGCAAGCAGGGACGATCAGGATGAAAACCGCGATGGCGATCTCATCAAACGTGGACCAGCACGGCGTTGCGGGCGAATTGTTACGGCAGGGCGCAATCTGCCATCCATCTGCAGCACCTCAAGCTGTCATCTTTCCGGTAATCCATTCTTTAGAAAGCCGAATCGTGCCCTCGTTTCAAGTCTGTAGCAAAGCCTGGTGTTGCTTCGATCACGCGAGGCCTGGCTCATGACTCATCCCGGCTACCAAAGATGCAATTTACCGCTGAGAATAGCCAATCTCGCCGACAGCGTTTCGCGTCTGCTGTGGTAACATCGCTGGGTGATTTCGTCCGCTATTCAGCCGCCCGCCCCGTCACATCTCCGTCGCCGCGCCGGCAATCCGACTTCGGCCGATTCACAGAAATACTCCTCCTTCTCGCCGCGCTCGGCGTGCATCGCTGGCGATGACCTGGCAGGGGCTTCACGACCGGCGGTTCGCCCGATCCCACCCGCGCCAACACCAGCCCGGCCGTTGCCGTGCTCGACATCGGCATTCTCGTCTTCCGCGAAGGCCTCGGAGTGCATTCTCGTCCTCGCCGCCATCACCGCCAGCATGACCGGCACCCGCCGCGCCTGCCGCCGACCGGTCGCCTGGGGCGCCGGCCTCGCATTTCTCGCCACGCTTGTCACCTGGATGATCGCCGTCCGCATCATGAGGCGCACTGGCCGACAACGTCTCCGCGCTCAACCTGCAGGCCGCCACCGGACTCCTGCGCCGTCGTCGTCCTGCTCGTCATCATGAACTGGTTCTTCCACAAGATTTATTGGGGCGGCTGGATCCGGGCGCACAATCGCCGGCGCAAAGACTCTCCTCACCAGCGGCGCTGAAGCCAACGCCTCGCAAACCCGCGCCTCATTTGGGGTTTGATCCTGCTCGGGTTCACCTCCCTTTACCGCGAAGGCTTCGAAGTCGTCCTCTTTCTGCAGACCTATCACCTGCGCCTTGGCGGGGGCGTCGTCCTCAAAGGCACGCTCCTCGGCCTCGGCCTCTCCGGTCTCGTCGCCATTCTTACATTCGTTATGCAACAGCGACTCCCCTACCGCAACATGCTCGTCACCACCGGCGTGTTGCTCGGCGGTGTGTCTCCTCGTCATGGTCGGCGAACAAGCGCAGGAAATGCAGCTGGCCCACTGGATCTCAACCACGCCGATACACTTGGCTCGTTGGTCTGATCCCCGATTGAGGCCGGCCTCTGGTTCGCCGTCTTTCCCAACCTACAGAAGCACTCATCGCGCAACTGATTGCCGCGATTCTGGTCAGTCGGTTCCTACTACGCCGCCCGTCGGGTTCGCTGCACCGCTGAACCTGCCTGAATTCCGATATGCGCCATTTTCGAACAGCGGTCAGTTTAGAGTCGTCGTCCTCAGGTTTCCAGTCCTTACAGACTGAAAGTTGAGGACGGGACGATACCTCTAGCTCGGTGGCAAACGACAATCGACCAGCACTAGCCGGCTCGGGTCGCGTGGGTATGCCGAGCTCGATCAGTAGTTTATCGGCTGGAGGCTGACGAACCGGCGGCGTCATGCTCGCCGGAAATGCAGTTGATCCTCTACCTGGATCGGATATCTACGGCGACCTGGGCGACGATTCCGCACATTCTGTTGCGCAACAAACCGCCGGCCTCGACTCTCGCCTGGGATCTGGGCCGTCATTTTGTTTCCCTACGCCGGCACGATCTTCTACTTCGTCGTTCGGAACAGATCGAGCTCGTTAGGCAAAAACTGCGGGCGACCCAGCGAGATGGACGCTTCGGGAGGGCGAGCTGAGCGACGCGTCAGTGCCGACACCGAAGCGAGTCTCGAGAGCATCTCACCGCGCAGGAGCGACAGCATGCGAAACTGCTCTTGCACCTGCACGAATACGCCATCTCCCTGCGCGGATGAGACACGGCTGCTGGTCGATGGCGGCGGCATTCTTCGCCGGCGCTTGGGCGGCGGATCGAGGAAGCGCAGCATCATGTCCACATCGAGTTTTACATCTGGCAGGACGATGCGCGCGCGAATGAAATACTCGACCGCCTCGTCGCCGCGGCGCGTCGCGGCGTGGAAGTGCGCTTGTTGCTCGATCCGGATCGGCTGTTTCGGGCTGCTGGCGCTCGCACTTTGCGCGGTTGGTCGAGGCCGGAGGCAAGTTTGCCTGGTTCCGCACCGCGCATCCCTTGCGCAATCACTGGACTTTCACTCTGCGGAATCATCGGAAGCTCCAGATCATCGATTGCGCATACTGTTTTGTCGGCGGGATGAACACTGGGCCGCGAATACGCGGGCGAAGATCCGGCGATTGGTCCCTGGCGCGATATCCAGATCGAGAATCACCGGCGCGCGCGGCGCGAAAGATTCCAGATGATTTTTGCCGATGACTGGTTCTTCGCGACCCAGGAAAAGCTACTCGCGCCGCGTTATTATCCGGCCGCCGGACTGTGCTCAGAAGTTGCTCGTTCAACCGATGACCGACGGCCCCGATGACCCGGACGATCCGATTCGAGATGTCACTCGTCTGGATGCTCAATATCGCGCGCCACCGGGCGTGGCTGACCGCGGGCTACTTCGGTCCCAATGAGCCGCTGCCTGACCGCGCTGCAGCTGCCGCCGCCGCGCGCGGCGTGGGATGTGCGCATGTTGGTGGCGGGCAAATCTGATCACCCGCTGCTGGTGAATGTCGGGCGTTCCTACTACGAAGAGCTGTTGCGTTACGGAGTGAAAATTTATGAATACGAAGCGGGAATCAACCACGCCGAAGGTCGCGCTCATTGATGAAGAATGGTTGATGGTCGGCTCGGCAAATCTCGATGTCGCGCTCGATGCGATTGAACTTCGAGTTGAACGCGCTGGTGCGCGATCCGGCGACGGCGGCCGATCTGGAGCGAGTGCTGAGCAGGGATTTTGCAAGTTCCAACCGCATCGTCGCGGAGGAGTTGCCCGACGTTCCCGCTGGCAACGCTGGAAGGAGAGTCTGGTCCGCGCCGCTCGTCGCCATTGCTGTAGGAAGACGCAGCGCAGGAAGAACGGGCCCCGCGCGGTAGGTGTGAGACAAGGCTGCCCGCGACGCCGAATCCTCAAGGCTACTTCGTCACGAGGGTGGCGTGGCGAAAGCGGGCCGCAGCGAGACCAGAAGGCGGCGTTTTCCGGCATCCGTGTCGCGTCTTTGCGGCTGGCATGCTGAACGCCAGTGAAATCGATAGCAGATGCTCCTTGTATCGCCACGGAAGCGGCTGAACGTGGCCGTGACGGGCGCTGAGTTTCTTGTAGGCGACGTTCGCGCGCTCTCGGCCGTATCGTGGTGCGCCAGGGAGGACCATCCCGCCGACAGCGATCGTTGAGGACGGCGAAGAGAGTGAGGATAAGTTTCATGCGAGTGGGGCGAAGATTAGTCCAAGAAGCTCGAGCCCGCTAGGGATGGAGATCAGACGCGACCCCCGGCCAAGTTGGCGCGATCAACATCCGAATGAGTGCCTTGGCTGTAACCACGCGTCGTGTCGCTTGACCACGCTGAGTCAGGCCCGAGTCGTGACTCCCGCCCGGGCGTGGCACTAGCCAGGCACTGCTCTCCGCGCGAGCGCGCCGCCATGAGGCCGTGGCGCTGACTCAGATCGATGCGACGCCCAGGACTCGGGGCCCTTCGTTCACGTCAAGAGCGGCTGAGAGAGCGGGTAGACGAGATTTCTGCGTGAGCGTGGAACTCGCGCGATGCCCGGTTGGATCAACGGCAGCGTCGTTCGGAAAGCCGGTCAAAACCCGGTCTGATCGTGGATAAGAAGTGGAATAACCGATCAAACCTTGCCTGAGTGAGGCGGCTGCCGAGATAAACGTCGTCGCCCAATGCCCGCAAACCACTTCAGCCAAGGCAACAACCACCAACGCCCATGCCAAACTGCGAACGATTTTTATGAAGTTATTTGGCCAAAATGTCAGCCGGAATGCAAGATAATTGATGCACGGCAGCTGCCGTTGCCTGACCGGCCGACTTGCCCGCTCGAAAGGCGTGCAGCCGCCACTGATCTGCTTTGCGCGTCAGGCGTGATCGCCGCTTTGGGACACGACCCTTTAGACGCGCGCACTCCCCTTACCTGCGCGGCCGAATCTCCGGCCTAGAGTCGATCTGCTTTTCAATCTACGGGCAGCCGCCGCACGGTTTTCCGTCCATCGGTAGTTGGGACTGCAGCGACATTCGTAAACGAGGTTTCCTCCGTAGCGCCAGTTATCGAGCAGAATGCCCTGCGCAAATGGCTGGCCTTTGCTTGCAATAACGATCACGATTATGTTCGCTCGGAGTTCCCACGAACGATTCGCCCAGTGAGTTCAAGTGTTTGAAGCTTTAACGCATCCGTTGAGCAGCAGCTCAGTCGTAAATTGAAAACAGAGGCCGCCTTTTTCTAGCTCCGATGTTGACAAATAGTTCTGAACCCCGGCCGGCCAGACGACCCGCCACTGCGCGCGAGATCTCGTCTCCCGTGTAGGCGCATCTGGCAACCTGACCCGCCTCGTCTCCACGCACGCTGGTCGGCGAAAGCGCCAGCAGCCGATTGCGCAACTTCACGTCATCGGCCGACGTGGCGATCACCGGCCCTTCACGCACGCAGCCGAGGGAGCGCAATTGACGAGCAAGCACGGCCGCGACGGCGGGTCGCAAGGCGAATTGAGGGCAGCAGTGCACAAAAGGCTCGGAAGTAGAAAGGAGAGCGAAGAAGTTAAACGACGCGAGAATATGGGGTCATCTTCATTCGATTCTTTAAGAACCTTGAATATTTGCGCTTGGTTGGCAAGCCTGCGCTCAGACCAACTGGTGGTCAGCGTCCCATAATGCGTGTTGGCCACCGTGGCGCCGATAATGAAACCACTTATCTCCTCGGCCAGCTGCGTGCGTCATCATGTGGTCGTGGTCAGAGCATCAGTCACGCTGGACGTGCTGGGAATTCTCGTGAATCCGATGATCTTCTGGTGGGCGAAACTTCGGCCAACGTGTCTAGGTGAGAGCGGTCCGGAAAATAAAGCCTCAGCAAGTAATGTTCGTAGCTGCTGCTCGATCACGTCGCAGCACTTCTCGGCGAACCTGTCCATCTCAGGCGTTACCAACTAACGAGAACAGTTGAGCAGCAGGACGAGACCGGAACGGGGTCGCTTTTGAAGGAAAAGAGGGCTAGTCACGCAAAAGTGGAGCCTAGACGGGTGGTCCCCTTCAGCGCTTATTAGCCATATCGTGTTCATGTCGAAATCGGCCGCGTTAAAAGAATCCGCGGAGGAACGCCGCCGCTTTATCCGAGATGCCGACAATCTTGTTCGTTGCCTGACGATAGAATTTGAAATTGAGCTCGGTCTCGGGTCGACCGTCGTTCCAGTCGGAAAAAGTTTGAGCTCGCTCCGCCCCAGGCGCCGCTTCGCGAGCGCGGTGCGTCTGATGGTGATGCTCACGCGCGGCGTTTGCCGGGCGATCCCGCGTTTCTTTGCGATCGCTTTGGCCGAGGTGACGACGCCGCTCGCGATGAGACCTGGCCCGCCTTCGTTCTCGCTCGCGAAGACGAAGATCGTATCGCCTTTGGCGATGTGCTTGCCACCATACATCGTCTTCTGCGCGCTGAACGCGAACGTCTCCGCCCACGGATCGCTAACCTCGGCTTTGATCGCGAACATCATACTCCTCATCTCGCACCATTAATTTCATGGCCGTCCCATCGGGCCAGGCCAACGTGTGAGCGCTGTTTGGCGACACGCCAAAGCGGTGGGAAAACACGTCGGCTGCACTCGCTGGTTGGGTACAAAATTACTCCCACCCTCGAAGAATTCTGTCTCAAATGCCTGGCTGTCCGCATACTTGACGTCTGAAATTTTCCAACCTTGCCTGTGGTGAATAAGAGAAAAAGGTGATCAGCTTGTCGCCCATGTTTCAAACGAAGCGATCACTTCGGAGCAGAGTCCTTTTCGGACTTGATTCGAAGCGAGAACTTTTGATGTCGTGCTTGCGCGTCGTAGCTGATCAAAGTCGAGATACCCACTTCGCCTTTGACGTCACCGCATCCTTCCAGATAAGTTGAAAACAATCGGTCCGAAAATACTGAGTCACCACGCCGCGATTCTCTTCGTTTGGAAAAAGGGGGCTCTGTTTTTTTTCATGCAGCTTATAAAGCCTGGAAACAAGGCCTTCGGGTGACGATTGAGCAAACGACTTCGGCGTTTCGGCGTACAATTGTTGGCCAGCCAACGCGATAAGAATCCAGAGACAGCATATTGGATTTCATAATTTTGCGCCTATCAAAGATGAGCCACGCCGCGGGATTTGCCACCGAGAGGCCGCTTGCTGGAAAAAGCTTGAACTGATCTGATCTTCAGCTTCGGCGTTGGCTTGCTTACAGTGGCTGCGTTGATTTAGTGGTGTATAAACATCAGCTGGCACAGACGATCCTTGGCGCTGAAGCTGCTGCACCGGTGTCAAAGACCTGATGAACATGCGCAGGCTTTGATCCTTAGTCGCCCATGCTGGGCTCTCTCGCGCGCGTCCGAAGATCCCCGACGAACCTTACCGAGCTCAGCCGTTGAAAGGCACCACCATGAATGATAGGACTAGAAGGAAGAAACGAGGAGTGGCGGGTAACGTGGACACAACTGATTTGTAGGTCTGCGCTGAGCGGTTATCAGAGTTTTACTTCGCCAGCCATCCTGCTGCGGCAGAGTTTGGATGAATTATCTGCGGACGCTGGAACACGCAGCCCACCGATCAGCGACAGCGCCATACTGGTTTGGAGCTTGCGCCGTGTGGTGACTGGGGAAGCGCGGCGAAGGCCTTCTTCCGCTGCCAACTCCGCGCTGGCTCGCCAGGTTGGCTGGGTCGATTCGAAAACGCGGTTTTTGAGGAGCCTGATCGCCCGCTGTTTGATCCCCGGCCAGCGGTTGCCACGGCAACCCCGTGTCGACTGTAAACGACCACGCTGACGCGGACCTCCGTTTGATATATATTATCGGGGAGGGAAGAACATCACTTCTTCAGCTCTTGACCACATTGACTGAAGCTTGGTGACTTCCATCATCAATCGTTTGCTCTTGAGAGGTAGCCCAGCGCAAAATTCTTTTCCTTGTAATGACTTAAGCCTGCAAGAGTGAAGGGGGAACTATGAGAGCAATGATTGACTCCAACGGGAATAATGTTCTGCCTTAGAGAAACGAGCAAACGGTAATGAACTATCGTTGATTATAGATGGTTAAATGCGACAAAACCAAGATAAGCCCCTGAAAGTCCAGGATCCACTGGTTGCATACCCTCCCGGGCTTCTGGTGAAGGTCGCAGACCAGAAGCAATGGGAATCAACAGCCTGCAAGGAAACAAAAACAACAATGATCAAATGTTGCGTTTGAGATGGATCCCCAATATGTCACTCCACCAACACTTAATACGACGCTTCTCGCGCTTACTATGTCAGTAATTGAACTGGATTAGTTTCTATTTTTCATGCCTTCTTCTAGTTTCAAAGCTTAAATTTTTGCCATAAAAAGATATTAAAGCGCGAACTCATAGGATCTGCGACGATTATGGCAACAGACTTTTGGGCCAACGACGTAAAGCACCAAGGGCATCCAAGAAGCGGGCACTGGGCGCTGGTCTTAGTGACTGGGTGGCCTCTGTTTGTCAGTTTCGAGAACTTCGGCCTCTGAGGCCTTCGGGTGGTTCTGACGCGTCGCGCTCATTCCCGCCGTCCCTTCTTACCCTCAGCATCGATGATCAGCTTCGTCTGACCTTACTCATGGAGAGATCAGCGTTAGCGGTTCTTTCCATCTGCTCACTGGAATGTAACGCTGAGATAGAAAGGACCAACCGGTAAGTATGCAGGCCTCTTTTGACTCTTTCCACGACTACTTATCAGATCATCTCCCAAAGTGGAACTAATGATGTAGGAACCCAATGAGCTGATGGAAAGGGGTGCCTGGGCCTGCAACAGTTTGAACCTGTGGCTACTGATGTTCTATCTGTCAGATCTGAAGAGAATCGCCAAACTCACACGTGATACCAGAGTTGAATAAACCAATAAACTGCATCTTTCGATAGCCTGCCGTAAAGTCATGACTGGGCATCAGATAAGGCTGCAACTGAATCAGTA
>ERZ1370068.9474-contig-825_pt1 | contig 26821 bp, 26 predicted proteins | sample MGYA00561227_ERZ1370068 | MGnify/ENA primary metagenome ERZ1370068 (study PRJEB38410, sample SAMEA6850437) | metagenome | study: Metagenomic assessment of the ecological functions of the soil: analysis of the soil microbiota associated with the...
TTATTACGTATTGCTCGATGCGCGAGACCAGGAGCGGGGTCAGGCCGATCTCCGGGACGAGGTAGAGCACGCCGCGCCCCGCCGCGCATCGCGGCCTCCGCCGCGCGCAGGTACACCTCGGTCTTCCCCGAGCCCGTGGCGCCCCACAAGAGGAACGGCGCGAACGCGCGGGCGCCGACCGCGGAAAGGAGCGCCGCGAGCACGTTCGGACTGCGCCGTCGGGTCGGCCGGCGCACGGCGAAGCCGGCACGCCGGACGCGCAGGCTCAGGCGCGCGGCGGTGCCCGACGCGCGCTTCGCGCGCCGGCGGGATCGGGGGAGCGCGGCCTCGATCGCCTCGCCCCACGAGCACAGGTAGTAGTCCGCGACGAAGCGGGTCAGCTCGAGCAGGTGCGCGTCGAGCGCCGGGCGAGCCGGGAGCGGTCTCGCCGAGGTCCCTTGACCTCGACGCCGGCGGCAGGAGCGCGGCGCCGGACCACTCGACGACGGTCCCCTTGACGCTGCGCCGTGCCGAACGGCACGACGCACGCGCATTCCCAGCGCGACGCCGACGCCGTGGGCGTCCGGGAACGCGGTAGGTGAACGTGCGGCGGAGCGGGACTGGAACGGCGACGCCGACGAGCGTCGCCGCGTCCTCCCCGCCGGTCACGAGGCTCGTCGATCCGGGCGCGGGCCGCCTTCAGGTCCTCGAACACCGCGAGCCGGTTCTCGACGGTGTAGCTCCTGAGGAGATACGCCGGGTGGAACGTCGGCATGACCGGGATGCCGCGGAACGATCCCCAGCGTCCGCGCAGGCTGCGTGATGCCCGGCCTTCGTCCCGAGGAGGCGTCTTCGTGGCGGGAGAGCCCAAGGCGACGATCACCTTCGGGCTGAATGGCCTCGATCTGACGGAACAGGAACGGCGAGCAGGTCGCGACCTCGTCGGGCTCGGGATCGCGATTCCCGCGGCGGCCGGCACTTCACGACGTTGGCGATGTAGACGTCTTCGTCGCGTCCAGCCCGATCGCGCTGGATCATCTCGTTCAGCTTCTGCCCGGCGCGACCGACGAACGGCTCCCCTGCGCGTCCTCGTCGGCGCCCGGTCCCTCGCCGACGAACATCAGCTTCGCGTGCGGGTTGCCGACGCCGAAGACGATGTTCGTGCGCGCCTCGCAGAGCTTGCAGCGCTTGCAGTCGCCGAGCTCGTCGCGAAGCGCGACGAGCGAGCGTGTCGGCATCGCGAGCGGCTCCGCGCCGAGCGCGGCTCGCCTCAACGCGAGCTCGCGAACGCCGATCTCGCCCAGGTAGCCCACCCACGAGGCGAGCGCCCTGCGGACGTCGGCGGTGTCGCTCACCGCGTCGTCCGGTCCGAGGACCCGGTCGAGGATCGCATCGGCGATCTCCGCCTTGCTCGCTTCGGGAACCGGGACGCGACGAGCCGTCCTTGCCGAGGATCGTCACGGCGTTCCGGTCCGAGCCGATGCCCAAACCCGGGCCGGAGATGTCGTTCGCGACGATGAAATCCGCGTTCTTCGCGGCGAGCTTCTTCGCCGCGTTCGCGAGCAGATCGTCCGGTTTCGGCGGCGAACCCGACGAGGATCTCGCCGCCCCTGCGTCCGCCCCAGCTCGGCGAGGATGTCGGGCCCTTCCTCGAGGACGAGCGTGAGCGGTGCCGCCGGTCTTCTTGATCTTGCTGCGGGGCGGCCGGCGGGCGCGTAGTCGGCGACGGCGGCCACCATGAAGATCGCGTGGGCGCCCGTCGCGCTCGGCCATCACGGCGTCGCGCATCTGGCCGGCGGTCGTCACGCCGCACGACCCGCGTGCCGAACGGGGCCGGCAGATCCACCGGACCGCTGACGATCGCAACCGACGCGCTCCGCGCCGTGCGGCCGCCGCGTGCGATCGCGTAGCCCATCTTCCCGGACGAGCCGTTGGAGAGATACCGGACCGGATCGATCGGCTCGCGCGTCGGGCCCGCGGTGACGACGATCTTCTTTCCTTCGAGCGACCGGCCTCGCGCGCGCCGCGCGAAGCGCCGCGGCCACGATCGTCTCCGGCGCGGCGAGACGGCCGCACGCCGGTCTCGCGCTCGGCCGAGCCAGCCCGACTCCGGGTCGACGATCGCGCGACGCCGCGCGACCGCAGCGTGCGGACGCGCGCCTGGGTCGCCGGATGGAGCCACATGCGCGTGTTCATCGCGGGGGCGAGAACGACCGGCGCGGTGACGGCCAGGTAGAACGGTCGACAGGAGATCGTCCGCGATCCCGTGCGCGAATTTCGCCAGGACGTTCGCCGTGGCCGGGGCGACGACGAACGCATCGAGGCCGCGGGTCAGCTCGATGTGCTTGATCGTCTCGTCGGAGGCGCATGTCCCACGGCGTCGATCCAGACCTTGCGTGCCGGAGAGCGTCTGCAGCGTGAGCGGCGTGATGAACCGCTCGGCGTTTCGGGTCATCAGCACCTGGACCGACGCGCCGGCAATCGGTCAGACGGCGCACGATCGTCGCAAGCCTTGTAGGCCGCGATGCCGCCGCTCACCCCAAGGCGATGCGCACGGGTCTACTCGTCGGCGCTCGCTTCGGCGGCGCCGGCCGGCGGCGGGCTTCCGTCCCACGCGTCGACGACCCCGGCGGCCACTTCCTCCTGAGCGAGCACCGTCGCCTTGCGGGTGTCGGAGTCGATCCAGGAGCGCGCCGGCCTGCAGCTGTTCCGCGCGGAGCGCGCCAGCATGACGAACCGGTATTTGCTCATCGACGTTGTCGGGGAGCTTCGATCATGCGGTCCTCCTAGGCGCTCGGTTCCGGGAGCCGGGGAAGGTCGAAAGTATCTCACTTCACGCGGTTCCTGCGGCGTCGCCGTTCGCGTCCGCCTCAGCCCGGACGATCGACGCCAGCTCGCGAGCACGCTTCCTCCAGATCGGCGTTCACGACGACGTAGTCGAACCGATCGTACTCCAACGCCTCCAGGCGGGCCGCGCCTCACGGAGGCGACGGGCGTGCTCGGCATCCTCGCTGCCGCGCCGCTTCAGGCGCTCTTCGAGCGCGGCGTAGTCCGGCGGCAGGATGAACACCGAGACGGCGTCGAGCTCCGAGGCCTTGACCTGGCGCGCCCCCTGGACGTCGATGTCCGAGGAGGAGGCTCGTTCCGGAGGCCAAGACGCCGCCTCCGGTCGCCTGCGCGCCCGGTCCCGTACTTGTGGTCGAACACCCGCGCCCATTCGAGGAAGCCGCCCGCCGGCGACCATGGCGTCGAAGCGGGCGTCGTCGACGAACTCGTACTCGCGGCCGTTCTCCTCGCCGGCCCGGCGCGGCCTGCGTGGTGAACGAGACCGAGAAGCACGAGGCCCGGGACCGATCTCGAGTCAGCCGATCGCGCGAGCGTGCTCTTTCCCGTCCCCGACGGGGCCGAGATGACGAAGAGCGTCCGCGGTCGTCTCCCGTCCATCGATTACTCAGGTTCTGGATCTGCTTCGCGGATCTTCTCGGACTCCGCCTTCGAGCGTGAGCGCGTGCCGGCTGATCGCCGAGCTCGGCGGACTTGCTCGCGATCGTGTTGGTCTCGCGGTGAATCTCCTGAAGAGGAACTCGAGGCGCTTGCCCGACCGGGTCTCGCCGTCGACGTCCTCGAGGACGCGCCTGCGCGTGGTCGAGGTGCCCTGCCAGCCGCACGATCTCCTCGGTGATGTCGGCGCGATCGGCGAGGAACGCCGCCTCCTGGGCGATCCGCGCGGGGTCGAGCGTCAGCTGCGGTCACGAGCTGCTGCACGCGCTCGGCGATCTTCTTCTGCGAGCGCCTGAGGGACTGCCGCGGCGAGCTCGCGAATCGCGGCCGACGGTCTGCTTCATGCGCGACAGCGCTCGACCAGGTCGTCGCGCGGGAAGCCGCCCTCCCGCCGCCGCTCGGCGTCGAGCGCGGCGAGTGCGATGTCGAGCGCGCCGATCGACCGCCTCGCGGCCGCCGTCGTCGAGAGCGGCCGCCGTGGCTCGCCGTCTCGAAGACGCCCGGGACGCGACATCACGCGCTGGAAGGTCCCAGTCTCCTTCTACCCCGTACTCGTCCCGGAGCGTTCGCATCGCTCGCAAGCGCGCGCCGCGACGACGGGGACGGTTGAGCGCGAGACCGGGCTTCGGCGCGTTCCGTCCGTGTCCAGGCCTCAGATCGAGGTCGACTCGGCCCCGCTTGACCGATGCGCCAGCACCTTGCGGCGGAGCTCCTGCTCGAGCGGCGCCAGCTCGTCGGACAGGCGCAGCTTCAGGTCGGCGAAATCGATTGTTGACGCTGCGCAGCTCCACCGTGACCTTCGATCCCCGGAGCTTCGGCAGCGCCCTGGCCGTACCCTGTCATGGAGCGGATCATGGAAGGCCGGGATTGGAGCATCCGAGCGGAGCGTCGAACCGGCGCGTCCGGCCTCGTCCAAGACGGCCGTCAGCCGCACGGTCGAAGAGCGCCGTCGCCGTGAAGCCGGTCACTGACGCCGCAAAGCCCCGGCGCGCGAGCGACGTCGGCTCGCGACCGGATCGTCGAGGACAGGTCGCCAGCTGGTCGGCGATCGCTGCGGCGTGCACGCTCCTGAACCAGCTCGGGCACGATCCGTGCTCCCGCGACGAGGTTCGGCAGCGCGATGTGATCGACGCGAGACCAAGCGCCTTGGCGATGAGGTACGACAGCGACCTGCATGCGGTAGAACGCCGACGAAGGGCAAGCCCGGCGAGCGCCGCATCGAGCGTCGCGGTCCCCGAGGCCGACGGCGCCTGCATCGCGCCACGTCGAGGATGCGCGGGATAGGCGCCCTCGCGAATGGCGACGCCTGGCTAGTGGAGCCCCGCGTGCGGCGATGCGCTTCCAGGAAACCGTCCGGGATCGTGCTGCGCCCTCGGCACGGCGAACTGAGCCGTGAGGGTGCGTCGCGGACAGCACGCTAGCGGCATCGAGCAGAATCGGGAAGAGCCGTCCGGCCTCGCCGACACGGCTCCCGGGAGCGAACGCCACGACCGGACGGCGCGGATCGAGCCCGAGCGCTGCGGGCAGGAGCTCGTCGCGCGCGGCGCGCTCGCTCGGCGCCGCGGCCGGATGGCCGACGAACGTCGCCGGCACGCCCTCCGCTTCGGTAAAAAGGCGCTCTCGAACGGGAACAGCACGAGCATGCGCCGCACGAGCTCGCGCATCGCCGCGACGCGGCCCTTGCCGCCACGCCCAGACCTGCGGGCTGACGTAGTAGACGACCGGGACGCCCGGCGTCCTTCACGCGATGCGGCCAGGCGCAGGTTGAAATCGGGGAAGTCGATCGGAACGAGGACGTCGGGCCGCTCGCCGATCAGAGCGGACGTCGAGGCGCGACCATGGCGCGGCCGGATCGTCGGGAAGGTGCCGGATCGACCTCGACGAAACCGACGACGGCGACCTCCCGACGCGTGCTGCACGAGGCGCACGCCGGCCTCTTGCCATCTCGTCGCCCACCCATGCCGAAGAGCTCGACGCCCGGGCTGAAGCCGGCGGAGCGAGCGCGCGAGACCGGCGCCGAGACGGTCGCCGGACGCCTCCCTGCCGAGATCATGATCTTTGCGGTCGGCTCACTGCGGGCACGACCTCCGGGCGCGGCGTCCTCCCGGGCGAGCGCCATGGCGTCGTCCGCCGAGATCGGTGATGCGATCGAGCTCCGACTCGAGCGCGCTGCGCTTGGTCTCTTGGAGGGCGCGGACCGTCGCGTCGCGCGGCACGACGACGCGGTTCGCCGTAGACGAACAATCCCTTCGAGAAGAACTTCGGGGAGCAGCGTGCGGTCCCAGGTCGCGAGCCGCCGGGCGCGGTGCGGCCGAAAACGTCACCGGGATGACGGGCAGCCCCGTGAAGCGCGCGACCGCGATCGACCCCGGCCTGCACGCGGCGCCGCGGGTCCGCGCGGACCGTCGGGGGTCAGGCCGACGTCGCAGCCCGTCCTCGACCTTGCGCAGGATCTGGCGCATGCCGGTCGCGCCGCCGCTCGTCGAGGAGCCGCGCGCCTGCTCGATCCCGAACTTCCGCAGGATGCGGACGAGCGCCTCGGCGTCCCGGTGGTTGCTCGAGAGCACGACGATGCTGCGGACCGGGATAGCAGTAGGGCATCAGCACGAACCGCGAGTGCCAGAAGCAGAGGATGTACTGGCCGGGATCGCGGCGCGACGCCTGAGCGCCTCGGCCCCGCGGACCTCGATGCGCATGGTCGCGTGGAGCACCCGGATGTAGACGTGCGCGATCGGGGTGCGACGTTGAAGAGGAGCCACTGGGCGACGGGGTTCATCGAGGCCCGGAGTGTACCAACGTGAGCGCCGAGGTCGCGGCCTTGCAGCGGGTGAGGGCGGCCACTATTCTCTCGCCCGCCGATGCCTCGCGCCTCGACCCGTTCATCTCCATCGTCGTGCCGATACGCAACGAAGAGGCCACGATCGAGCGGCTGGCGCGATCGCTGCTCGACCAAGACTACCCGCACGACCGCTACGAGATCCTGATGGCCGACGGCGGGTCGACCGACCGGACGCGCGAGCTGCTTGCGATGGTGGACGCCGAGGCGCGCATCGCGTGCTCGACAATCCCGGCAGCACGGCCCCGCCGCGCTGAACGTCGCGATCGTCGAAGGCCGAAGGGCGACATCGTCGACGCGCGTGGACGGTCACTGCTACGTCGCGCCGGACTACCTGTCACGGATCGTCGCGGTGATGGAGGAGACCGGCGAGTCGGTCGTGGGCGGGCCGGTCCAGATGCACGCCGACACGCCGTTCCGTCGGGCGCTGGTCGAGGCTCTGTACTCGAAGATCGCGGTCGGCGCGGTGCCCGTACCGGACGCTGCAGCAGCCCGCGCCTACGTCGAGTCGCTGCAGACCGGCTCGTTCACGCAAGGCGCGTTCTGGACCAGGTGGGGCCGTTCGACGAGTCCGCTCGCGGTGGTCGAGGATCTCGACATGAACACCCGCATCCGCAAGGCGGGCTACCGGCTCGCTTCTCGACCCGTCGATCCGTTTTTGGTACCTCGCCGCGGCCGTCGCTCCCGGCGCTGTGGCGGCAGATCTACACGGTCGGGCTCGTCAAGGCACGCATCCTCCGGAAGCACCCCGACATCTTCAAATGGAAGTACGTCGCGGCCCACCGTGTTCGTCGCGGCTGCTCGCCGCCGCGCGTGGCCGCCGCGCTTGTTCGGGAAGCCGATCGGGCTCGCCGTTCCTGCCCTCCTTTATCTTGGAATCGTCCTGGGGTTCGCGCTCTCTCGCGTGCCGCGTCTCGGCGCTTTCGGCGCGCACGGCTCGTCGCTGATCCTGCCCGTCGCTCCACGTCGGCTACGGGCTCGGCTTTCTCTCGGGCGCGACCGAGAAGATGCTCGGGACGAACGTCGCGACCCTCCGGGCGCGCCGTGAGCGACCGGCACGAAGCTCGCGTCCTGCTGGCCGATCTCTCGCCGGCGTTGGGACGGCGGCGGAGGCGCTGCTAGCTCACGCCCCGTCGACGCCGGCCGGTTCGTCGGCGCTGTGCAAGGCCGCCGACGTGGCACCGACCGTTCACGCCGCGCTCGCTGCGCGCCGGCCGGGCCGGGCCTCCTGGGCGACGAGGTCGCAGGATCGCTTTCGTCGCCTTCGCGCGAAGGCGCGCGTCGACAATCTGCTGCTCCTCAAACGGCTCGAGCGAGGCCCTCGATCTTCTGCTGGCCGCCGGGATCCGCCCGGTCGCCCTGAAGGGCGTCGACGTCTTGAACCGGCTGTACGGGTCGTTCGACGAGCGATCGCTCGACGACGTCGACCTCCTGGTGCCGCGCGCATCAGCGCGACCGGGCGATCGCAGCGCTCGGAGCGCGCCGGCTTCACCGGCCCCACCGGGGCGGAGCGCACGCACTGGCTCAGAAGCAGCTTCGAGCTGCCGATGACGAGCCCGGGGCCGGTCGGCGTGGCGTTCGAGATTCACTGGAGCCTCCGGGCAGTCGAGGCGCTACCGGATCGACGGCGCCGAGCTGATCGCGCGGGCGGTCCCGCTCGACGATCGACGGACGCTCGATCCTGCGCCTCGACGAGCACGACGCCGTCGCCCACCTGCTGCTGCATCACGTCCAGCACTACTTCGACCGGCGCCTGAAGTGGGTGCTCGAGATCGGCCTGCGCGCGGGGACGCCCGGGTTCTCGTGGCCGGTCGTCGCCGAGCGCCTCGCCGGAGTGGAGCGGTCGGGCCGCGGCGGGGCTCGTCGCTGGCGCACGTCCGCAGGCTCTTCCCCGAGCTGCTGCCCCGAGCCGCGCTACGAAGCGCTGCCGGCGTCCGCCTGGCGGCTCGCTCGCCACGCTGCCCGCTGCGGGCGTCCCATCCGCTCGACTTCTATCGCGGCACGCGCCGCCGTGTCGTGCAGCTCGGCGATCGCGGCCGCGGCGCTCGAGCGGCCCTGGGACCTGCCGCGGCTACCTGAGGCATCGTGCCTCCGCGATTCGGATCCCGGTGGGGACCGCGTCGGCTAGAATCGGCCGCCCGAATGGAGGCCCACTTGAAAAAACGCGCGCTCGTCACCGGCGGAGCGGGATTCCTGGCTCCCACCTTTGCGATCGGCTGCTGGTCGAAGGGGTACAGCGTCCTCGCGATGGACAACCTGTTGACCGGGACGACCGACAACATCGCGCACCTGGCGGGGAACCGCGGATTTCCGGTTCGTCTTCCACGACGTGACGGACTACATCTTCGTCGAAGGGCCCGGTGGACGCGGTGCTTCACTTCGCGAGCCCGGCGTCGCCGCGCGACTACCACGAGATGCCGATCCAGACGCTGAAGGTCGGATCGCTCGGGAACGCACAAGGCCCTAGGCCTTGCGAAGGCCAAGGGCGCGCGATTCCTCCTCGCCTCGACCTCGGAGGTGTACGGCGATCCGCTGATCCATCCGCAGCCCGAGAGCTACTGGGGGAACGTCAACCCCGTCGGCCCGCGCGGGTGTCTACGACGAGGCGAAGCGATTCGCCGAGGCGATGACGATGGCCTACTCACCGCTTCCACGGGGTCGACACGAAGATCGTCCGCGATCTTCAACACGTTCGGCCCGCGCATGCGGCCTACCGACGGGCGTGCGATCCCGAACTTCCTCGCTGCAGGCGCTTCAGGGCGAGCCGCTCACGGTCTACGGCGACGGCCTGCAGACGCGGAGCTTCTGCTACGTCGACGACCTCGTCGACGGCATCGTCCGCCTCGCTGCACTCCGAGCTCCACGATCCCGTCAACATCGGTAACCCGGAGGAGTGGACGGTCCTGCCGCATGGCCGAGGTGATCCGCGAGCTCATGGGAGACGACGACGCCGATCGTTCACGAGCCGCTGCCGGTGCGACGATCCGAAGGTCCGCCAGCCGGACATCACGACGGCGCGCGATAAGCTGGGCTGGGGCCGACGACCAAGATCGAGGCCGGGCCTGCGCGACGACTTCGAGGATTTCAGGCGCCGGGTCGTTCGAACGGCCTGAGGCGAGTCGAACTGGACGCTCGAGGCCGGTAGGCGATCGTCAGCGGAAGCGGTCCCGCGGCCGTAAGGCACACGACGAGACAGCCTCTCCGAGCGGCCGAATCTCGGGAAGTACGCCCCCTGCTCGACGGTCAGCCTCCGCGGCGACGAGGCGACGACGCGAACCGCCACGGAGCCTGCCGCGGCTTCGAGGACGCCGTCGCGCTCGGCCACGGTCGCGAATCTGGGATGGAGACGGATCCGCGAGACGGCGCCGGTGCTCATCGCCGCCTGGACGCGTGTCCTCGACCAGCCAGACCGTCCCCACCGAGGTGCTCCAGTGCGCCGTCGATGGACGGGACCGCCTCGCAGGTGCCGGTACCCGTCGTGGGACGCCTCGATCGCCGCTCGAGCTCCGGCCTCCTCGCGCCGCACGTCGAGCGGCGCGCGCGCGGCGTCCGACGCGGAACACCCCCACATCTCGGATTGATCGAGCGCCGTCGAGCTCGAGCGTGTTGTGGCTCCGCGTGCTCCTTGCGTAGGCGCGCTCCGGCGTCGGCTCGTAGTCGAAGACGCCGGCATCGACGACGACCCGCGTCGTTCCGTAGGAGAGCTCGAACGACAGCGTGTCCGCATGCGCGTGCGCCGGCTGACCGTCGAAGCCGACATCGCCCGCATCGAAGATGACGACGGACGCATCGCCGGCCAGCCGATGGAGCCCGGCCGACGGAGCGCCCCGCGGATCCGCCGTCGGGCGATGCCGGAGTCGAGTTCCGCCGCGCGATCGAGAATCCAGCGCCGGGAGGAGCCTGACCCAGGGCCGCGTCGTTGAAGAGCGGGATGTCCCCGTCGGGGTGGACGATCGACGCCAGCGCGGCCGCGGCCCGTCGCCGCGCGTCGATCACGCGCCGCGCAAGACGCGCCGTCCGCTTCGCCTGCCGCCCGGAGCAAGCGCTCGAACCGGATCAGGTCGTCCACGAGCGACCGCGTGATAGCCGGGCGAGCGCTCGACGTGGAAATCCGTCCGGGAGAAGCTGTGCCGAAAGCTCACGGGCGAGCAGAGCATCCCCCGGGCCCGCCACCTTTCGGCGGACCGGCCGCGCAACGCCGCGCCCCGCCCACGCGAGGGCCAGCGCGTTCTTGAACAGGATGGTTCGCGCCGACGTCGTTCTCGACGTTGGCCTTCGAGCCACCACGCCTGATCAGGCGATCGCGGCGGCGCGGGACGGATCGCTCGCCGACGGCGAGGAGGAGCTCAACGCATTGACGATGCGGAGGGATGTCGGGTAAGGGTCCCATCCCGGCGCGCGAGGCGAACGGGTTCGCCTCCGACCAACGGTCCAGAAGCGCCAGCCGGCGATCGACCGGCTTGGCTCTCCCTCAGGGCGTCGAGCGCGTGGAGCTGGTAAGCCCACAGCCTCGTCGGCGCGAGGGACCAGTCCATCAGGCGCCCAGATCGCGGGAGACGCCCAACGTGCTCGAAGCGCGAGGGCGGGATCCAGATGCCAGAGGCCGGCGCCGGCGCCTGAAACCCGTGGAAGTCGGCAGGCACGATCGATCGGGGCCAGTCCGGCGGCATGCGCCAGCGCGCCGAGGCGCGCCGCGCGCGCGCGGACGCGCGAGCCTTTGAAGGACGAGGCCCGCCGGAAGCTCGCGGATCGTGCGCAAGAGGAGTCCCGGGCCGGCCTTCAGCGAGCGCGCCGTCACGCCCCCGCACCGGCACCGGTTCCGACGCCCTTCGCTGCCGCCTTGCCCTTCCCGCGCGTCGTGCTCTTGGCGCCGTCGGCGTAGTAGTAACCCGCGTACGCGTATTCCTTGCCGTACGCCCGGTCGAGGTCGACGTTGTTGAGAATGACGCCCGCGACGTTCGCGCCGACCCTGCGCAGTGACTGCAGCGTTCGAGCGACCATGTCGCGATCCGGTGTGGTTGTGGCGAACGACGAGCAGCACGAGGTCGGCGAGCCCGGCCAACAGCGATCGCATCGGACAGCGACATCGCCGGAGGCGAATCGAGGAGGACCCAGTCGTAAGCTTCCCGCGCCTCGGCCAGGAAACGCTTGAAACGCTCGCCGCCTAGAGCTCCGGAGGATTCGGCGGGATCGGGCCGCAGGTGACGACGTGGAGGTTGTCCCCGCCGGCCGGCTTCACGTACGCGCGCCAGTTCATGAACGGCTGCGGGGCGGCCAGAAAATCGGTGAGGCCGTTGTCGCGTGCGAGGCCGAGGTGCAGGTGCTGGGTTGGACGGCGGAGATCGCAATCGATCAGCAACACCTTGTCGCCGGCGTTCGCCAAGGCGCGCCCCAGCTGCGCGGTCGTCGAAGACTTCGCCTTCCTGCGGCGCCGTGCTCGTCAAGAGGACCACCTTCCGCTCCCGGTTCTTGCTGAGGAAGATGAGCGCGGTCCTGAGCGTCTGATACGCCTCCTTGAGCAACGACGGAGCCTGCCTCCGCCGGATCGAAGCGCGGAACGATGGCGAGCGTATTGAGCTGCAGCGCGCGCTCGATGTCCTCGGGCCGGTGGAACGTGTTGTCCAGATAGTCGAGGAAGAACGCGGTCGCGATGCCGAGGAACGCGCCGATGAGCAACCCCAAGACGAGATTGAGCCGCTTGTTCGGCGATACGGGAAAGATCGGCGGGATGGCGTGGTCGAGTACGGCGATGTTGTTCGCGAGGAGCTGCGAGTTGACGCTGACTTCGTTCATCGTCTTGGCGATGACGTCGTACATGGCCTTTCGTGTCGAGGCGTCCGTCCGCGCGACATCGTACTTCGGACGTCGCGACCCCCGCCTGGAATGCCTGCTGCTCGGCATTCTTGATGTCCCCACGAATGTTGCGTTCGTTGCTGAGAGCGAGATCGAACGCGTTCCGGATGCCGCCGAGATGAACCGCCACCTGATCGCGAATGCGCTGTTTGATCTTCTCGAGCCTGTTCTCGGCTTCCTGGTACGGCGACGCCCCCGGCCGGTAGGTCACCTTGACCGCCTCGAAGTCTCGCTCGAGAGCGACTCTCTCCGCGTCGAGCTTCTGAAGCACGTCGTCCTTCGCAAGCTCCGGGATCGACATGGGGTCGCCCTGCCCGTTCTGAATCTCCTGAATCTTGTCGAGCAACGTCCTGAGCCGGCCGGCCTCCATTTGCGTCGAATTCAGCCCTTCATTCAGTTTCGAGAGTCGCTGCCGAATGATCTCCTGCTGCGCTTCGGGACTGTAGCTCTCGGTTTGCTTCAAAACGTCGAAGCGCCGCTCCTCGACCTCGTCAGAGGTCCTTTCGGAGCGGATCCATGAGCGAAGTGATCGGCTTGCAACGCTTGGGCCGCGTTGTCCTTCGCGCGCTGCAGATTGCGAGCCACGAAAATGTCGGCGATCGCGTTGACGCACCGGGCGGCATCGTCCGGGTTACGCCCGCGCATGCTGATCTCGATGAGCCCGGTCTCGCGCCTGGGGACGACGCGGATCATCGCTCGGAGCACGCCGACCGGGTCCCGCGCCTTGACGAACCGAGGGTCGTCCTTCAGCCCGAGAGTCTCGAACGCTTTTTCCGAGACGGAGCGACTCTTGATGATGTCGACCTGCGTGTTTTGGTATTTCTCTTCTGCGAACCAACCGTAGGTTCCCGCGCCGATCCCGCTCACGTCCTGACCGGGTGCCAAGCGCCGTGCCTGCGGCTGCACCTCGACCGTGGCCGTCGCCTCGTAGGTCGGAGGCGTCAAGAAGCTATACATCCCGACGAGCCCCACCACGAGCAAGAACACGGTGACGACGAACCATCGCCGCTGCCACACGACGCGCCAATGCTCGCGAAGGTGGATCTCGCGGGGCCCCGCCGCTGCGCTCTCGCTCACAGAAACCGTCGCTTGACGTAAATCACGTCGCCACCTTTGAGTGCGGGGTCGGGGATGTGCATGTTGCGAATATCTTTCAGGTTGTACAGCTGTTTCTTGCCTGTCGAACCCTCGGACATGATCTGCACTCCCTTCTCGCTGCCCCACTCCGTCAACCCGCCGACGATCGCAATCGCCTGCATCAGCGTCATGCCCCGCTCCAGCGCCACCTTGCTCGCCTGGCGCACCTCACCGTGGACGTAAACATACGGGCGCGCGCGGAACGCTGACAATATCGCCCGACATCAGGACCGGGTTGCTCTCGGCGCGCTCGAATTTGCGGCGATCGACCGGAAGCTCGACCCGGCCTTTCCGCCAGGGGCGTCGCGCGAGATGATGATGTCGTCCCCGCGCTGACCGAGAGCCCGTCGGCGTCCGCGAGGACGTCCTTGAGCTTCGCCCCGCCCCGGAGAGGAACGCGGCCGGGCTTGCCGACCTCCCCGTGACCATGACCCACCGGCTCTTGTACTCGAGGATCTGGATGTCGACCTTGGGGTCGACGAGATAGTCCCTGGCCAGAAGCTCGGTCACGTTTACGGTGGCCTCACGGACCGTCAATCCGCCGAACGTGACGTCGCCGAGCAAGGGAAACGACACCATGCCGTCCGGTCCAATCACGACTTGCTGGGTCAATTTGGGGTCGCCGTTCACCGAGACCTGGATCTTGTCGTCCGCTCCCAGTCGGTACTCGTCGTCGCGCGCGATTCCGGCTGCGTCCCCGGACCCGCGAACCGTCGCCGGAGCGAGACGGCGACGGCCGTCGACGAGACGTCGATCGCATTCACGACCCCGGAGGCGAGACGCAAGTCCAGCCGGACGTGGCCCGCGTCGACGGGAACCACTTCGCCGGCGCGCAACAAGCCGTTGCTTTCGCGCTCGAAGTCGAGCGGAAACGTCGCTCCGGCTGGGAGCTGGATCGACACCTTGCCGTCGCCGAAGGTGAAGGACACGTCTCGATCGGTTCCCGCTGGCAAGCCGACGACGATCCGGCCCGTTCGGGCTCCGGCGTCCGTTGGAACGGCGTCGGACGCCGCGGCCGTGTGCGCCGCGAACGGGAGCGTCCAGGCGACGATGGCCAAAACGAGAACTCTAAATCCAGCCAATGACGAACCCTCCGAACACTTGTAGGGAGTTGTAGTCGGCGCTCGCGTAATTCGAAGTCCTTCGATTATTCAGGACCGAAACGCGAAAGTGAACGCGATCCTGAACGGCAAGGCTAGCATACAATTCCAACACATAGGATCGGTCCGCCCGGTAGATCCCCCCGATGGGGAGCGCATAGGTGGAACGCGAGACCACGAGCGCTGCCGCCGCGAGGCTGGAGCCTCGGGGGAACGGGCGAACGACGTTGCCGCCGACCTGGTCGAAGAGGTAATAGTTGTTCTCCGCCGCGGTGGAGTGATAGGGCTGGCGCTGAGCGATGAGAGAGGCTCGTGCCGCCTCCGACGATCATCGACAGCTTCAGGTTGGCGACGAGGCCCGAGTACCCTTCCGGAGCTGCATTGACGCCGTACTCAAACGCTCCCATCCGACGCGCACGTCGTAAGGCCGCCTCGGCCCCAGCCGACCCTCGATCCGCGCGTACAGCGAGTTTTCCGTTCTCCGTTCGAAAGATGGCCGCCGGGTCTGCGCCGGGGCTGATGTCGTAGAGATCGTAGCGCCCCCGGGGTAGCCGAACGACAGCCGCGTGTTCGGGGGACGAGGGCTGACGTACGCGATCTCGCCGTCGAATCCCCGGTAGTCGAGGTGGTTGAAATCGATCGAGGCGATCCATCGTGAACGCGTTACGCGTCACCGCGAACCGATACCCCCGCGCTTCCGGGTCCTCCCGATGCACAGCAACGCTCTCGGGTGGAGCCGGTACGGGTTCCCCTTCAAGGACTGAGCCTGCCGCCGGATCGAACACGATCGTGTCGGCGACTCCCACTCCACGCTGCGGGCGGCGAATTCGAGGCTGTCGAGGCGAGCCGAACCGCAGCGTGAGGTCACGCGTTTGCGTCATTGGCGGTCTTGCCCCCTCTGCGGGGTCTTCTTGTAGCTCACCCAGCGAAAGGTGTCGCCCAGCCGGAACGCGCTGTTCGAAAACAGGATGGTGAGATTCAGGGCCGGCTGCAGCGTGGTCACCGAATCGGGAGAAGGTGACTGGTCGTCCGGCGCCAGCAGGACGTTGCTGTCGCAGGAATAGCCGGCGATCAACGACGGCGCGACGACGAAAGGACCGGCCGGGAATCCGACGACCGGCGGCAGGCCGCGGACTGCGCCCAGGCGGCCGTGCACGTCAACGCACCCACGATCCATGCCGGTACGCTCCGCCGCGAACGGCGGGCGCGGAGATGTCGCGCCGCGCATCAGCGTCGACCGGGGCTCCCGGAGGTCACGGAACGGCTCGACGGCGGGGGACGCCGGCCACGTCCTCATCGCGCTCGCGGCGGAGCGACGTGGGCATCGCGATGATCAGTGCCAGGAAGGCGACCGTCAGGATCGTCAGCGACGTGGCCAGGAGGATGGCCACGATCACGCTGTTCATCACGACGAGGACGAGGGCCGAGGCCGCCAGGGCGATGGCGCAGGCGTAGAGCGACGCAGCACGGCGCCGCGATGGCTCGCGCCTAGCCTCGAGGAGCCGATGATGGAGGTGGCCGCGGTCCAGGAGAAGCACGCGGTGCGCGTTGCGCGCCGTACTTGCCCGACACCGCCGCGTCCCGCCGATCGGTGCGATCGAGTTCAAGCGGCGAGCGATCGCGATTCCCGTGTCGAGGATCGGATATCCCATCATCAGGAGCGGAACCAACACCGCGACGGCGGCGAGCGTTCTTCTGGCTTCCGTGAATCGAGATCACCGCGATGGAGAACCCGAGGAACATGCTCCCGGAATCCCCGGAAGATCTGCGCGGGGTTGAAGTTGTACCGGAGAAAGCCCGCCAGCGATCCCACCAGCGCACGCTGACCGCCGAAACGGCGACGCCTTCCGTGGATCGCGATGACCGCGACGACCGTCGTCGTGATCAGCGCGGTGCCGGCGGCAAGCCCGTCGAGTCCGTCGATGCAGGTTGAACGCGTTTGTGATGCCGACGATCCAGAGGATCGTCAGCGGCAGCGACAGCCATCCCAGTTCGATGCCGTTCGTGACGAAGGGATCCCGAGCTCTTCGATCGGAACCCGGAATACCACAGACCACGAACGCGGCGACGATCTGGAACGTGAACTTCCACTGGAAGGAAACGGATCGCAGGTCGTCCACGAGTCCGAAGGATCAGCATGCCGGCCGCGGCGACGGCCAGGACGGACCAGTACCCGGCGCGCACGTGCGGGGCGATCGTCACGTAGCCGGTCGCGATCGCGGCGAACGCCGAGCCCCACTGCGAAGCCTGGAATACGAGCGAGACCGCCCACGCGCGGAATGGGAGCGGCGTGGATCTTACGGGGCCCCGGCTGATCGACGGCCCCGACGCGATGAGAGCAATCCGCACGACCGCTGGCGTGACGAGCCACGTCGTCACGCCGGCGATGACCGGCGGTCAAGGACACCGATCAGCGCACATCAGACGAACTCCTACCCGCCCGGGACGACGGGTTATATACGTTCAAACCCAGTGTTTGCCGTCAGGGCAGCACGCGTCCGCGGGCCGAATGCGTTACGCCTCTGAAATATGCGTGGAGCCACCCGAGACGCCGGCAAATGGTCAATAAAACGACGAGAACAACGAGGGCCTTGACGAAGCCGGCGACGATGATCGCAACGTTGGCCTCGAGAAGAGCAGGCGCGCGACGGCAACAGTGTGGCGTAAATCGACTTTCGGATCGGGTCGAACCCGCGCCCGCTCCGTATCGCTGGTAATACCACCGGTATCCCATTCCCGAGGAGCCACATCCCGACGATCGACGCCGGGCGCGGCGAAGTTCCAATAGAAATCGCCGACCATCGTCGGCGCGATCTCGGTTTCGCGATCGTCCGGCGCTGGATGAGTCCGAACGTCACCCCGAACTCGCGCCCGATGCTGATGTTCGGCTTGTCGCGAGCCAGAGAAAGCGGGGGGATGAGCAGTCCGATCGGCGCCAGCAGGAGCGTCTCCCGTACTTGTAGTCGACCCGTCGGCCTGCGTCCGACACCAGGCGCGGCCACCGAGGTGAACGTCGCCGCAACGCTTGAGAAACGCAAAGAGCGAGGCGTCCAAGTACTTCTCCGAGTCCCAATTGCGCGCCATGTTCAACGCCGTCCGATCGACCCGACGCGCCGTGTCCAGACTTCGGTTGACTTGACGGCGGAACGTGTTGTAAACCGGAAAGATCACGAACACGAAGATCAGCAGCACGATAACGATGGACTTGAGCGGGAGCTGCGCTTGACTTCGTAATACGCCATCGCCGGCATGCCCAGGAGCGTGACGGCCAGCGCCTGCCGCCGAACGTAGAGAGAACAGGACGACCGCCGCCAGTACAGTCATGGCCGCAAGCATCGGCACCGCGACCCTCGTGCGCAGGCGCTTGGCCCACGTCATGTACCACGCCAAGTACCATCCGAAATAGAAGAGAAACCCGAACTGCCCGAGGAACGAAAAGACCGGTGGGATCCCCTGATAGTTCAACATCCCTTCCACCTGGAGCCTGTGCACACTCATCCCGACTGCTCCCCAAACCGGCGGGGATCAAAGACGCCAGCAGGCCCTTGGGACATACCGCCCGAGGGGAGACGGCGCGGTGTTCCGAAAGGACCAGGCAAGCCGATGAGGAAACAGAGAAAGCCGAGCGTGACGAGCGCTTGCGCCTGGCAAGAGATAGGGGGCGAGCGCGGCATGCGTCCAGCGCCTCCGGAACCATGACGAGGGAACATCGTTCCGACGCCGAAACAAGAAATTGAGAAGGGCTCAACGGGACGATCACCTCGAAGAGATGACCGCCCTGCGAATCCGACCGGAACCCCATGTAGGCGAGGAACATCCCCAGGTACAGCGCCGACAGCGCATGTCAACCAAGCCAAGTGCGGGATCAGTCCGACACACGCCGACAATACCGCCAGGAGGACGCACGTACTCCGACGACGAGCGAACGGCCTCGTAGGTCAGGGCCCGGGCTGAGGAACTCGACTTGACCGCTCATGAAGACTCCAAACGCTCTTGATACTGTCAACGGCCGGTCGGGTCAACCCGCGGAGTCAGGGCTTGCTGAAGGCGCTTGAGACGTCCTCGGTCGGTCGAACGACCTGGCGGTACTCGTCCAGAGCGCCCCGCGCGCGCGGATTTCCCCTTGGGCGAGGAACAGCTCGACGAGGCGCTTGGCGCGGGGCCGGCTCCTCGGGGTGCACGAGGATCGCCCAGCGCAGCGATTCTTCCGCCTGATCCCAGGCCTGCGCCTTTTGTGCGGCGGAAGCGAATCGAAGGAGCACACCAACGTCGCGCGGTTGGAATCGTCGCAACTCGCGGGAGCTGGACCAGCGCTGGGGCCCATCGCTCCCGTTTCGCCGCCATGCGCGCGCGGGCGTCGGCCACGCCGGGACCGAAGACGGACTCGCGGACGGCGTTCCCGAGCATAGCCTCGGCTTCGTCCGAAGCGCCCAAGATCGAGGAGCACGAGCCCGAGGTGAAACGCGTCCTCCGCGTGGTACAGCACGGTGCCCGGCGACTGAAGCGCTTCACGAATCCCGCTCCGCCTCTTCGGGGTGACCGAGACGCCGACCGAGGATCCTCAGGGACAAGAGATGCTCTCGCGAAAGGAGCGGAGCCTCTCCGGGACCGACCGACCGTGCGCTTCGCCAGAACGCCTCCACGAGATCGCGCGGCAAGGACTCGAACGTGAAATCCGGGTGGGCGCCGAAATCGGGGAGGATTACGCGCCGACTCTTCCATCGCCGCCAGCGCCTCCTCGTGCAGGCCGTTGGACTCGAGCAGGAAGACGAGCTGGTCCCGATACTCGAAGCGGTTCGGCTCGCGGTCGATGGCGGTGCGGCAGAGACCGATCGCGATGCGTCCGTCATCTCCCAGGAACGCCCACGGCCCGCGGTCGAGCATCGCCATGTCGACGACGCTGCGGGCCCGCTCGACCGTCTCGCGACGAAAGTACACGTCGCCGAGCCGAAACAAACCACGTCGAGCCCGGGTGACCGCGCGCCCTCGAGGATTCTCGTGGCCGCCACGCGCAAGGCGCTCGGCGCCCTCGCTTGCACCCCGCTGCGCCGAGGCATCTCGTCCCAGATCTCGAGACGCGCCCGGCCCGCCCTCCACAGTCCCTCGCTTCGATTCGCGCCGATGGCGCCGCGGTCGATCATCGGCCCGGCGTCGGCGTACTCCGTCTCTCGCTCCGCCGCCCGGCCGCGCGCATAGGCCCAGGTCGCGGGGACACCGGTCAGCGCGCGGACGACGAAGACCGCGACGAGGAGGTCCCGCCGGCGACGCGGACGGTGAGCCGAGCTTCACCGGCGGTGTCCCCCGGGCCCGCACGACGTCCGCGATGCGGGCGGCCGCGCGGCCGTCCCAGAGCGGAGGCGGCGGGACGATCTTCTTCTTCAGTGTTGAGTGACGGACTCGATCGTGCGTCGTATCCCTTCGGACGATGTGCCGGCCAGCCGGTTGGTGCCGTGCGTGACCGTCACCGGACCGCTCCGTGTTCTCCCGGATGGTGACGCACGGCACCCCAGAATCGTCGTTTCCTCCTGGATGCCTCCGCTGTCCGTGAGAACGAGCCGCGCGTCGCTCATCAGCCGGACGAAGTCCAGGTAGCCTCAACGGGTCGAGCACACGGACTCCCGCGCCCCGGCAGCGAGGAGCGGTGCGTGCTCGGCCAGTGCGGCCATCGGGTCCGTGGATGCACCGGAAAGACGACCGGCATCCTGCTGTGCGAGATTCGCAAGGGACTCCAGAATTCCCGTGCAGCGCGGCGGGCTCGTCGACGTTGGCCGGGCGGTGAAGCGTCAGCACGGCGTACTCGCCCGGCCCGGACGCCGAGCCGCTCGACCACGTCGCTCTCCGCGGCCGCGGCGCGATGGGCGATGAGCGTGTCGATCCATGACGTTGCCGACGAAGTGAATCGCGGGCGGCGTCGATCCCTTCGCGCGCGAGATTCTCGATGGCGCTCGCTTCCGTGACGAAGAGCAGCTCCGCGACGGCATCGGTCACGAGACGATTGATCTCCTCCGGCATGCGCGCGGTCGAAGCTCCGCAGCCGCGCCTCGACGTGCGCGACGGGGATTCCGAGCTTGACCGCCGTCAGGCTGCACGCGAGCGTCGAATTCACGTCGCCGACGACGAGCACGCAGGCCCGGCCGGCGCTCCCGAAGGACCGGCTCGAAGCGCTGCATGACGGCCGCCGTCTGTTGGGCGTGGGATCCGCTCCCCACGTCGAGGTGCACATCGGGGCGAGGATCGCAAGCTGCTCGAAGAAACAGGCGCGACATCGATTCGTCGTAGGTGCTGCCCCGTGTGCACGAGACGATCGCGCGGAGACCCGGCGCGCGACGCGCATGCGGCCAAGATGGGCGCGATCTTCGTGAAGTTGGGGCGCGCTCCGACGACGTGGACGATATGTGCGGCTCCTTCACGACGCGTCGCCTGATTCGACGAGCGGCGAGACGCCCATGGCAGCGACGACGACGAACAAGAGCGCGCGTTCGCGGGGATCTGAAGGTTGAAATCGACGATTTCGTGGACGGCGACGCGCGGAGTCCGAGCGCGAGCCCAAAGCTCGAAAGCGACGGGCCGCGGTCCGGACCCGAGCGAGGCTGCGACCGATGCGCCGGGCGAACGCCGCCGCGAGCCAGACCAAAAGAGCGGCGGCGACGAGGCCACCAGCCGCGTACACCTCGAGATAGTCGTTGTGCAGCTGGGCCAGATCAATCGCGCTCGCCGCGCGGTAGGTAGGCGATCAGAGCCTCGCCCAGCGCGCCGAAGCCGCTTCCGGTCCAGGGAAAATCCGTTCGCCATCCGCTGTCCCGCGCTCCACGCGAGCTTGCGCTCTCCTCGGAAAACCCGCCGCCCATGGTCATCGCGCGATAATCGGCGACCTTCCGACGCAGCGGGCCCGCCAAGGCGATCGGCCACGAGCAGCAGGAGACTGGCCGCGGTGCCCGCGAGCAAGATCGCCCGTCGTCCGAGCCCGCGGCCCGAGCGCGCCGCGGCGACGGCGCGATCAAGACGATCGACACGAAGCCGACCGTGGTCGCGGCCGTCTTGCTCGCGGCAGAGCAGCGTCGCCGCCGCGCCGACGCCTGCGGCCCCCAGCGCGGCGAGGACGCGCCGCCCGATGACCATCCAGCCCGCGGCGGTGCCCGCCACCGCTGCGAGTCGCGTAGCCCAGAAGCCAGGCACCGCGAGCTCCATCACCCCGCGAAGTGGCTCGCGTTCACGTACGGCCCAGCGGCGGCGCGTGTCGGCGGGGCATCGCGGACCCAGAGCATGCGCGCGCCGGAGCGGTCGAGACGGTTCGCGATTCCTACCGCGGCCAGAACGCCGAAAAAACACGAACAGCGTCGCTCGGTAGATCGCGGCGCGGCGACGGCTCGCGGTGCGGCGGCACACAGGAGAAACGCCAGGAGCAGCGCGCTGTACCAGAACGCGCGCTCGAGCGTGGCGGAGGGGCGCGAGCGAAGCGTGAAGCCCCTCGGAGGCGCCGCGCGCGTCCGATCCCAGATCGAGCGCGGCGCGGGGGCGGGGCGCCGAGGCGGCCTCGGGAACGTGCGCCCGAGCGTCGGTTTCGATCTGCCGTAGCCACGCCGTGCTCCCTTGACCGAGCGGACCGAACGCATCCGCCTGGAGCGACGCGGCTTTCGGGCTGAGCCTCGCAACCCAGGGACGGGGCAGAGGCACCGCCTGTATAAACGCCCAGGCGCCGAGCAGGAATGCGGGAAGGGCCAAAGCGTACCGGCGATCGAGCCCGAGTCCGGACGCTCCGTTCCGCGCGAGCGCCCAGCCTGCGGCGAGCGCGATGAGCGCGGCCGCGGTGCGGTACGCGTCGAGGCCGACCCCTGCCCCAGAACCAGGGAAGCCCGACGCGCGGCGGTCAGGACGAGCACGTCCTCGACTGCAAGCCGCTTAGATCGTCCGCCGCCGCGACTCACGCCCTCCCCGCCTCAGAGCACGTCCGCGCGTCCGGCGGCGCGAGCGGCTTCGACGACCGATTTCAACTTCTCGGACGATGCGCGCGGCCACGACGAGGAGCGCGTCCTCCGTGTCACGACCGACCACGCCCAGGCACGTCGACGACAGCGACGAGGCGCCGTCCGCCGAGACACGACCGCTCCGTCGCTCCCCAAGATCAGCCGCGTCCCTCCCCTCGCGCTCCCGAGGAGAGCGTGGCGGGCCGCGGCGTCCCAGGAACCCACGTCGTCCCAGCCGGCATCCAGCGGGCACGACGGCGACCCCGGCGGCCCTTTCCATGAGCGCGTAGTCGATCGAAATCTTCGGTGCGCGGCTCCATGCGGCACGTATCGCCCGCGGAGCCACGGCGGACGTCGCGTCGTCGATCGCAGGCGCGACGCGCGCGAGCTCGGCTGCGAACCGGTCGATCCGCCACACGAACATCCCGCCGTTCCAGAGGTAGCGTCCCGATTTGAGGAACCGTCGCGCGCGGGCCGCGTCGGGCTTCTCGACGAACTCCAAAACCGGCGTTGCCGACCCCGGCCTTGGGCTTGGCTTTCACCCGAGGTAACCGAGAAGCCCGTCGCCGGACGATCCGGCGCGATGCCGATACAGACGGAGCGAGCCTCGCCTCCGCCGCGTGGCCCGCGGCGGCGGTGCCCGCGCGAACGCCCGCAGGTCGGTGATCACCTGATCGCTCGGGAGGATCGCGGCGACGTCGCACGGGAGCTCGCGCCGCGCGACGGGAGTGCAGGCCGAGGCGATCGCCGGGGCGGCGTGTCCCGAGGCGACGGCTCGGCGATCAAGCAGTGGCGCCTGAGATCGAGAAGCTCGCGCTTCACGTCTTTGACGAGAGCCCGCGGGGCGGCGACCCAGATCCGCTCCGGTGGCGCCAGCGCCCGCGCCCGCTCCCAGGTCGCCCGGAGCAGCGATCGGCGTCCCGCCAGCGGAAGGAACTGCTTGGGGCGCTTCGTCCGGGACAGCGGCCAGAACCGCGTCCCACTTCCACCGGCCAAGAGCACCACGTGAAGCGGGGCGCGTCGGCTCACGGCAGCTCCCAGGTCTTCCGAAGGCCGTCGCGCACGGAGACTTCCGGGCGGTATCCGAGGAGCGTTTACCGCTTTCTCGATTCCGGCCAGCGAGTGCTTGATGTCGCCCGGACGATGCGGCGCGTAGGCGGCCCGAACGTCACGGCCGGCGAACTCCCCGAGGATCCTCACGAGATCGTTGAGGCTGATCCGTTCGCCGCAGGCGATGTTGAACGCGCCGCCCAAGCGCGGCCGGCCGGCGTCGCAAGCGCGGAGGTTCGCCTGCGACGACGTTCGCGATGTGGTTGAAATCGCGCGTCTGCTCCGCCGTCGCCGTAGATCGTCGGCTGCGCGTCCTCGCGATCATGCTCGATGAATCTCGGGACGACGGCGGCGTACTCGCTGCCGGGATCCTGGCGCGGCCCGAACACGTTGAAGTAGCGCAGCGCGATCGCCGAGACGCCCGTAGAGGCGGTGGAAGATCGCGCACGTAGCGTCTCCGCCGGCGAGCTTCGCGATGCCGTAGGGAGAGATCGGCGCGGGGCATGGTCTCGACTCTTGGGCAGCGTCGTCGCTCTCGCCGTAGACCGACGAGGAGGACGCGTACGACGAAGCGCTCGACATTCGGCATCGCGCGCGGCGCACGAGGAGAGTTGCAGCGTGCCCCGTCACGTTGACGTCGTTCGATCCGGAGCGGGTCCGCCACCGAGCGCTGGACCGAAGGCGATGGCGGCCTGATGGAGAACGTAGCCGCGCCCCGCGACCGCCCGCGCGGCGACACGTCGAGATCGCAGATGTCGCTCTCGACCAGCTCGGAACGGCCCCCGCCCCGGCGTTCGCCCAGTCGGGCGCTGGCTCGAGATTCTCCCGCCGGCCGCGTCGAGAAGTCGTCGACGGACGCGTACCGTCGTCCCCGCTGACGCAGGATCGCCTCGACGAGGTTCGAGCCGATGAAGCCCCCGCCGCCGGTGACGCACGAACACCGCCATCATGCCCTCCCGACGCACGACTGTAGCGAATCCCATCGCGCGCAGCGTCGCCGGGATCGTAGACGTTGCGCAGATCGACGACCACGGGCGCTTCATGCCGCTGCTTGAGCCGCTCGACGTCGAGCGCGCGGAACTGGTTCCACTCCGTCGGCGACGACCAGCGCGTCGGCGCCCTGACGCGGCGTCGTACTCGTCGTCGCAGTAGCGCACGCCGTCCGCGCGTCTGCGCTGCGGCGATCGGCATGCGCGACCGGGTCGTAGGCGCGCACCGTCGCGCCCTCGGCGAGCAGCGCATCGAGGATCGCGATCGCCGGCGACTCGCGCAGGTCGTCGGTGTTGGGCTTGAACGGCGAGCCCGAGCAGCGCCGACGCGTCTTCCCTGCGAGGCTTGCCGCCGAGCGCGCGCGCGATCTTCGACCATGCGGCGCGATCCGGCGTGTCGTTGACCGCGATCACCGCGCGCGACGATCCTGAGGTCGCACGTCGTGCTCGCGCGCGAGCTCGAGGACCGCGCGCGTGTCCTTCGGGAAGCACGAGCCGCCGTAGCCCGGCCCGGGTGCAGGAACTTGCGGCCGATCCGCTGGTCGAGCCCCATGCCGCGCGCGACCGTCGTGCGACGTCGGCGCCGACCTTCTCGCACAGGTCGGCCATCTCGTTGATGAAGGAGATCTTGGTCGCGAGGAAGGCGTTCGACGGCGTACTTGATCAGCTCCGGCGCTGACGACGTCGGTGACGACGACCGGCGTCTCGATCAGGTAGAGCGGCCGGTAGAGGTCCTTCAGGATCGCCGCGCGCCTGCTCGTCCTCGGCAGCCGATCACGACGCGGTTCGGGCCGCATGAAGTCCTCGATCGCCGAGCCCTCGCGCAGGAACTCCGGGTTGCGACGCGACGCTGAACGGCGTGCGGCGCCTTGCGAGTGCTCCTCGATGATCGCCGGATCATCGTCCCGGTGCCCGCCGGCACCGTGCTCTTCGTCACGACGACCTTGTAGCCGTTCAGGTGCTCCGCGATCGCTGCGCGCGACCTCGCGCACGAACGACAGGTCCGCCCGGCCGTCGTGGCTCCTGCGGCGTGCCGACCGCGATGAAGCACGACGAGCGACTCGCTCGACGGCGCGCGTTGACGTCGGTCGTGAAGCTCGAGCCGCCCGGCTTTCACGTTGCGCTCGACCAGGCGCGTCGAGCCCGGGCTCGTAGATCGGGCATCTCGCCCCGCTGCGAGCGCTGGCGATCTTGCTCGCGTCGTTGTCGACGCAGATGACGTTGATTGCCGAACTCCGCGAAGCACGCGCCGGTCACCAGCCCGACGTAGCCCGTTCCCACCACCGCGATGTTCATCGCGTCTCCTTCAGCCGCGCGCTTCGCTCCCGGAACCATGCGACGAACGCGTCCAGGCCTGTCCTCGAATCCGTGGCGCGCGGCGCCTAATCGAGTCCTGCTCCGCGCGTCGACGACGTCGGCCCAGGTCCGCGTCGACGTCGCCCGGCTGGGGCGGCAGGCGCTTGATCCGTCGCCGTCTTAGGCCGGCGCGCGCAGTCCGCGATGAGCGTCGTTCAGGACCACGGGCTGCGGCGACTCGCCCAGGTTCAGGATCTCGAAGCCGTCGACCCGCTGGCAGCGGCCGCGCACGACGCCGTCGACGATGTCGTCGATGTAGGTGTAGTCGCGCCGCGTCGATGCCGTCGCCGAACGCGGGGATCTCGTCCTCCCGTCGTCGATCAGCTCGCGTCGAACTTGCGGATCGCCAGCTCCGGCCGCTGCCGCGGGCCGTAGACGGTGAAGAACCGCAGGCACGCAGAACGTGCATGCCGAAGAGGTGATGATACGTGTGCGCCAGCAGCTCGCCCGCGCGCTTGGTCGCGGCGTACGGCGAGATCGGGTGGTCGACGGGATCGTCCTCGGAGAACGGGAGTCTTGGCGTTGTTCCCGTAGACCGACGACGACGAGGCCGAACACGAATCGCGACACGCCTGCGCCGGCGGCACGCCTCGAGCAGAGCGACGCGTGCCGTCGAGGTTGACGGACGTGATAGAGCGCGGGATCCGCGATCGACGGACGGACGCCCGGCGCGCGCGGCGAGGTGGACCACGGCGCTCGATCCGGGCGGCGTCGAAGGCGCCCTCCGACGGCGTCCGCGTCCCGGATGTCGCCTTCGACGAGCCGGAACCCCGGATGCCGCGAGGCGCCGCACTCGGGTTGCGCCTTTTGCCCGCGGGCGAATAGAAGTCGTCGAAGCTGTCGAGGACGACGACCTCCCGTCCTTCCGCGAGGAGGCGGTCGACGACGTGGGATCCGATGAACCCCGCGCCGCCCGTGACGAGAACCGCGCCCATCGGCGTCAGAGCTTTACGATCTTGCCGCGGCCGTTCTTGACGTCGCGCGTGGCGTTCCGGGTGTCCAGCACGCGGCGGGCGCTCTTCACGATCGAGCAATACGTAACTGAACGAAGTACAA
>ERZ1370068.3119-contig-2240_pt1 | contig 26817 bp, 34 predicted proteins | sample MGYA00561227_ERZ1370068 | MGnify/ENA primary metagenome ERZ1370068 (study PRJEB38410, sample SAMEA6850437) | metagenome | study: Metagenomic assessment of the ecological functions of the soil: analysis of the soil microbiota associated with the...
AGTGTACTTCGTTCAGTTACGTATTGCTAAGGGAGCTGATCGAAGTCATTAGCTCCCTGCCGCTCGCGCTCGAGGCCTCGTCGGCACAGGCGTCGACCGCGCCGACGCCAGAGCGCTACCTCGGCGTCATCGGCGAACGCGTCTCATCGGGGCGCACGGGGGTCGGACGCAGGCGCTGCGTTCGTTCGCCGAAATGCGCAGCCCTGGCACCGACGGCGAACGCGTCAACGCGTTGACCGCGGCCACGATCAAGCGCCAGCGCGACAAGCACGCCGGTCGCGCGCTGGAAGCCCGCGTGCATCGAAGGGGCGGCGGCTGGGGGCTTCAAGCTGCATCAGGTCGAGCAGATGATGGGCACGGACTTCGTCACCGTGCAGGAGAGCGACCGCTCGATCTCGTGCTCAACCTGATGATCTGGGAGCGGGTGCGCCACGTTCCCGTCGAGGACGCGCAGCACAAGCTCGTCGGCCTCGTCAGCGCCGAAGCGGTCCTGCGCGCCGCGGCGCAGTGGCTCCTGAGACGGAATCGCGGCCCATCCCGGTCGCCGAGGTGATGAAGCGCGACCCGTGGACCGTGTCGCCCGACACGTCGACATCGTCGCGATCGAGGTCATGCGCCAGAAGGACGTCCGGCTGCCTGCCCGTCGTCACCAAGGACGGAAAGCTCGTCGGGATGGTGACGTCGCGGAACCTGCTCGGCGTCGCGTCGGAACTGCTTTCGAGAGCGAAGCTGAAGGAGTAGGACGGGAACGGGCCGTCGAGGGCGACGGTTCAGGCCCTAGGCTCAAGGCTCTAGACTCTAGGCAAGACGAACGCAGGGCGAGCGGGCGCCTTCCTAGAGCCTAGGGTCTGCAGAGCCTGAGCCTCTGTTCGGTTCGCCGGGCTTGCGACGCCTCGAAGGCCTCTCCAGCTACTGCGCCGCCGCGGCCAGCCAGATCGATCTGACTGCAGCCCGCCGGATTCACAGCCGGAGACGGCGTTCGTCGCCGCCGTCAGACGCGTCCACATCGCCGCGAGGCCGACGCCCGAATGTCCCTGCCGGACCAGCGCCGCGGCGCGACTACGAGCGGGCGCGAGAAGGACGTCCCGGTCCAACTCGCGTACGAGGGATTCGGACTCGCGCCGCCGAACGGCCCGATCACGTCGACTCCCGGCGCGTACGGGTCGATGACCGCGGTGTTCGGCGAACGTCGCGACGCGGGCGAAGTCCACGGCGCCGACCGTATTGATGGCGCGGTCGTGGAGGTACTGCGCGTTGAACGGCCCCGTCGGCTCGTCGCCCGGCGGCGACGATGATCACGACACCGGCGTCGACCGCCGCCTGGAGCGCGCTCTGGAGTTGCGGCGTCATGGACGTCGAGACGGGCTCAGGTTGACGACGTCGGCGCTTGAGCGCCAGGGCCGCGTAGATCCCGCGCGACAACGAGGCGGCGTCGCCACCGTCGCCCTCGTCGTTCAGGACGCGGATCCGGCAGGATCACGGGCGCCGGGCGCCGCGCGGCGGCGATCAGTCCGGCGACGGAGACATCCCGTGCCCGACGAACGAGTCCGTCGCTTTGCGTGCCGTCTGATCGATCCCGTCGCTGGTCACACCCGGAGGCGTCCAGCTATCGAGCGTCCACTGGGCGCCGAGGCGCAACCGCGAGGAACTCGTGACGCGGGTCGAAGAGCCGCCGTCGAGCACCGCGACCTTAACGCCGGATCCCGTCGCGTACTGCAACGCGGTGGCCGCCGGGAACGGCGGTGAACGCCGCCTGCGCCGGAACGTCCGCGGCGCGCGTTCCCTCGATGACCTGCGGCGCCACCGCCGGAAACCCTGCACGACCGCGCGGTGCCGGGCCACGGCCGTGCCGACCAGCGAGGCCGTCAATCCGCACGCGAGCGCGTAGGTCGACCAATGAGCGAACCGCATGATGTCCTCCCGAACAGGCCCGACTCGTGCCTTGGAGCGAATCGACGCCGCCACCGCGAACGCGGGATCGACGAAGCCTCCCGCGACCGTATGGATGGGAAGAGCGGCTCGGAACTTTCGCGATCTGCGGCGGTCGACCTCCCGGTCCACGCCGCGATCCGTCCGGCTGCGCGCTGCTCCGCTCCGGCCGCTCAGGTAATACGCGGCGGGCGCGTTTGATACGGTCGTTCAGAAAGAAAACGACGCTCGGGCGTCCCCCGTCAGGACGAACGGGGCCCAGTGGAATGGATGCGGACGCGCGGTACGCCGCACGGCCGCACGCGACGAGGTACGCGTCGCCGACGCAACGGCGTTATTCCGTAGAACAGGCCCATCCACTCCGCGGTCGTGCGGTCGTCGACGCACCGGCTGGTCACGATCGTCCGCGCGCGGCGCAGAGGAACCCGCGCACGCACGAGGTCGAACGGATCTCCCGAACCCTCGTACCGCGTCGCGCCGGGTCACGCCGACAGCACGACCAGGTCGCGCGCGCGAATCCGATAGAGGTCGTACTGCGTGAGCCATCCGTCTACGGCGAGGCGGACGCTCCCGCCGACGACGGAGTCACGCGCGACATGCCGTGCGTCGCCACGTGGAGGAGCCCGCCTTGCCGCCGGTCCACGAACTCCTTCCACGTGGCGTCCGGTCCCGTCCGCACGACGGTGCGCGGTCCCGAGCGCATGCGCGACGAAGCGCGCCGCGGTCGCGATCTCCGGGACGTCGTCGTCGGGCGCCGCGAACACGTGCGGCGGCCCGGCCGGCAGCCCGCGCGCGGGCGCAGGCACTGCGCGTGGACGAGGGCGCTCGGCGCGTAGAGGATCTGCACGTCGTCCGCCCCACCACCCGCCGCGCGAGAGCGGCATGGCGTGGAACGGCACGCCGTGAAGACGCGCGGTCGGGCGCGACGATCACGCGACAGCACGCGCGCGTCCGGCAGCTTCGAGGGGGGATCGACCGAGCAGTCATGCGGAGCGACGTCCAAGAAGTTGGCGCGGACTCCGCGCGTCTGCGCCGCCTCCCAGGACGCCGCGGCCGTCCGGGTCGACCAGCGCATCGGCCCGGTGAGGTGAAACGCGAACTTGCGCAGCCGGGCGGGCGATCCGCCGCCGTCGTCGACGCTCGAGGCCGACGCAGCGGACGCGGTCGCGGCGTCGCGACGAACGCGTGCAGTCCGCGCGCGCCGAACGCGTACTCGACCAGCGCCTCGTCGTCGGCGAGAGCAGGCGCGCAAGTTCCTCCGCCGTCGGCGCGCGCGACGCCGGCGGATCTCGCCACGCGTCGCCGCGGTTGAACGACTCGCGTCGCGACGTCGGCCATCTCGCGCTCGATGCGCGCGGCCTGACGCCTGCGCGACGTCGAGAGTCCGGCGCGCGTCGACCGTCGCGGCCAAGCGACATCTCGTGAAGCCGCGCGTAGACGGCGCCGAGGTCGGATCCGCAGGCCGTCGATGCCGCGGCGACGCGGAACGTCGTCGAGGCGCGCGTCCGCGGCGGCGATCCAGGTCGAGAGCAGCGCGCGGCTCTTCGAGGCGGCGGGCCAGCCCGGAAGGCGCGCTCCGCCGCGCCCGAGCCCGACCTGCGCGTCGAGCGCCTCGCGGTAGAGGGGCGCGTGCGGCGACGGAAACGCGGAGCGCAGCGCGTCCGGCGGCAGGAGGCCTCGGCGCGTCGTCCAGCCTGCGCACGGCGCGGGTCGAGGATCGCCCGCGGCGGACGACGTACGTCGCCGCGCGCGTTCAGGACCATCGCGCGATGGCGGCCGGAGTTCGATCGACGGCCCACGGGAGCGCCGACGACGCCGTCCCGCGTCGCTCGGCGCGGTCGAGCGGCGGCCGACGGCGTCGTCGACGTCGCGGCGCACGCGAGCGCGGCGCGGCACTTCGCGAAAGTCACGCGTCGCACGCCGCCGGGCGCCGCGCCCGCCTGCGTCGAATTGCTCGCGGCCGCGGCGCCGGCGCGCACCGCCGACGCCTGCTCGGCCAAGCCCCTGCGCGAGCGAGGCCGCGGCGGAGCAGACGACCAGGCTCTCGGCGACGCCGCACGGGTCCGAGAGGCGGTCGAAGTCCCGCCGCGACGCCGCGACGCCGCCTCGATCGCGGCGGCGGCGTCGCCCCTGTCGCCGAGCTGCGCCGCCGCGGCGACGGACGGCGCGCGCGCAGCGCGTCGCTTGAGCGAGGTCGCCCGGCGCGGACGCGAGCGCGAGGGTCCGAGAGGCCGCCGCGCCTCGGCGTACCGCGCCGAGCTTCGAGGAGGAGTTCGGCGCGGTCGAGGTGCAGCGCGCAGGAGCGCGCCGTCGTTCCGCTCCCGGGCGAACGCGTCGGCGCACTTCGCGCGTACAGCCGGAGGGCTTCCGCGATACCGCGTCCGGACTTCCATGCCGTGGCAGGTAGGCGCAGTTGTAGCAGAGAGTCCTGTCCGCCTGCAGGTCGGGCCGACCGGCTGGTACCGCGTGCGCGCCGACTCGAACAGCCGCGAGCGCGCCGGCGAAGTCGAACAAGCGCGACGCGGCACTGCGCCTCGGCGTCCCCGTTCGACGCGAGGGCAGAACGCGCTCGCGCGTCGGGCGCTGAGCGCCGCGCGCCCGCGGACGAGGTGCTCGACGGCCGCCTGCGCGTGGCGACCTGGACTCGACGTTCGCCGCGGCCAGCAGGCCGTGCGCCGTCGCCAGGCCCCGGGCTGGTCGCCCGCCCGCCGCAGCCGGCAGCGCCTCGCCGACCTCCGCCGGGAGGTCGTCGAGGCGCCCGAAGTGGATGAGCGCGGAGCCGCGGCCGAGCGTCGTGCGCGCGCAGCGCCCCGTCCTCGCGGGCGGCGTCGCGCGCGAGGGCCCGCTCGATGATCGGACGGCACCGTGCGCGGACGGCGTCGCGAGGGCGGCGGCGCTCGACAGCGCCCAGTAGCCGCGCAGCTCGTGTGACCTTTGTCGCCGGCCGCGCGCGGCGGATTGATGGCCCGGACGGCGATGCTGCGCGGCGGCGCGGACGTCGCGCGGGGAGGACGTCGCGGAAGCGCCGCGAGCAGCGCGGCCGGATCGTCGCTGGGACGGGGATCCGGCACCAGCGCCGCGCCACGTACTCAACGCGTCGGCCCAGGTCGTCCCTTCCCGGCGGCGATCTGGATCAGCGCCACGTGCACAGCAGCCCTGGTCCGACGCCCACGCGGGACGCCGAACGCCGTCCCGCGGCGGGCGTCGAACGAGAATCCCGCCGTGCTCGTCCGTGACCGCGCCGGTGTCGCGCGGGCCCGCGGTCGACGAACAGCGCAGACCGGACGGGCGGCGAGCGGAGCGTGGTCGGGTCCGGACGAGCTGACCCGGTGACCGAGCACGCGGCGCCGCTCTCCTGGAACTGCACCTGCGCGCGGAGCTCGCCTGCCGTCGAAGGCGCAGGCGTACAGCGTCCGGTCGGCCGTGCCGCCGCGCATCCCCGTCGGGCGCTGGCCATCGGCAGGGCCGAGCCACGGACGTCCGCTCCGGTCGGCGCTCGGCCGGCCGGCGCTCGCCGACGGTGCGCAGCAGCCACGCCTTGAGCTCGGGCGGACAGTGCGCGTCGCCTGGATGCGTTCGGAGCACGTCGCGCAGGCGCTGGTGCTGCGGGCTCGGGCTGGTCGTTCGAAGCCGCCCGAAGCGGCGCGCGCGCGTCGGCTCCGCCGACCTGGGATCGGGTCTCGCTGGTCGGACATCCGTGCCGTTCCTCCGCGTTCGCCGGCGCCGGAGCCTCCGGTCGGATGGTCGGGAGGATAGCGCGTCGTCGTCGCGTCCGACAACAGCGTTTATGACGACCGCGGTTCGCGCGGGCGACGGAGCGTCCGATCTCGGGCCTCGACGTGCTACCATCCGCGGCCGAATGGATATCGCTCCTGGGCGACCGCCTGACGGCCGCGCCACGCGCCGCGGACTGCGGCGCGCGGGGCACTTCGCCGCGCCCGCAGGCGGCGTGGTCCGCGCGACGTCCGCGCCGTTCGACGCGCGCCGCATCCGATGCGGCCCGGCCGTGCGCGGTCGACTGGAACGCCGCGGCGAAGCGGTACGCGGACCTCGTCTACTCGATTCCGCTGAAGTACCGGCCTGCGCGGACGAGACGCCGCCGAGGTATTCCAGAACACGTGGCTGGTCGCGCTGTCGCGCGAGAAGGCGCCGCACGGACGACGGCATGGCGCCGTGGCTCGCCGCCATCGCGTCGCTCCAGTCGCTGAACCTGCTCCAGAAGCGGCGGATGAGTCCGCTCGCGTCCCGGACGAAGCCGACGTGATCGAGGACGTGCGCAAGCGGCAGCCCTCCGACGCGTTGGTCGACGCCGAGGAGGAGCAGGCGCTGCGCGACGCCCTCTCGGAACTCTCCGAGCGCGACCGCATCCTCATCACGTGCCTGTACCTGACCGACCGTCCGATGACGTACATCGAGACTCGCAGCGCCTCGGCCTCGCGATCGGCAGCATCGGCGCCCTGAAGCAGCGCGCCATCGACCGTCTGTACAAGCGCCTGCGCCGCCTCGCCGTCGCGTAGCGCGCCGCGCGGTCACTTCCCGGACGCGTCGGCGAGCAAGCACGCGCACCGATCTCGCCGTCGCGCGCGGTCGGCGAGCGGCACCGCCTCGCTCGCTGCGGCCCTCCGCCGACACGGAGACGCTCGTCGCGCCCTCCGGCACGCGGACCGGCGTACTTCCCGTCGGCGGAGAGACGCTGCGGCGACGTGCGCGCGCCGGCCGGCTGCCGCTCCTCCGCGAACGCCATCGTCCAGCCGCACGCGCGGCCACCGGGCGCCGACGTGTCCGGGTCGCGCAACGTCGAGGACGATCGTCGGCCGCGGCCGCTCCATGTGGACGACGAGACCCGCCGCGCCGTCGCGCGTCGGCGACGACGACGGGCGCGTAGTCCGGGTGCGTGAAGCGGATCGACACGACGTCGCCGCGGAAGTTCTCCAGCGCGAAGCGTCCGTCCGCGAACGAGTGCGTGGAGTTGTCGCCGCCCTCGATCGTGACGAGCGACACCGGTTCGCCGCGCTCGTCGAGCGTCGTGCCCTCGATGCGTCCGCCGATCTGCCGCGCGCGCATCAGGAACTCGCCCTCGTGCGGAAGCGCCACGGGTCCGAGCCGACGCAGTCGTCGCCGCCGTGGACCGAGATCGTCTGCACGCCAGGCGCCGAGACCCTCGAGCAGGAACCGCCCGTCGCCGTCGGTCGTGCACGTCGGCAGCCTCCGACGAAGAGCGCGGCGCGCTCGTCCTTCGGGTACGCGACCGGGTCGATCGCGCCGGTCGCGAAGACGCGCGCGCCGACGACCGGGAGTCCGCGCCAATGTCGGTCACGCGCTCCGCGCAGCGTCTGCGTGGCGCGCTGACAGCGCCACGTCGGGCAGACGGTTCGCGACGCCGGGCGACACCGTCGCGAGAGCGCGACGGCGAACGCGGCGCGCGCCCGTCCGCGGTCACGGTGAGATAGAGGCTTCCGCCGCGTCCGAAGTGCGCCGGGTCGACGTTGAGCCGCTCGATCGCAGGTAGCGGCCGTCGCCGTCGGTCTCGACGCGGGCCACCTCGCGCAGGTGGTGGTCGTAAAAGTAGCGCCGGACGTAGAACGTCGAGGAGACGACGAGCCGCGCGCCGACGACCGGAGCGCCGCCCTCGGCCTCGACGACGCGCCCCGTCGAGCGACACGGGCACGCCTTCCTCGAGTCTGCGGCTTGCGCTCGCCGACGAGTTCGGCGACGCGGGCGCACCACCGCAGCGTCCGCTCGCGACAGAACGCGCCAGCTCGATCTCCGGCGCAGCGGCCGGGGCGCGACCGCGGCCGCAACTGTCCGTCGCAAGTGGCCGCGGGTCCGGCACGGGCGGGCAGCGCAGTCGGCGGGTTTGGCGTCGCGTCCGCGACGACGCGCGTGCGATCGCGACCGGGTCGGCCGCCTCGCTCGGCGTCGCGCGGGCGCACATCGGCCGGCGCGCCGTCCGTCGCCGGCGTCTGCGACGCGTCGCCTCCGCCGCGACCGCGGGATCACGAGCGCGCGGTCTCGTCGGCGCGCGAACGCCGCGCGGACGCGGCGCGCCGCGGGCGGCGACTGCGGCGGATCGCGACTCGACGCGGCCCGGCGCCGTCGTCGTCGCCGCGGACCGGAGCTCCGGCCGCGCGCCGGACCGTCGAATACGCGCCCGCGCACCGGCGTTATCACGAGGGCGGCGGTGAAACGCCGCGCGCCGAGGCGGAAGTCGGGTGCTTCCCACCGAGTCATTGTATCGGGCGGACTCGTCGCGCCAGACCGTTGCATATCATCGAATAGCAAGGGCAGGCGCGCGCACCGAATGGGGACTTGAGCGTCGAGCGGGAGCGGACCGGCGCGCAGCGCCAGGAGCACCGGCTCGACGCACGATTCCTGCCGGGCACTGCCAGGCCTTCGGCCTGGCACGCCCGGCGGAATCGAACCTGCAACCTTCTGATCCGAAGTCAGAAGCTCTATCCAGTTGAGCTACGGGCGCGCCGTGGGACAGAAGTGTATCGAGCCGATCGCCGCTACCGGACCGACGCGCCGGCCGCCGCGATGCTGGCGGACGACCTCGGTCGCCGAGCGCTCGATGAACTGCGGGCGCGACGCCGACCGCGACGGGAGCGCCATCGCGACGACGAGCGCCAGCCGCCATGCGCGCGCGGGACCGCGATCGGCGCGACGCTGCGCGGCTCGTGCGCGTAGATGCGCTTCAGGACGACGCGCAGGTAGTAGTAGGGCGCGACGACGACGGTCGACGAAGCCGACGCACCGACCCACAGGAGCTCCGGGTGTGCCAGGTCGAACGCGGAGCCCAGCAGCATGAACTTGCCGAAGAAGCCGATGAACGGCGGCACGCCCGCGAGCGAGAGCAGCGCGCACGTGAGCGCCGCGCCGAGCAGCGGGCTGCGCTGCGCGAGGCCCGCGTAGTCGTCGATCTCGTGTCCGCCGACGACCTTCGCCACGATCAGCACCGCACGGCGAACGCCGCGCGAGGTTCGTCACGACGTACGCCGCCATGTAGATCAGAGCGCGCCCGGCGAGTCCCGTCCGCGCTGCCCGTCAGGTGCGTCGCCGACGCGGCGCGCGACGCCGACGAGGATGTAGCCGCACTGCGCGATCGAGCTGTAGCCCATGAGCCGCTTGATGTTCGTCTGCGGGATCGCGCCGAGGTTTCCGTAGAGCGAGCGTGAGCGCCGCGACCAGCGCGAAGAACGCGCGTGAGCTCCGGCGCGATCGCGCTGCCGGGCCCGGAGAACACCGTGAGACCGCGCACGACGAGCACGAAGCCCGGCGAGCTTGCTGCCGACCGAGAGGTACGCGGTGACCGGCGTCGGCGCGCCCTGGTAGACGTCCGGGACCCACACGTGCAGCGGCACGGCGGAGGTCTTGAAGCCGAGGCCGAGGAAGATCATCACGCGCGCCGAGCGACGAGTTCCGGCTCGACGTCGTCCCGCGGCGACGTAGCGCGCGGACCTCGGCGAACGTCGACGCTGCCCGACGCGCCGTAGACGAACGCGATCCCGTAGAGCAGGATCGCCGCCGACAGCGAGCCGATCACGAGGAGCTTCAGGCCCGCCTCGACCGACGTCGCCTTCTCGCGCCGGAACGCGGCGAGGACGAAGAACGACACGGTCACGACCTCGAGCGACACGAAGAGCGACATGAAGTCGTTCACCGACGCGCACAGGAACATGCCGAGCAGCGCGAGCAGCGACAGCACGTAGAGACTAGTTCCGGCCGCCAGAGTGAAGCGCCCAGTGAATCCCGACGACTCTGGCCGGATTGTTCGTCGCTTGCCGGCCCGTCGCCGATGGCAACCGGAGCAGGCAAGCTCTTTGAGACCGGCATCAAAGTCATCGACGTCATGTGCCCTCTCATCGCCGGCGGCAGCGTTGTGATCGCGGGCGAGTCCCGCGTCGGTGTCTTCGTGGTCGCGGAGGAACTGGTGCGGCGCCTGAGCGGCGGCAACGAGCGTGTCTCACTATTTCCCTTGGTGCCGCTATCGCCCCACCTGCCCCGGACGGGTCGCTCGCCGCCGAAGTGAAGCGAGGAAAGCGGCAACGAGGGCACGGTAGGCTCGGTGCAGACGTTCTTCTTCGGTGCCGAAGATGCGCCATGGACCTGCGAGCGCCTGGAGGCCTTGGCGGCGGCCGATGTGGTGATCCGTCTCTCGCGCGAACGCATTGCCGCCAGGGTCCTTCCGCCCGTGGACGTGGCTGACCTCACGCTCCCGCCTGTTGGAAACCGGAGCCGTCGGAGACGAGCACGTGGCGACAGCAGCAGCGGGTGTGGACGCGCTCGCGGCGCTGTGGGCCGACCGCGGCCGCGCAGAGGCTTGATGCTGGAGCGCGCCCTCAAGCTGCAGAACTATTTCACGCAGCCGTTTTACATCGCCGAGCCTTGCAACAAGCGGCCCGGCGCAACAGTGAACCTCGCGGAGTCCTTGCAGACGTGCCGGATATTCTTGATGGCCGCTACGATGCTGTGCCGGTTGATGCCTTCTATTTCAAAGGCGGCATAGCGGAGATCGAAGCAAACCGAGAGCTGGCGATGCCCTTCGGGCCGGTTAGGTTGCAATCGCCGCCGGCTGAGGAGCCTATAGCGCCTCGCACTTCCACGACGCCCGGGATGGCCTTGATGGCGCCGGCGACCTGCGGCGAGACCTTGAAGCGGCCCGGCAGCTTCACCTCGACCTCGGTGCCGCCGCCCGAGCAACAGCACGACCGAGACTTCGCCGATCCCCTGGCCATCGAGGCGCTTGGCCACGCTCTCGATCGGCGTCTGATCACGCAGGAACACACGCAGCGCCCTTCTGCAGCTTGGCGGCCGCCTTGTCGAGCGGCTCGGCCATCTGGATGCGCGCGCGCACCTCCTCGCCCTGCAGCTCGGCTGAGAGCATCAGCAGCACCGCGCTGCCGGGTTCGAGCAGGTCGCGGTACTGCTGCAGCCCTTCCGAGAACAGCACCGCCTTCGTAGTGACCGGACGGATCGGATAGCCCAATGATGCCCATCTTGCTGCCGGTGCTGGTGCGACGCTCGGTGCGCGCCACGACGGTGGCGGCGACATCGCCCGGCGCTACCCCGATTTCACCGCGCGGTAGAACTCCACCCAGGACTGCACCCGCATGCGCTTGAGCGCCGGCATGTAATCGTCGAGCGGATGGCCGGAGAGGAAGAAGCCGATGGCATCGAACTCCTTCTGCAGCCGCTCGGCCGGCAGCCATGCCTCGACCTCGGCAGCCGGCAACGCGCCGCGCGAGGAGCTGATCGCCAAACGAGAACTTCTGAGCGCGCGCTCTCCTGGTCTCGTGGCGCGCGCTGCGCCGCCGCCAGCATGGTGTCGACCTGCGGCAAACACGCGCGCGCGGTTGCTCTCAAGCGCGTCGAAGGCGCCGGCAGCGGCGAGACTTTCCAGCACGCGCTTGTTGACCGCGCGCGGATTGATGCGGCGTCGCGAAGTCGGAGAGGTCGGTGAAGGGCCGATCGCCGCGCGCCGCGACGATCGCCTCGACCGCCTGCGTGCCGACGCCTTTGAGCGCGGCGAGCGAGTAGTGGATGGTGTCGCCGTCGACCTCGAAGGCCACGCCCGAGCGATTGACCGACGGCGGCATCGACCTTGATGCCGAGCCGCTGCGCCTCGGCGCGGAACTCCGGCGAGCTTGTCGGTATTGCCGATGTCGAGCGTCATCGACGCGGCGAGGAACTCGACCGGATAGTTCGCCTTCATGTAGGCGGTCTGGTAGGCGACCAGCGCGTAGGCCGCGCGCGTGGCTCTTGTTGAAGCCGTAGTCGGCGAAGCGCTCCAGCAGCTCGAAGATCAGCTCGGCCTGAGAGCGCTCGACGCCGTGCTCGATCCGCGCCTCGACGAAGCGCTCGCGCTGCGCCTGCATCTCGCTGCGGATCTTCTTGCCCATGGCGCGGCGCAGGAGGTCGGCTTCGCCGAGCGAGTAGCCGGCGAGACCTGCGCGCGGCCTGCATCACCTGCTCCTGGTAGACGATGACGCCGAAGGTCTCGCGCAGGACCGGCTCGAGCTTCGGGTGGATGTAGTCGGGCTCCTCCTCGCCCGTGCTTGCGGGCGCAATAGGTCGGGATATTGGCCATCGGGCCCGGCCGATAGAGCGCGACCAGCGCGATGAGGTCCTCGAGGCGGTCGGGCCGCATGTCGACCAGCGCGCGCCGCATGCCCGCGCTTTCCACCTGGAACACGCCGACGGTCTCGCCGCGTGCCAGCATCGCGTAGGTCTTGGCGATCGTCGAGCGGAATGCTCGAGCAGCTCGACATCGATGCCGCGCTTGCGCACGAACCGCACCGCCGTCTGCAGCACGGTCAGCGTCTTAAGGCCGAGGAAGTCGAACTTGCACCAGGCCCGCCGGGCTCGACCCACTTCATGTTGAACTGGGTCACCGGCATGTTCGGATTTCGGATCGCGATACATGCGGCACCAGCTCGGAGAGCGAGCCGGTCGCCGATCACGATGCCGGCCGCATGCGTCGAGGCGTGGCGGTGCAGGCCTTCGAGCTTCTGGGCGATGTCGAAGGCGCGGCGCGACCACCGGATCGCGATCGCGCTCGGCCTGCAGGCGCGGCTCGTCCTCGATGGCGCGCTTGCAGCGTGCACCGGATTGGCCGGGTTCTGCGGCACGAGCTTGCAGAGCTTGTCGACCTGCCCGTAGGGCATCTGCAGCACGCGGCCGACGTCGCGCAGCACGCCGCGCGCCTGCAGCGTTCCGAACGTGATGATCTGCGCCACGCTGGTCGCGGCCGTAGCCGCTCCTGCACGTAGCGGATCACCTCGTCGCGGCGGTCCTGGCAGAAGTCGATGTCGAAGTCCGGCATCGACACGCGTTCCGGATTGAGGAAGCGCTCGAACAGGAGCCCGAAGCGGATCGGATCGAGGTCGGTGATGGTGAGCGCATAGGCGACGAGCGAGCCCGCGCCCGAGCCGCGGCCCGGCCCGACCGGAATGCCCTGCGACTTCGCCCACTGGATGAAGTCGGCGACGATCAGGAAGTAGCCCGGATATTTCATCTTCTCGATGACGCCGAGCTCGAAGGCGAGCCGCTCGCGGTAGTCCTCCTCGGTGCGGCCCGGCGCAAGGCCGTAGCGGCGCGACCGCTGCGCGAAGCCAGCCTCCGCCTGCGCGGCGCAGCTCAGCCGCCTCGTCGACGGCTTCGCCGCTGTCTCCAATCGAGAAGCGCGGCAGAATCGGGTCGCCCGCGTGCGTCGGCCGGAAGGCGCACCGACGCGCAATCTCGACCGTGGAGGCGAGCGCCTCCGGCAGATCGGCAAACAGCGTCGCCATTTCGGCGCGGGTCTTGAAACGGTACTCGGGGCTGAGCTGAGGCCGCTCGCTGTCGGCAACGAGCTTGCCCTCGGCGATGCAGATCAGCGCATCGTGGGCCTCGTGGTCCTCGCGCCTGGCAAAGAACGGCTCGTTGGTCGCAACGATCGGAATGCCGCGCGCATAGGCCATCTCGATCAGAGCGGCCTCGGCCGGACGGTCGTCGCCATGGCGCTGCAGCTCGATGTAGAGCCGGTCCCCGAACAGCCGCACGAGAGCTGTCGCAGCGCGCCTGCGCCAGCGTCGCCCTGCCCGGCCACGATCGCCATGTCGAGCGGGCCGCCGGAACCGCCGGTGAGCGCGATCAAGCCGTCCGTCGCGCCCTCAAGCCAGGCAATCTTGGCGTGCGGCCGCTCATGCGACGGGCTCTCTAGGAAGGCGCGCGAGGTGAGCCGCATCAGGCTGCGGTAGCCATCCTCGCGCGCCGCCAGCAGGACGATGCGAGGCCGCTCCGGCGCCGGCCCCGGGGCGCGTCTCCTGGTCGCCAAAGTCGACGGCAAGGCGCGCAGCCGACGATCGGCTGGATGCCGCTCCCCGCTATCTTCTCGGAGAACTCCAGCGCGCCAGAACATGTTGTCGGTGTCGGTCAGCGCCAGCGCCGGCTGCCGGTCGGCCTTGGCCAGCTCCGCAAGCCGCGCGATCGGCAGCGCACCCTGCAGTAGCGAATAGGAAGAATGCACGTGCAGATGCACAAAGCCCGGATCGGCCATTGAACCCCTTGTCGAGTATTCGCCTGGTTCGAGTAAGCGCTTGGCAGATCTCAGACCCGATGGTGCGGCGCCATGATCTGGCGCTGTCCACCTCGGCGCGTGCGGCGCCGGGCCGTCATCCGGATTTTCCCCAGGCTGGCGGTGTCAGAGGCTCGGATGGGGTAGGCAGAAGGGGATAACCTCAGAGCGTCGCAATCACCTGTGCCCAGATCGCGATCATGCCGAGAAACAGTGCAAGCGAAGCGAGTGCAGCAGCCTCCTCAAAGACGGAACGTAACATTGCCTCCTCCATAGGAACATAGAGGGAACATTGTTCATATTTTGTTCCTGCCGTCAAGAGGAGCTTGCCCAAGGCCTTCACGTCTCAACCACCAACCCATTGCGCAACGTGACGCGCCGGTCCATGCGGGCGGCGATATCCATGTTGTGGGTGGCGACAGAGCATGGCGAGGCCGGAGGCGCGCGCACGAGCTGGGTGAGCGCCTTGAACACATGATCGGCTGTCTGCGGATCCAGATTTCCGGTCGGCTCATCGGCGAGCAGGATGCGCGGCGCATTGGCAACCGCGCGTGCGATCGCGACCGCTGCTGCTCGCCGCCAGAGAGCTCGGCAGGCCGATGGGTCGCGCGCGTTGCTTGCAGGCCAAGATAGGCGCAGAAGCTCCAGCGATCGCCGGTTGCGCCTCCTTGCGCCCGAGGCCCGCGGATCATCTGCGGCAGCATGATGTTCTCGACCGCGGAGAACTCCGGCAGCAGATGATGGAACTGATAGACGAAGCCGATCTCAGTGCGCCGGATGCGCGTGCGCTCGGCGTCGGCCATGCGCGAGGTCGGGATCTTGTCGACATAGACCTCACCGACGTCAGGATGCTCAAGCAGGCCGGCAACGTGCAGCGAGCGTCGACTTGCCAGCGCCCGACGGCGCCACCAACGCCACCGACTGGCCGGGCCAGAGCGCAAGCTCGGCGTTCTTGAGCACTTCGAGCAACGCTGAGCCCTGGCTGTACGTGCGAGACGACGCCGTGAGAAACAGGACCGGCGCGTCCTCATCCGTGGCCAGCGGATTGGCCGCCGTCGCGACCGGTGCGTGAAGGTCGTGGTGGAGGCGTCATTCATAACGCAGCGCCTCGACCGGATCGAGCCGGGCCGCGCGCCAGGACGGATACAAGCGTTGCGAGCAGCGACAGCGTGAGCGCCATCACGACCACGGCGGTGGTCTCCCGCGTCCACTTCGGCCGGCAGGCGCGACAGGAAATAGAGCTCCGGATCGAGAACAGTTCGGTCCCGGTGAACCATGACAGGAACTGGCGGATCGACTCGATATTGAGACACACCAGCAGCGCCGAGCATGAAGCCCGACAAACGTGCCGACCACGCCGATCGAGGCGCCGGTGATCAGAAAGACGCGCAGGATCGAGCCTTGCGATGGCTCCCATGGTGCGCAGGATCGCGATGTCGGCGTCCCTTGTCCTTCACCAGCATGATCAGGCCCGACACGATGTTGAGCGCCGCCACCAGGACGATCAGGGTGAGGATCAGGAACATCACATTGCGCTCGACCTGCAGCGCGTTGAAGAACGTGGCGTTGCGCTGGCGCCAGTCGACCATGAAGATCGGGCGGCCGGCGGCTTCCGCGATCACGCTTGCGGAAGTGATCAACCTGGTCCGGATTGTCGACATAGACCTCGATGCGCAGTGCACATCGCGCGTTGCGGTTGAAATAGGCCTGCGCCTCCGCCAGCGGCATGAACACGAAGGTCAGGTCGTATTCCGACATTCCGATCTCGAACACGGCGGCGACCTTGATAGGCCTTGATGCGCGGCGTCATGCCCATGGGCGTCACCGCGCCGCGCGGAGCCACCAGGCGTGATGCCGTCGCCCGCCCGCAGCGACGAGCTGATCGGCAAGCCGGCGGCCGATCATCAGGCCCTGCCCGTCATCGAAACCCTCGAGCGAGCCCTGCTTGATGTTGTCCGGCGATCGAGGGCAGCTTCGAGAGATCGGCAGCGCGCATGCCGCGCACCAGCACGCCTGAGCCGTTGAAGGGCGACGACGGCCAGCGCCTGTCCCTCAACCATCGGCGCGGCGAGCATGACGCCCTCGACCCGCGAAATGCGCTGCGGCGACGACCTCCCAGTCGGTGAGCGGCGGACTTTCGAGCGGCTGGATCAGGAGATGCCCGTTGAGGCCGAGGATCTTGTCGAGCAGCTCTTTGCGGAAGCCGTTCATCACCGCCATGACGATGATCAGCGTCGCGACGCCCAGCATGATGCCGAGGAACGAGAAGCCGGCGATGACCGAAATGAACCCCTCGCGCCGGCGCGCCCGCAGATAGCGCAGCGACAGCATCCATTCGAAGGGAGCGAAGGCGTGGGTCCCGGTCGGCTCGGCCATGCAATTCTTCCCGCGACACGAGTTCACATGATTCTGGCCGTTTCACGCCATGATGGCTACCAGCCACTAGTGCCGCCGATTTGAAGTTCCTACACCACCTGCAGCAAACTCTGTTAGGAACTTCAAATCGAAAAGCGGCACTAGAATCATAGAGTTGCTAGTGCCCTTTGTTTCCGAAGTTCGTTCCATGGATGCCGCAATGACTGACGAACCTCGGAAGCAATAGGGCACTGCGGCCAAAACGCACAGGATCATCTAGCCGCGCCAGGGCATCCGCTGGGCTCAACAGCTCGCGACTGCCGTCGGCGCGACGCTTGAGCTCGACCTTGCCCTCGGCGAGCCCTTTGGGTCCGATCAGGACCTGCCAGGGCACTCCCGATCAGGTCGGCGGTGGCGAACTTGGCCCCCGGCCGCTGGTCGGTATCATCATAGAGTACGTCTATACCCTTGGCCGACAAGTCCCGATAGAGCTTCTCGCAAGCCGCATCGGTGTCGCTGCCGCCCTGCTTGAGGTTGAGGATTGCGACCCTGAACGGTGCCACCGCCTCCGGGCCACTTGATGCCGGCATCGTCGTGGAAGGCCTCGATGATCGCGCCGACCAGGCGCGATACGCCGACGCCGTAGGAGCCGCCGTGGACCGGCCGCTCGGCGCCGTCGGAGCCGGTGACCGCCGCCTTCATGGGCACGGAGTACTTGGTGCCGAAATAGAAGATCTGACCGACCTCGATGCCGCGGGTGTGCAGACGCTTGTCGCGGCGGCACCTCGCGCTCGAAGCGGGCGGCGTCGTGCATCGTCGGATGTCGCCGCATAGACGCTTGTCCAGGGCTTGATCAGCGAGACGAGGTCGCTGTCATAGTCGACGTCCTCGCCGGGGATCGGCAGGTCGAGCACGTCGCGATTGCAGTAGACCGCGGACTCGCCGGTCTCGGCCAGGATGATGAACTCGTGGCGACAGGTCGCCGCCGATCGGGCCGGTCTCGGCCCGCATCGGGATCGCCTTGAGCCCCATGCCGCGCGAAGGTGCGCAGATAGGCGACGAACATCTTGTTGTAGGACATGGCGCGCGCCGGCCTCGATCGAGATCGAAGGAATAGGCGTCCTTCATCAGGAACTCGCGCCCGCGCATCACGCCGAAGCGCGGGCGCGACCTCGTCGCGGAACTTCCATTGGATGTGATAGAGAGTCTTGCGGCAGGTCGCGATAAGAGCGCGACATAGGCCGCGGAAGATTTCGGTGATCATCTCCTCGTTGGTCGGCCCATAGAGCAGTGTCGCGCTCGTGCCGGTCCTGGATGCGCAGCATCTCCTGCCGTAGTCATCGTAGCGGCCCGCTCTCGCGCCACAGGTCGGCCGAGCTGCATGCGTCGGCATCAGCATCTCGATCGCGCCGGCGCGGTCCTGCTCCTCGCGCACGATCTGCTCGATCTTCTTGAGCACCCGCAAGCCGAGCGGCAGCCAGGCATAGATGCCGGCCGCCTCCTGCCGGATCATGCCGGCGCGCAGCATCAGGCGGTGGGAGACGATCTCAGCCTCCTTCGGGGACCTCACGAAGAATCGGCAGGAAGTAGCGGGATAGGCGCATGGCTCTCAGGCGGCTTTCCGATTGGGCTCTTGGATGAAATCACGTTCGGTGGGCGCGACCGACTCAAGACCGGATCGGTCCGTGGAAGACAAGGCCTCGATCCTCCGTCCCCCTTGGAACGACCTCACGGAAGTGTGTTCAGGCCAAGTGACACTTGTCATTCTTAGGATAGTGACAACCCCCACGCAGATTGGCTAGCTTCATCAGCATGCATAGTTGGGCGACGGCCTTCTAACCGGAGTCTTCTATGCGGTCCAAGTCTTGGGAGGACAAGCCCCAGGCGCTTTAAGCCACAGCCGCCAGGTTGCTGCTAGTCGGGCGGGGATGATGTCGGGCGACAACCATCATAGGAGCAGGGCCTTGGCCCTGCTCAATTTTTGACTGCCAGGAATTGTCCCTACCACGGCACGCCAAGCCAGGAAGCCAAGCGCTCCAGCGTAACGATCCGGTATTGGAAGAGCAGGACTCCGCGCACGCAAAAACGACAGACGTCGCGATCGTGGTCCACAATGAGCTTTGCGCCACAATGCCGGGATGCGCGGAGCGCCCGGATCGGTGCCGGGACTGATGGAGCCACTTTCCTCCTGGCTGCGGACTCCCCATGGCAATACCGCAAATAGTACAATCCACCAGCAGTACAAAATAGGTGGCGATGGCGGTGGTCAGAGACACGGTGCGGCAGCTCCGGCAAATTTCTCGAATTAACCTAAAGAACAGATCGCCACCACTTGTCCATATCGCACAGGGCAGTGCGATGATAGACACGCGTGAAGGTCTCCTGAGGAACGCAAGAACTGCTCCCACTGACCCGCCGGCGACTGTGTTGCGGGATTGACAGTCCCCTGACCACCCGTCCCCAATCCCAGCAATCGTCAGGCACGTGATTGCGGCTCGCGGTGCCCCGACGGGCCGCAATTCGTTTGTGGTGCCTGACTTGGTGGCGCTGACAAGCGCTTAGGCCTGCTCGATCTCGATCAGGGTTCCGCAGAAATCCTTGGGATGCAGGAACAGCACCGGCTTGCCGTGGGCGCCGATCTTGGGCTCTCCGTCGCCCGAGCACGCGCGCGCCCTCGCGCAGACGATCGCGCGCCGCTCTGATGTCGCTCACCTCGTAGCAGACGTGGTGGATGCCGCCTTCGTGGATTACGCGCGAGAAAATTGGCGATCGGCGAGCTCTCGCCGAGCGGCGCGATCAGCTCGATCTTGGTATTCGGCAGCGTGATGAAGACGGTGGTGACGCCGTGCTCCGGCTGCGGCACCGGGTCAGAGACCTCGGCCGCCAGCGTCTCGCGATAGAGTCTTCATCGCCTGTGGCGAGATCGCTCACCGCGATCGCCACGTGATTGAGCCGGCCAATCATGCCTAGCCTCTTAGCGCTTCTCGACGCCTGCTGTGCGCCATGGTCGTAAGACCAGCATTCAGACGACTAGCACTCATACGACCAGCACTTGGACGTGGCACATCGGTTTCTTTCGCCAGGCGGCCCCGACGGCTGAGCGCACCGGCGCGCCGCGCGGCCTCGGCAACCGCATCGGGATCGCGCCGGCGCGGCCGCGGCATCGAGGTCGATGCGCTTCCACCACGGCATCATAGGCGAGCCGCGCGATCAGGTTGCCGTCGCGCGTCGGTCTCCGGGATGCCCGTCAGCTCGAGCTCGAGATCGCCGACCATCTCGCCGCGCTCGGTCATGGCGAGCGCGACCGAATACGATGCCGACGAAGCCGAGCCGGCGGCGGTCCGCGACCGTGCGCGCCTCGGCGCGTCGACCAGCAAGCAGCCATCCTTGTAGAGGCGTCCGGACGGAACCTCATCGATGATGGCGGGATCGCCGGGCGCCAGCCGCACGAGATCGCCGTTGCGGCACAGCACGACCTTGCCGACAGCCGGCGCTACGCGCCAGTGACGGCCATGCTCGGCCATGTGCAGCGCCTCGCCGTGAACCGGGATGAGGATCTGCGGTCGCACCCAGCCGATCATGTCCTCAAGCTCGGCCCGCCGCGGGATGGCCGGAGACATGCACCAGAGTGGGTGCGGTCGGTGATCACCTCGATGCCCTGCGTGACCAAGGCCGTTGATCACGCGCGCATCACCGCCTTCTCGTTGCCAGGGATCGCGCGCGAGGAGAAGATCACGCGGTCGCCGCGCGCGAAGGTGACCTCCGGATGGTCGTCCTCGGCGATGCGCGCAAGCGCGGCGCGCGGCTCGCCCTGGCTGCCGGTGCAGAGCGCCACGACGCGGTCGGGCGGCAGGTGGCCGTAGACTCTCGACGCGGGCGGAAATTCGTTGATGCCGTCGAGATAGCCGGTCTCGCGCGCGACCTGCGACGATGCGCTCCATCGCCCGTCCGACCAGCACCACCTCGCGCTCGCAAGCGGCTGCTGCCTCGGCGACCGCGCGAATGCGCGCAACGTTGGAGGCAAATGTCGTCACCGCCGACGCGCGCAGGCGCGCTCGTGATCAGCTCGGCGAGCGATTTGCGCCACGTCGGCCTCGGACGGCGAGCGGCCCTCGCGCGGCGCATTGGTCGAATCGCCGATCAGCGCGAGACAGCCGTCGTCGCCAAGCGCGCGAGCGCTCGGCTTCGTCGGTCGGCGGACCGATTGACAGGCGTCGGATCGATCTTCCAATCGCCGGTATGGAGCACGGCGCCGAGCGGCGTGCGGATGATGAGGGCCGTTCGATTCCGGGATCGAGTGAGCCATCGACACATACTCGATGTCGAACGGGCCCGAGGCGAAAGCGGCTGTTGAGCGGCAACGACATTGACCGGAACATCCGGCGCGCCGGGCTCGCTCAGGCGCTTGGCCTCCAACAAGGCGGCGGTGAATGGAGTCGCGTAGATCGGCAGCCGCAGGCGCGGCGACAGATCGATCAGCGCGCCAAAGTGATCCTCGTGCGCATGCGTGAGCACGATGCCGAGAATGTTGCGGCGCTCCTCGATGAGGAAGCGACATCCGGCAGGATGAGATCGACGCCCGGAAGGTCGTCGCCCGCAAACGCAACCCCGCAGGTCGACGGCAATCCATTGCCGCTGGCGCTCGTTGCCAAGCCCGTAGAGGGCGAGGTTCATGCCGATTTCGCCCGCACCGCCAAGCGGCGCGAACACGAGTTCCTCCCCTCGCCCTGCCATCAGCCCGCACCGCCCTGCCGACGAGGTGGCGGCGGGAGGTGGCTTCAGGCGAAGCTTCACCACGTCGCCGGCCGCGATGGCATAGCGGTTGCCCTCGGGCTACCACCAGCACCAGACTGACCCATGTCATCGATGGTCTCGAAGCGGCCGGAGAGCTCGCGTTCGGCCAGCCGTACGCTGATCGTGTCGCCAAGGCCGGCAGCGCGCGAGAGCCAATCGGTGCGGATGGTGGCAGAAATGCTCGCCCTGGTTCCATTGTGCGAGACGCCCCACATCATCTTGGCCGACACGCGCTGAAGACCAGCCTCAGGCGACACGCCAGAGCCGGCCGCGGCAAGGTTGGTCGCCGGATAGTCGGTATCGGCAGGGTGGCTGGCGCAGTTGATCGCCGATCCCGACCACGACCGTCGTCGGCTCCCTCGCCTTCGGTGAGGATGCCCGCGAATTTGGCGCCGTCCAGCAGGAGGTCGTTGGGCCATTTGATCGCAAGCTGCGGCCGCAGCCGCGGGCGCGATCTCGCGACCGCGTCGTGGATCGCGAGCGCCGCCACGAACGAGAGCTCGGACCAGTGCTCGGGCGGCGCCGGTCGGTCAGCAGCAGGCTTGCGAAGAGATTGCCGGGCTCGGACGTCCAGGTACGGCCGTGGCGGCCACGGCCGCGCGCTCTGCCGCTCCGGCCGTGACCCAGAGCGGTCCGCGCTCGCCCGGCGCGAGCAAGCGTCAGCGCTTCGGTATTGGTCGACGCCAAGAGCTCGTGCGACAACGAGCCGCACGCCCGCCGCCGACGCCCTGAGGATCGAGTTGCATCATTTCAGAACAGCGACTTCGCAGCCGCGGTTGCCGCCTCGACCAGCGGGCCCGGATAGACGAAGAACAGGAGATTGAACAGACCGCTCACCGCCGAGCACCGCCTTGAGCTCGTGCCGGCATCGGGCTGAAGTCCGGCGCTGGCTCGTCGAAGTACATGATCTTGATGATGGCGAGGTAGTAGTAGGCGCCCACGACGCTGGCGAGCACGCCGATGACGGCGAGCGTGAACAGGTCCGCCTTGATCGCGGCCAGAACACGTAGAACTTCGCGAAAAAGCCCGCGAGCGGCGGAATGCCGGCGAGCGAGAACAGCAGCATGGCCAGGAAGAAGGCCAGCGCCGGATTGGTGCGCGGCGAGACCGCGCAAGGTCGCTGATCTCCTCCGACCAGCGCGCCGTCGCGGCGCATCGCCAGGATGCAGGCGAAGGTGCCGAGCGTCATGGCGACGTAGATCGCCATATAGACGAGCACGCCCTGCACGCCTTCGGCGGTGCCGGCCGCCAGCCCGACCAGCGCGAAGCCCATGTGGCCGATCGACGAATAGGCCATCAGCCGCTTGATGTTGCGTCTGCCCGATCGCCGCGAACGCGCCGAGCACCATCGAGGCGATGGCGACGAACACCACGATCTGCCGCCACTGCGAGGCGATCTCCGGGAACGCCACGATGGTGGTGCGCACGAAAATGGCGATGCCGGCAACCTTGGGCGCGGCGGCGAAGAAGGCCGTGATCGGCGTGGGCGCGCCCTCGTAGACGTCCGGCGTCCACATATGGAACGGCACCGCCGGAGACCTTGAAGCAGAAGCCGGCGAACAGGAAGACCAGCCCGAACACGAGGCCGATGCCGCCGTCGCCTGCCGCCTTGGCGATGCCAGCAAAGCTCACCGTGCCGGTGAAGCCGTAGATCAGCGACGCGCCGTAGAGCAGCATGCCGGACGACAGCGCGCCGAGCACGAAATACTTGAGCCCGGCCTCGCTCGACTTGACGCGAGTCACGGTTGATCGCCGCGACGCACGTAGAGCGCGAGACTCATGAGCTCGAGGCCGAGATAGAGCGCGATCAGGTCGGCCGCCGAGATCAGCATCAGCATGCCGGTCGGTCGACAGCACGATCAGGATCGGATATTCGAAGCGCTCCTGCCGCTCGACCTTGAGATAACTCGTCGACATCAAGATCGCGGTCGCCGAGCCGGTGAGCGCGAGCAGCTTGAGGAAGCGCGCGAACGGATCGACGACGAAGCTGCCGCCGAAAGGCGACGAGCTTGCCCGCCGGCAGCCAGACCACGACCGCGCCCGCGGCCAATAAGCAGGAGGATCGCGAGCCAGTTGCATGGCGCCGGCGGAGCGCTCGCCGCGGAACGCACCGAGCATCAATAGCACCATGGCACCGACCGCGAGCACGATCTCCGGCAGAGCCGGCAGCAGATCGCGGAACTCGGAGGCTTCGTTCATCGGCGTCATCGCGCGTTATGCACCGCCAGCAGCGCGGCGGTCTTGGCCGCGCCGAGCGCCCTGCTGATAGTTGTCGACGAGCGTGGCGACACGGCGGCCGCCGACATGTCGAGCACCGGCTTGGGGTAGACGCCGAACAGGATGGTCAGCACGGCGAGCGGCCCGAGCGTGATGATCTCGCGGTAGTCGAGATCCTTGATGCCCGCGAGGCTCGGCTTGTCGAGCGTGCCGAAGATCACCTTGCGATAGAGCCAGAGCGCATAGGCAGCCGACAGGATGACGCCGATGCGTGGCGAGCGTCGCCACCAGGATGTTGACCTTGAAGGTGCCGATCAGCGCCAGGAACTCGCCGACGAAGCCCGAGGTGCCCGGGCATGCCGACATTGGCAAGCGTGAACACCATGAAGGCCACGGCGTAGAGCGGCATGCGGTTGACGAGCCCGCCATAGGCCGCGATCTCGCGGTATGCATGCGGTCGTAGACCACGCCGACGCAGAGGAACAGCGCGCCTGACACGATGCCGTGCGACACCATCTGGAAGATGCCGCCGGCGACGCCCTGCGTGGTCGCCGCGAAGATGCCCATGGTGACGAAGCCCATGTGGGCGACCGACGGAATAGGCGATCAGCTTCTTCATGTCCTCCTGCACCAGCGCGACCAGCGAGGTGTAGACGATGGCGACCACCGACAGCGCGAAGATGAGCGGCGCGAAGTCCGTGCGAGGCGAGCGGGAACATCGGCAGCGAGAAGCGCAGGAAGCCGTAGCCGCCCATCTTCAGCAGGATGGCGGCGAGGATCGACCGAGCCCGCGGTCGGCGCCTCGACATGCGCGTCAGGCAGCCAGGTGTGCACCGGCCACATCGGCATCTTCACCGCGAACGAGGCGAAGAAGGCGAGCCACAGCCCAGGTCTGCATGCCGCGCGGGAAGCCGTGCTTGCAGCAGCGTCGGGATGTCGGTCGTGCCGGCGTCCCAGTACATCGCCATGATGGCGAGCAGCATCAGCACCGAGCCGAGCAGCGTGTAGAGGAAGAACTTGAAGCTCGCATAGACCCGGCGCGGCCCGCCCCAGACCCCGATGATCAGGAACATCGGGATGAGGCCGCCCTCGAAGAACAGGTAGAACAGCACGAGGTCGAGCGCGCGAGAACGTGCCGACCATCAGCGGTTTCGAGCACCAGGAACGCGATCATGTATTCGCTGCACGCGGCGTCTGGATCGCGTCCCAGCTCGCGATGATGCAGAGCGGCATCAGGCGCGGTGGTGAGGATCACGAACGGCAGCGAGATGCCGTCGACGCCCATGTGATAGGTGATGCGCGCCGCCGAGCCAGGCATGCTTCTCGACGAACTGGAACTCGGGCGAGGCCGGATCGAAGCGCCAGACCAGAATCGAGCGAGACCGCGAAGGTGATCAGCGTGGTCCAGAGCGCGACCCAGCGCGCGTTGCGGTTCTCGGCCGCGTCGTCGCCGCGCAGCATGATGATGAACAGCGCGCCGACGAGCGGCAGGAAGGTCGTGATCGAAGAGGATCGGCCAGCTCGACCATCAGCCTGCCCCCCCGGACGAACATGAACCAGGTGATCAGCGCCGCGACTCCGATCAGCATGGCGAAGGCGTAGTGATAGAGATAGCCGGTCTGCAGCCGCACCACGTTGCGGGTGACGTCGAGCACGCGCGCGGAGACGCCGTCAGGCCCGAAGCCGTCGATCAGCCAGCCGTCGCCGCCCTTCCACAGCACGCGGCCGAGCCACAGCGCCGGCCGCACGAAGCAGCAAGTCGTAGAGCTCGTCGAAGTACCACTTGTTGAGCAGGAACCGGTAGAGCGGCTCGTGCTGGCGCGGCGAGCTCGCCGGGAAGCTCGGGCCTGCGGATGTAGAACTGCCAAGCCACCAGGAAGCCGAGCGCCATCATGACGGTCGGGAGCGACGGGCCGACCCAGGTCGGAACGTGGTGCATGTCCTCGAGGATGTGATTGTCCGGCCGCGAACTGCAGCGAGCTCGCGGAAGAAGTCCGCGACCTGCTCGCCGGCGAACAGATCCTTGAACGGGTAGCCGGCCAGAGATCGAGCCCGCCGCCAGGACAGTCGAGCGGGATGAGCATCACCATCGGGCTCTCGTGCGCGTGCTCGTAGTGCGTGCTGGTCGTGCGGCTGGCCGTGGAACGTCATGAAGATCGAGCCGCCAGGAATAGAACGAGGTGAGCAGCCGCCGCCGCGACCGTCATCAGGCGAAGGCGTAGAGCGCCAACGGGTTCTGGCCGGCGTAGGCCGCCTCGATGATCGCGTCCTTGGAGAAATAGCCGGCCGTGAGCGGGAAGCCGGTCGAGCGCCAGCGTGCCGATCACCATGCATCGCATAGGTGAACGGCAGCTTGTCCTTGCAGCCCGCCCATCTTCGCGGATGTCCTGCTCGTGATGCATCGCGATGGATCACCGAGCCGGAGCCGAGGAACAAGCAGCGCCTTGAAGAAGGCGTGGGTGAACAGGTGGAACATGCCGACCGAATAGGCGCCGACGCCCATGGCGACGAACATGTAGCCGAGCTGCGAGCAGGTCGAATAGGCGACGATGCGCTTGATGTCGTTCTGCACCAGGCCGACGGTCGCGGCGAAGAACGCGGTCGTGGCGCCGATGACAGGTGACGAAGGCCTGCGCGTTCGGCGCGAGCTCGAACAGCGGCGACAGCCGCGCCACCATGAACACGCCCGCCGTCACCATGGTGGCGGCATGGATCAGCGCCGAGACCGGCGTCGGGGCCTTCCATGGCGTCGGGCAGCCAGGTGTGCAGCAGGAACTGCGCCGACTTGCCCATCGCGCCCATGAACAGGAGCAGGCAGATCAGCGTCAGCGCGTCGACGTCCCAGCCGAGGAAATGGATGGTCTTGCCGGTGAGCGACGGCGCCTGCGCGAACACGGTGTCGAAATCGACCGCGCCGGTCATCATGAACACGGCGAAGATGCCGAGCGCGAAGCCGAAATCGCCGACGCGGTTGACCACGAAGGCCTTGATCGCCGCCGCGTTCGCCTCCGGCTTGTGATACCAGAAGCCGATGAGCAGATAGCTCATCGAGCCCGACGCCCTCCCAGCCGAAGAACAGCTGCACCAGATTGTCCGCCGTCACCAGCATCAGCATCGCGAAGGTGAACAGCGACAGATAGGCGAAGAAGCGCGGCCGGTACGGGTCCTCCTCCATGTAGCCGATGGAATAGAGGTGCACGAAGGCCGAGATCGTGTGTCACCACCACGAGCATCACGGCTGTGAGCGCGTGTCGACGCGCAGCGCCCAGTCGACCCGCAGATCGCCGGAGACGATCCAGCGTGCGATCGGCACTCGCGCGATCCTGGCCGAATCCGACGCGTCACGAATGCGATCCAGGACAGGGCCATCATCGCGTAGAACGGAACAGGGTGGTGATGAGCTTCGGTCGCGAGCGGGAGCCGGCCGCCGCGGGCTCGAGGGGTGTGAGCCTCTGGCGGATGATGAA
>ERZ1370068.9103-contig-7905_pt1 | contig 26813 bp, 43 predicted proteins | sample MGYA00561227_ERZ1370068 | MGnify/ENA primary metagenome ERZ1370068 (study PRJEB38410, sample SAMEA6850437) | metagenome | study: Metagenomic assessment of the ecological functions of the soil: analysis of the soil microbiota associated with the...
GGTAATACTTCGTTCAGTTACGTATTGCTAGGAACATTGCCGTCGACAGGCCGATCAGGCCGCCGCCCGCAAGGCGCAGGACTGGAACTTCCCGGTCGATCATCGATCCGCCAGCCCAGTGCCCACCAGCGCCGCATCCTCACTTGGCGTGTTTTCGGAAGATTCTACGACCTGGCCAGCCGCGCGTCAACTTGGACCTCGGTCAGCCCTGAGCGCTACGAAGAAGTCCCAGGCATTGGTGGTACGCTGGAGCGACCGTTCCCGGGGACAAAGCGGACGCAGCTCAACGGGCGGTCGACTTCAGATCTGACCCTGGCTGCGTAAGAACGCAGGCGATGGTATGACTGGATCGACGAGAGCAATGTCCCGTTCGTGCGGTCGATGTGTTCGTCACCCGGTCCGGGCCCGCCGGCTTTGACGGTGCCTGCGGCGCTTCTCCGCGCCTCGGCGCGGGCCTCCGGTCTCAAACTCTGTTTGGATTGTCTCTGTTGCGAATTTCTCAGTTTCGGATTTCTGCGCATCGCTTTCAGGGTCGCGACCCTCGGGTGATTCGAAGTAGGTACAGCGGGTGCTCTGGTTGTATGATGTTGCGATTGACCGTGAAACAATGGACACCGGAGAGGCCGACCGCCTTCGATATGTCGTTTATCGCCGCATCGGCCTGACCCAACAAGCATGCGCCATGCCTGACGGCAGGGAGAAGAATATTCCGGGTCGTATGCAATGCCACTTCCAATAATTGGTTGGCATTGAGTGAACTCGTTTTCAACCGCGCCATGACGGCGAGAATATAGCGATGGCGCCACAAAGTCACGCTGCTCGATCGCCTCCTTCAATAGGCGTTCGGCCGCCGCGTGATTGCCCTGTCAAAATATGGTAATACCCCAGCATGTATTTGTGCTTGGACGGAGAGATACCTGAGAGCTCACTTCGTGACTGGCGTAAGGCCCAAAGAACGAACGAGAACTCTCGCTCGAGCTACGCTTTTGCTCGTTTATGGCTGGTTTGCCGCGTGCCGCGAGGCATCGCCGCCACCAATGCCAAGACGCTCACTGGCGACGACCACAATATTCCGGATCCGCGCGCACCAGCGTATTGCATCCGCCGCCCTTCAGCGCCGCTGGCCTGCTCCAGCGCCAGCGCGCGCTCGGCTTGCGCCGCGGCGATGGCCTCGAGCTCCTTGCGGCGCGTGTCGGTCTGCGCGGCGGCCGCCTCCTCACTCGCGCGGATGAACTCGAGCTGCAGCGGCGAACTCCGGCGCCTTGGCGGGTCGTTTGCCTGCCCATTCCTTTGCGATCCGGATGTCGTCCCCGACGGCAGCCTCGCTTCCCCGCGCGCGCCGTCCGCCCACTCCTGCGCCCGCTGCTGGTAGCGCGATGTGCGCGCAAGTCGAGGTCGGTATCCCGAGCCCCGCCACCAGCCGCGCCAGCCCGTTCCCGAACCCGGCGTCAGGGGAAATCCTATGGCGGTAAAGAAGTAGATGTAGTTGAGATTCCTGAGCCGCTCGGGCGCCTGGACGGCACCGAGCCCTTGCGGCACCGCAGATCAGACGCTTGGCGCGCTTGTCGGCTTCAATCACCTCCCAGTTGCAGATGTCGGACGTGGCCGAACTCCGGCGAGAGCGCACGAACACGGAGGTGTCGGCCTCGAGGATGAGTGTTCCCAGCCGTTCCTGCACTTCTCAGCGCCGGCGATGCCGTGGCGATCGATGGTGAGCTGATAGCCGTAGGCCGGGAAGCGCGGCGACGAGCTGGTCGGCAAACTCGAGCGCATCCTTGCGCGAATGACACGAAGACGGTGTCCTGCGCCGCCGAGCACGGCTGGCACCCGTGGTGCTCCGCTGCTGAGCGCGAATGCCGATTTCTCTCCCGCCATCGGACCTGCCTCTACTCTGGACGATTTAGCAGAACACGGACGCACATATCAGACGAAGCGGGGCCCGAGGTTGACAATCAACGGTAAGTAGGCTGGCCACCGAACTTTCCGAAACGCTGATGCTGTGCAACTGTCGCGTCTCGGCTTGGGTGCTCCTGCCCACTCTTTGAAGTCCCCTCCGCGCGCAAAGTGTGCCACATGCGTGGGATACCGACGCAACCGTTTGCAGACTTTGCTGCGCTGCATGGGTGCTCTGCCCCTGCCCTCCGCTTGCCAACCCCGTGGATACTTCAGGGCGGCTTCAAATCGCAACACGCCGCACGAGCCACTCGGTGAGTACAATTGCGGCATCCAGGAAATCGGAAATTTCCATCGCCTCGTGCGGATTGTGGCTACCGTTGGAATTGCGCACAAACAACATGCACGTTAGCGCCGGCCACCGTGAATGTCGCCGTGTCGTGGGGGCGGGGCTGGCGAGCGGCATCGTGCTGATCCCCGCGGCGGCCGCGGCTTGGGTCAACTGCATGGAGCGCCGGATCCGACAACGGTGCCACCTCGGCCGATCCGCCTGCCGAGGTCAATCCTGACGCCGCGCTTTTCCTCTACCGCAACTGAGCTGCTTGACCTTTGCTTCGAGCGCATCGGGTGCCCTGTCGTAAGCACGAACGTCAAGGCTGAGTGACATGCGCCCGGCGACCTTCGTCATTGCACTGCTCCTTCGCATCCGTGAAGAAGCGCCCAATGGTAAAGGCCATCGGCTTACGCGCCGCGTCCGCCGCCTTCGGGGAATCTCCGTCGAGACCGAGCGCGAAGTCGCTGGCAGCGAAGCACCGCATCGTGCCGAAAGCGGCACGGCAGCCCGACGTGCGCCCGCTCGCGCTACTCAATCTCCATTTCAGGATAGCGGAAGTTGCCCGGTACACCGGTTCCGATCGCGACCTGCAGCCCCGCCTCGATCAGTTGCGGCGCCTGTTCGATGTGCACCTCCACCCAGGCGCCAATGTCTTCCGCCTGCAGCGAAGCTTTCGCGCGCGCACCGCTCGACATCGGCACCGCAGTCGCGCATGTGTTCGGCGGCGATGGTCACCGCCGTCCGCCTCGCCTCAGCGCGCCGTCGGGCAGCATGCCGGGAGCACTGCGCGTGAGCCGATGTGGAGACGAACCAACGCTTTCCTCCGCCCGTATTGCCATCGTGGTCACGTCGCAAGAGGGCGTAATACCAGTGATTTCAGCGCCTGCGTCGCAACGAGTCCCGCGACGACACCCGCCGCGCCGTCGAAGTTGCCGCCGTTCGCGACCGAGATCGAGATGCGAGCCCAACATGATTCGTGGCGAGTTCGGTCATGTCCGAGAAGCGTCATGAAGAGGTTCGCCGCGTGATCGTAGCGCTGCTCGAGCCCGAGCCTCGATGCCGCGCTTTCCCCGATGACCTTGTAGGCGAACTGCTCGCCAGGCCCGTAGGTGTCACGGGTGACGCCAAGCCCTTTCGGGTCGAGACTGCCCAGACGCAATTGCTCGGAAGAGCGAGGTAACCTCCGCCTTCTGAGCCCGCACCGCAGCCTTGATATTTGCACTCGAAGGGGACACCGTCGTCTCCGCAATTGCGAATGAGCGGCTCGCGCCGAGCCGCCAACATCTCATCACGACCCCTAATCCCGGAGCAATCTCGCTTGGACTCGAAGGGCGGTGCGCCCTAGTCACGGTCCCCAGCAGGGCATCGGTCGGGCGCAATCGCCCGAGCACCCTTCTCGAGATCCGGTATCATGCGGACCAAAGCTCGCGCACGGAGGCAAACCATGACGATGCCGATGACCAGCGGCTCGACGTCGGTCGAGCACACAAAGCCACGGCGCCCCCCACTCGCACACCTTCCCGGTGAGGATGGCTGGCCGATTGTCGGCAACACCTTCGCTGCACTTAAGGATCCTGTTCGCCATGTCGAGGCGATGTACCGCAAGCACGGGCCGGTCTATCGCGACCACCTCTTCGGCGTGCGCAGCGTCGCCATGCTCGGGCCAGAAGCTAATGAGCTAGTACTGTTCGATCGCGACAAGAATTTCTCATCGTCAATGGGCTGGGGTTTCCTCCTCGATCAGCTCTTTCCCCGTGGGCTGATGCTCATGGACTTCGAAGAACATAGCTTGCATCGCAAAGCCCTGGGCGTCGCCTTCAAGCCAACGCCGATGAAGGCCTACCTCGGCGCGCTGAACAATGGGATCTCGCGGCGGATCGCGCAATGGCATCTGACCGGTTCCGGACAGGGCGGCACTACCGATCTCCAGTTCTACCCTGCCATCAAGCAGCTGACCCTCGATCTGGCCGCGACCTCCTTCCTTGGCATCGAGCTCGGAGCGCAGGCGAATGCCGTCAACCGCGCGTTCGTCGATATGGTGGCTGCCATCATCGGCGTCGTGCGCGCACCCATTCCCGGCACGCAGATGTGGAAGGGCGTCAAGGGGCGTGAGGTGATCGTTGCTTTCTTCTGCCAGGAGATCCCGCGACGCCGCGCTGGGCAGGCGACGGATCTGTTCTCCGAGCTGTGTCGTGCGACAAAGGAAGACGGGTCACTGCTCACGGATCAGGAGATCGCCGATCACATGAGCTTCCTGATGATGGCAGCGCACGACACCCTGACCTCGTCGGTCACGTCGCTCGGTCTACCTGCTGGGCAAGCACCCGGAGTGGCAGGACAAGCTGCGAGCAGAGATGCACGGGCTCGGTCTTCCACCCGGTGCACCGCTTCCCTACGAACGACTGGGCGAGCTCGCTCTGCTGGAGATGGCCTTCAAGGAATCAATGCGCATCAATCCGCCGGTGCCTGGGATACCACGCGCCGCCGTGCGCGACTTCCAATTCAAAGGTCACCACATTCCGGCTGGCACACGCGTTGCCATCAGCACCATGTTTACGCATCGCATGCCGGAGATTTGGCCGGAGCCCGAAAAGTTCGATCCGCTGCGCTTTACCGACGAGGCCGTCCGCAGCCGGCACAAGTACGCGTGGGTACCTTACGGGGGTGGCGCGCACATGTGCTTGGGGCTGCATTTTGCCTACATGCAGGCAAAGAGCTTCTTCTACCACCTGTTGACGACCACGCGCGTCAGCGTTGAGCCCGGCCTATAGCCCGCGTTGGCAGATGTGGCCGATCCCCAAGCCCCGCGACGGCCTGCCGTTACGCCTGGAGCGCATCAACTGATCGGCGATGCGCTAGGTTTGCCAGCCGTGGCCTGGCGACAGCCGAATGTCGATCGAGCGAGGTATTGAAGCGCCGATCATCGTAATGTCGCCTATTGGCACCTCGCGTCATCCTCCCGACGGAAGGTTTCGCATCACACCGGCCGTCGGTCCCGGTCAGGCGTGTCATAGACCCCGAGAGCACAAGAGCCGACCTCGGTGCGGATTATCCTCGCCGATCTTGGTGAAGCGACTGACGATGTCCGGTGTCGGAGATATCGCGTCGACGCTCTCATTGTGTGTTGTCATTGCGTCGCCTTGACGTGGGTTCCAGGCTTCTGCTCAGGTGGCAGGATCATGCAGTCAAGGCTCACGTGCATGCGCAGGGTGAGCCGCTGCGCTTTGCCCTGCGAACAGCGGCATCGGACGGCCGGAGCCGTCGTCGGGAGGAAACGCATGCGCATACTGTCACGGAGAATGGTGCCGCTGGCGCTCGCCGGCTTGACGAGCCTTGCGACCTCGACTGCGGCCGTGGCCGAGGCCTCCGAGTTCCCGCACAAGCCCGTCACGCTGATCGTGCCGTTCCAGGCCGGCATCAGCGTCGACATCCTGCTTCGCGGCATCGCCGAAGTCGCCGGCCGGCATCTCGGCCAGCCGGTCGTGGTCGATAACAAGGCGGGCGGCAGCGCCACGCTCGGTCCCGCCCACATGGCGAGCAACGCGAAGCCCGATGGCTACACCTATCGCCCAGATCCCGATGCCGGTGCTGCGCGTGCCACACCTGCAGAAGGTGACCTACGACCCGCTCAAGGACTTCACCTGGATCATCCAGCTCGGCGGCTACACGATCGGCGTGGTCGTGCCCGCGACAAGTGAGTTCAAGACCTTCAAGGACGTGATCGCCTTCGCCAAGGCCAATCCGGGCAAGCTCACCTACACAACCCCCGGGCCGTCGACGCTCAACTCCATTGCCATGGAGCTGGTTGCTCGCAAGGAAGGCACCACGCTCGCGCATGTGCCGGGCAAGGGCGGCGGCGAGGCTGCGGCCGCGATCCTCGGCGGACACATCATGGTGAATGTGGAGTCGCCGGCCTGGGCACCGTTGGTGGCATCGGGCGACCTGCGCCTGCTTGTGCTCCTGAACAGCAAGCGGAGCAAGAAGTGGCCCGACGTGCCAACGCTTGCCGAGCATGGCTACGAGTGGGACTTCAACTCGCCGTTCGGCCTCGCAGGGCCGAAGGGCATGGACCCGGCAGTGGTCAAGAAGCTGCACGACGCCTTCAAGAAGGCCTACGATGACCCGAAGGTGATCGAGCTGTTCGAGCGCTTCGACTTCTCGCGCCTCTATCTCTCGACCGAGGACTACGCCAAGGAGATCCCGAAGCAGTACGATTACGAGCGCCAGAATCTGGAGCGGGTCGGCCTGATCAAGAAGTGATGGCAGCTGCGAGGGCCACGGCGTCGCTTGGTGTAGCGGGCGGTCGGCGTCAGCCTGTGCCATCATGGCTCTTGATCCAGTAGCCGCCAATTGGTCAATGCGAACGATCGTATCGACGATGCGATGAGCGGCACGAAATTCATCGACCGCTTTGCGGTGGGACTCGAATAGATAGTAGTCGTCGGCGATCAGCGTCCCATTTGGCGAAAGCTTGCGATAGAGGTTGGTCAGGCCGTCCACCGTGCTTTCATACATGTCCCCGTCGAGCCTGAGCAGCGCCAGCGTCTCGACTGGTGCCGCCGGCAGCGTATTCTTGAATAGGCCCTTCGAGGAATACAACCTGCTCATCGAGCAAGCCGTAACGGGCGAACGCCGCTTTCACCTGCTCGAGCGATACCGCGAATTCCGGATAGGCGTGAAATTCAAATCCCGCATCGGCGGACATGCCCTCTGACGGAGGCGGGAAGCCCGCAAAGGTATCCGCGGCAATCACGCGGCGATCGAGAACCTGATAGGCCCTGAGCACAGCGCGCATCATGATGCAGGCTCCCGCCCCGCCAGACGCCCGTTTCCATGAAGTCACCGGGTACGCCCGCCTTTATCACCCGCTCGCATTCGCTGCGTACATTCTGCATCCGCTTGCTGCCGATCATGGAGGGCGCCGTCGAGGGCCAATCCAAGCCTTGCTCGCGGACATTGTCGTAGTAACGGTCGACCTTCGATGCAGGCAGCGGCGGGTCTTCATTTAGCCGCCCGATCAGGCTGTCGCGTACGAGATCCAGATAGCTTGCGCGCAGGAGGGAAAGGTCCGCCTCGAGCCTCTCAGCGGCAGCGTGCCCTGTGATGGTCATCGGCATACCCCATACGCCTTGCTGCCGAATCTTAGCCGGCAATTGCGAGCCGCACTCACACCCAGACGCCATATCGATAGCGAGGGCCTACCTGCGGCAGCGACTGCAATCCGCAACACGCCCTAGAACCCGGACCAAAGAGTATACTGCCCCATCACCGCAACTTGCCCCTTGATGGCCAAGGCGCGACACGGAGCAAATTCGGTCAGCTGAGTTTGCAGGACACGCACGCCATAGCCGTCCAGCGTCTTGCAAACCCTGTCGGTGAGCCGCTCGTTCAACCCCGTCCGATCAGACTGGATTTCCTGCAGCGTGTACTCGCCGACCACGGCAAACATCGCCTCCTGCGATCGCTCGATAACGTCGGACGGAAGGTCCGCAATCTTGGCGATTGCCGACACGACGTCTTCCACGGTGTATGTGACCAAGGCACCTACGATTACAGTTTTCAGATCCTTTGTCATCGCAACCTTCGCCTGGATCATCTGCGTCTGCCGCACTGTCATCATGAGCTTGAAAGTCGTCGCCACCGGCCAGTACCAATGAAGCCCAGGCTTCCATTCCTTGATGCGGTGTCCGTGCACGAATGCCACCCCACCATGCGTGGCGGGTACGATCACCAGCCAAGGCAAGCAGCCTCAGGAGTGTCTGAAATATCTGGCCAATCCAGCCGAACACTTGCTCCACGTGTCATTCTCCAATGTCGTCAAAGGGAACGAGATGCCGCCGACTGGGCGCGCGTCCACGCGCCATTGAAGGCACGGCCACTAGGTTGTTCCCCGATCCTGTTCCCGTCGCTTCCGAGCTGGTGCTCGTGTTCCAGTCGCAGTGCCACCCTACGAGGGCCCGGGATCCATCCGGGCGAATACTGGATGATCCCCGGTAGCAATTGTACATCTTTGCCCTTTCCCACCCACTACCAATTTTGGTCCTCATCGGCATTGGTCACCACCCCTATTCCGTATCCTTCCAGGCGAAGGGTCCCATTGAATGGCTCCCGCGTCACCTGGCATCCGGTACTGGTGTCCACTCGTAGTATCGTGCGGCAGCCCTCTCAGTTCGGCATGCCAATCGGCGGCGGCTCAGCACTTGTGACTTGCGCGCCGTGTGCACGAATATGCCGCTCCGGCGACCGTTGTTCATCCACGCCACCACGGCATCGACGTTGGGCATTTCCGGCCGTGGACCGGGAAAGCGGACATTGTCGCCGTAGCGTACATGTTGCGCAAAAGTTCTTTGGCCAAGCAGGCCGCAGTCGGTTCCCCGTTCTCGGTCAGCAGACCGTACGCGTCGTCATTGGCAGTGGCTGTCCACCGCATCTCCAGGTCCGCGCCGCCGCGCAGCAGGTGAATGAGCGAAGAGGCATAATATGCGGCCCCGAACGCGTTCTGGTTCAGCCCTCCCACGTAGCGATGGTCATGGTGGACCACGGCGTTGTGCTCGCCACACACGTTCAGGATGTCGCGCCCGGCGAGTATGCGGGCGATGGCCCGAGCACGGGCTTCATAGTCGGGTGTCTGCGCCATCAGCAGCGCCTCGTATCCTGCGCCCGTCGGGGCGTCAGGGGATCCGTTGAGATCCACGCCGAGGCTCGTGCTCGGAACAACGGGCCGCCAGTCGCCGTATTTGTGCCAGGAGACGAAGCCGACAAGGGCATCATCGACCTCGCCGACAAGCCTCGCAATCCAGTCCAGCCAAAATGGCTGGAAGCCATCCACGGCCGGCCCGCCGATGCGAGCCTTTTGCCCTCTCAGGTGCTGCTCCAGCAGGCCGTAAATTGTGCCGGCGACTTCGTTCGTAGATGCGGCGATACTCATCGAAGGTGAGCCCGCCTCCGATCAGCGCGTTGTTCGGCTCGTTCCATATGCACCAGTACCAATCGCGCACCGCGTGCCCGCCCCATTGCTCCAGGCAACCCCAGACGATCTCGGCGCAGCGCGCGCAGAAAATGCGCAGGTTGCGCGCGTCGTAGGGCGGGTGAAACTTGGCGAACGTCACCATCGGCAACGCGCCTGCGTCGAGGACGCCCTGCACGTAGGCGGCGAAATTGCCCCAGTCGCGAATCGGGTCCGGTACGGGCTTGTCGAATACGAAGATCCGCACAACCTGCGTGCCCATTCTTCGCGCAAGTGTCGGCGAATGGACTCGCGATGCTCGCCCAGCGCGAGGTGCCACCATGCGTCGATTTCGTTAGAATCCGTAGCGAAGCTGCATGCGGCGGACGGTCGCCGGGCAGTCGAGAACAGGGCTCTTCCCGGCCACCATGATTGGTTTCTGTGGGGCGTACTTCAAGGCTGTGGCTCAACTCTCGATGATCTTGTATCAGGTCCTGCAGCCGGGCCGTCGGCGAGTGCTGCTGCGCGAAGTTGCGCCTGATCTCCTCACGACCTCCGCATAGTGATCGGGACGGGCCAGCACGTCGGCAATCCTCGCATGAGGCCTATCGCGGTCCAGAACCAGCTCGCACTGCGAGGTCACCGTAAACCTGGCAGACGTATTCCGGGTCCAGAACGAACAGCGGAATGGTCCCGGCCGCTGGCGTCTCGAACGTGCGGCAGGTCACCATCTCCAGACGCTCGAACAGCGGGCCGATAGACCACGGGGTTGAAGACGCCGCGGCTCATAGTTTCGATGACGCGAGCGAACGGAACGGGCTCCATCGGCTCGACTGCCAGCTTCGTGAGGTATCTGGAGTCGATCTTGTAGATGTCCTCGATGCCCATTTCAGCGGCCCAGTAGGGCAGGCCCGCCCAGCCGTGACCAAACAGCGCGATGCGCTCCGACGCTGTTCCGCGGACCGGTTCCACGGCATGGAGCACCTGCGACATGCCGTGCCAGCGAAACTTCGAGTGGCCGACGTAGACCATCCCGAACTCCTTGTCCGAGAAATCGAGAGGGGTCTCCCAGGTCGGATCGTACACGTGGAACAGGAACGGGCGAACGTTGGGCCGCAAGGGACGAGGCGTCGGTTGGCAGATCTTGTCGGATAGGCTATCGCAGAAGTCGATCCACGAGCGGCTCTCGGCGGCGTTACGGTGATTGTAGTCGCCGTGAACGGAGATAGCATCGTTGTAGCGCCCGTCGCAGTCGATCACGACGCGCCGCCGCCGAGGCACGGATGCCAGCAGCCGCGTCCAGTCGAGCCGATCCCCGTTCTGCAACCCGGTCGTCCATTCGAGCACGAAGACGACCGCATCTGTGCCGCTCAAGTCGGTCGAATAGTTCAACGGAATTTTCGGGTTGGGCGCGCCGTACACGGTCGCCTCGTGGCCGGCCGCCCGGGCAGCGCGGGTGTAGGCCTGAAGATCGAGCTCGCTCCCCTGGTTCTCGTAGGCGTAGTAGACAAAGACCAGCTTCATTTCCGAACCCTTCGACCGCGTCCGCTCGCCCTCAATCGCTGAGCGCTGTGACCAGCTCTGCGACGCGGCGGTGGTAAGAATGATGCGTCAACAAGGTGGCGGCGGACCTCCTCGACGATGCCCGCGGTAGTGGTTGGGACGCTGCAGCGCGTCCAGCACCTTCTCGGCCACGCGACCCGGCAGGACCAGCTCGCGCCCGGCCGGCCCGTACACCGCCTCGGCGAAGTCGGGCTCGAGCATCAGCAAGGGTATCGTATCCGGCGCAGAACTCCTCGAAATATCGCTGCGTTAGATACTTGACATGGCGGAGGAACGGACGCGGCGAGAAAATGTTGACCCGGCCTGTGCTCATTTTGCGGATCACTTGCGGTGAACGGCGACCGGCGGCTCGACGCGGATGCCCAATCGACGGAATTCGTTGTGTGTCGACCTGAAATGCCAGCCCCAAACCCTTCGCCTCCGCCCACTCCGGAACGTGGTCCCACCACAGGCCGGCGAAGACCGATCTCGCCTACCTGACCACGGATCAGCTCGAAAGCGGGCAGCAGCTCCTCCCTGACTTCCTTCCAGCGCCACCAATTGTGCCCGACATACAGAATGTCGTACTGCTTGGGTGGGGCGGACGCCGAAGGTACCACGAGGGTCGGATCGAAACCGAAAAACGGCAGCGTCGTCACCCGCGGGATCGTCGGACCGGAGCCAGCGTCGACTTGAAAATTCGCGCGGAGAGCGCATCGTAGAACTGCAGCCACTTCGTTCGGTCGTCCTCGTTCAGATGGTTCCGATCGTATCCGTCCACCACTATCATCGGATTGTATTTGGCGTCGGCATCGAGAATGTACCGGTGCCGACGCGGAATGGTGCCCAGCATCGCGACTTCGCCCAGGCGGTTGACGCGGTACAGCTCGGACTCGAACACGTAGATGACACGCCCGAAGGCCCGGACATCGGTCGAAAGGCGCATGCCGGGGATGTCCAGCTCGGGCGTGCCATACAACGCCATTGTGTGGCCGGCCTCCTCGCCAACGCGGGCGTAGTTTGCCAACGCCTGCGTGCAGCCCGCGTTGTTGCGGGGCTCCATCACAAACAGGACGTTCATAGCCGCCCTCCGACCATGCACCCTGTCCGTGGAGCGGCCCTAGTCGCCGGAACCGGCAGGCGTCCGGGTTGGCGGGGTGATGCGGCGTTGCCTCGTGACCTGCCCTCCAAGCAGTGCCGCAGGTGTACCCCGCGTGGATCGATTTGCCTCCCGTGGCTGTAGTCGGTGTCCAGCTTCATGTCCAAACCCTCGACGGCGCCCTCGCATCTTCAATTGCCGAGCGCTGCGACCAGCTCGGCGACGCGACGGCCGTACGAATGGTGCGCAATAAGGTGGCGGCGGACCTCCTCGACGATACCCCGGTAGTGATTGGGACGCTGCAGCGCGTCCAGCACCTTCTCGGCTACGCGCCCGGGCAGTGCCAGCTCCCGTCCGGCCGGCCCATACACCTCCTCCGCGAAGTCGGCCTCGAGCATCAGCAGGGGAATCGTATCCGCGCAGAACTCCTCGAAATATCGTCCAGTCAGGTGCTTGAGATGGGCGAGAACCGGCCGCTGAGTGAAGATGTTGACCCGGCCGGTGCTCATCTTGCTGGATCACCCCCGTGTACGGGAACCGGCGGGTCGATGCGGATCTTCAACCTGTGGAATGCCTCGCTTTCGATGCGAAGGGCCGGCTCCAGACCCTCCGTCAGCGCCCACTCCGGCAATCGATCCCACCACAGGCCGGCGAAACCGATCTCGCCCACCTGGGCCCGTATTTGCTCGAAGGCGGGCAACAACTCTTCCTTGACGTCCTTCCACCGCCACCAATTGTGCCCGACGTGGAGGATGTCGTACTGCTTGGGCGGGGCGGATGCTGGTGCGACCACGAGGGTCGGGTCGAAGCCGAAAAACGGCAGTGTCGTCACGCGAGGATCGTCGGCTGGGGCGAGGGTGGGTTTGATGATGCGCTCTGCAAGCGCATCGTAGAACCGCAAGTACTCCGCTCGCTCGTTCTCGCTCAGGTAGTTCCGGTCGTATCCGTCCACCACGATCACCGGGTTGTATCCTGGCGTCCGCGTCCAGGACATATCTGCGTGCCCGAGGTACGGTGGCCAGCATCGCCACCTCCATCAGGCGGCTGACGCGATACAGTTTGGACTCGATCAGATAGATGACGCGGTCGAAGCCGCGAGGGTCGACGGAAAATCGCGCGCCCGGCATGTCCGCCTGACGCGGACCGTAGAACGCCAGCGTATGGCCGAGCTCCTCCGCGACCCGGCCGTAGGTGGCCACGGCGTGGGTATTGCCCGCATTGACGCGGTGCTCCATCACGAAAAGGATGTTCATCTGGCACGCCGGGCTGCGGCTGGTCTTCTAGGCCAGCAGGCCTTGCAGGTCCTGAAAGACGCCGTTTGAACGAGTGGTGGCGGGCCAAGTGGGCGCGTGTCTGCAACACGGCATCCCAATGCTTCTCCGGCCGGCTCAGGGCGTCCTCGCAGATGCGCCGCCACGTCGTCTCCCGGCACCAGCGCCAGCGCTGCCGGACCGTAGATTGCGGTCACCAGCTCGCGCGGCAGCATCAGCACCGGAAGCGTGTCGGCGCAGAAGGTCTCGAACGTCCGATTGGTCACGAAGCCCAGGTGCCGGAACAGCGGCCGGTGAAAGACCGGGGCGAACCTGGCCTTGCCGAGCAAGCCGACCACCTCATCGAAGCGGATGCCATCGCGGACCTCGACGCCGAGGTCGGCGAGCATGGCCGGGTCGGTATCGATGCCCATGATGCCTGCGTGCGCAGCCCAGTCGGGCCGCTTGGCCCAATCCCAGCCGACGAGGCAGGCCGGCCCGACCTCGGCGCGGATCGTGCCGTATTGCTCGAGGAACCGCCGGACCTGGTCCCACCGCTGCCAGTTGTTGCCGACATAAATCACGCCGTAAGGCTTCTCGGCGGGGCCGGCACTCGCGCCACGCAGCGGCTGCATGCGCGGCATCCTCGATGCACCTTGGCGACCGAGCCGGCGTCGAAGCCGTGAAACAGGAACGAGCGGACATCCGAACGAAGCGGAGAAAGCGTTGGCTGCAGGATGGTGCCGGAGACCGCCTGCATCGCCTCCTCCCACTCCCAGCCCTGATGTCCGTCGAGCTTCTCCAGGTGATTGAAGTCGTGGTCCAGTCGGATCGTGTCGTTGTAGCGGCCCCAGAGGTCCAGCACGATCCGCCGCTCGCGCGGGACGCCGTCCAGCAGCCGCGCCAGGTGCGGCATGTCCGGAAAGTCCGATGGCACCTGGACGATGAACAGGGCCAGGTCGACCCCGCTCAGGTCGGTGGTGAAAGGCAACGCCGGCATGTCCGAGCGCGGCTCGCCATATACGGCGACGGTGTGCCCCGAGTGCCCTGCCGGCAGCGACATATTTATGCACGGTGGCGACGCTGCGCGTCGTTGGATCCACCGAGGTCACGAGCAGAAGCTTCATCGCGCGCCGCCTCCTAAGCCCGAGCGGCCGCCGGCACGGCGGCGAACTCCTCCCTGGCCCAGCGCACGGTCTTCGCCAGCCCGGCTTCGAACGTCGTACGCGGCGTCCCATCCCAGGATCGACCGCGCCTTGGAGATGTCGGCTTGCACCGTGCGCTGCTCTCCCGGCCGGGTCGGCAGCGCGGATGATCTCGTATCCGTCAGGCGGATGGCCGAACGCGGCGATGGCGCGGGCTGCGAGCTGGTTGATCGATAGGGACCGGCCTGAGCCGAGGTTGATGATGGCGCCGCTCGCCGCGGCGTTGTGAGCGCCCGCGCCCACCCGTCCGACGATGTCGTCGATGTAGACGAAGTCGCGCGTCTGCTCGCCATCGCCAGAAGATCTTGATCGGCTCCTTGCGCATCAGGTTGCCTAGGAAAATGCCCAGCACTCCCTGATACGGGATTGTCGAAGCGCTGGCCAGGGCCGTACACGCTGTACATCCGCAGCGAGGTCACGCGGAATGCAAAGCCCAGGTCCGGCCTCAGCGCGGTCGGCGAGCACATACCTCTCGGCCGCGTGCTTGGTGATGCCGTAGTAAGAGTCCGGGCGGCACTCCTCCGGTTTCGGGGGTGGGACACGATTCGGCTGCTCGCCGTACAGGGTCATGGAGCTGGCGTAGAGCAGCCGCGGCACCCTATGCTTCAGGCACAATTGGAGAATATTCAGTGTGCCTTCCACATTGGTCCGCAGGTCCGACGACCGGATCGGAGAAGGAGCGAATGATCGATACCTGGCCGGCGATATGACAGACGGCGTCCAATCCGCGAGCAAACATCGGCTCCACCTCGGCCGATGCGGGTGACGTCGGCGCGAACATAGGCAGCGCCCTGCCGGCACATTCGCTCGCTTGCCGGTGGACCTCGTTGTCCACCACCGCAAATCGACATGTCCGTCGGCAAGCAATCGACGGCTCACGTGAGAGCCGATGAACCCCGCCCCACCTGTCACAAGTATCCTCATTGCCTCATGCTCCTTCCGTCGCCCGCTGACGGTGCTCGCGGGATCGGCTGTCCGCGTGACGGGGCGCGGAGGACCGGTTCGGTCACCACTGTCATAGTGAGGCCGAGTATGTCCATGCAAGGTGGCCGACGGAATCGCACCGACGCGCACCGACTCGCAGTCCGCTTCAGCGCCCGCCAATGTGCGTCCTGCTTTCACGCTATTGGCCGCAGCCATGGCCAATCGTGCCTCGCTGCGCCTCAGGCATGCCATGATCCGGGCATCCTATTGCTCGCTGGAAAGAGTCGATGTCATGCTGCTCGCCAGAGGCCGTCGACTTGTCGGTCCGAACGGGGAGGGGCTTTCCGATGACGCCACGAGGCTGGAGCCTCCGACACCTGACTGGGTGACGAACCAGCGCCCTGCCGGATCAGTTGCGGCTGTCCGCCTGTCGAGCGTTGCCCAGCGCGCGGTCATGCGCGCGCTCTTGCCAGATCCAGAGATTCTCGGAGGCGAAGATCATGCATGCGAAACGAATTCTGATCACGGGCGGTGCCGGGTTCATCGGCTGCAACGCCGCCCGCTTCTTCGCGACGCGGAACTGGAACGTCACCGTCCTCGACAATCTCTCCAGGCAAGGCGGAGAGCAGAACCTTCGGTGGTTGCGCGATGGCGCCACCTTCGATTTCGAGGAGGTCGACATTCGCAACCGGGCGTGCCGTGGATCGGATCCTTGCCGAAGGGCGATCTCGATGCGGTGCTGCATCTGGCCGCGCAGGTGGCCGTCACGACGTCAGTCACCGATCCCAAGCACCGACTTTGCCGTGAATGCGCTCGGCACATTCCACGTGCTCGACGCCGTTCGGCGCCATTGCCCGGAAGCAGTCTTCATCTTCGCGTCGACGAACAAGGTCTACGGCAAGATCGCTGCCGCTGAGTACGAGCTGCGCGGCAACCGGTACGCGTATCGCGAACCGCCCGTACGGCATCAGCGAAGAGCGAGCCGCTCGATTTCCTGTCGCCGTACGGCTGCTCGAAAGGCTCCGCGGACCAGTACACTCTTGATTTCGCGAGAATATACCAAATTCCCGCCACGTCGTTCCGCCAGTCGTGCGTCTACGGACCGCGGCAGTTCGGCGTCGAGGACCAAGGTTGGGTGGCTTGGTTCGTCATCGCTTCGCTGCTCGGCCGCGACATCACCATCTTCGGGGACGGCAAACAGGTACGCGACGTGCTGCACGTCGATGACCTTGGTGCGGGCCTATGAAGCGGCAATCCGCGCACCGGACAAGGTGGCGGGCCAGGCCTTCAACGTGGGCGGGGGCCCGATCAGATCCTGTCTTTGCTCGATCTGGTCGAAATTCTTCGAGCACCGCCTGCGGCCGCAGCATTCCAGTGCGAGTGGGGCGATTGGAGACCCGGCGACCAGCGGGTCTACGTCAGCGACATTCGCAAGCTCCGCCAAGCCTTGGACTGGAAGCCTGAGATCGGGGTCTCAAAGGGGGTCCGACACCTGATGAGCTGGGTGGAGCAAGAGCGCGCCATTTTCACAGCCATCGAAGAGGTGCCGCAAGACGCCCCCTGTGCGGGATCGCAATCCGCCGGGAACGCTGGTCGCGCAGGGATTGAACTGTTGCCAACCAAGCGGGCGCCAAAGAAATACCCGCGTTCTCCTCGAAGGGTTGGCAGTCATGGGGACATTGCGGCGGAACAGGGGTCGTGAGTTGCCATGCGCAAGCCGCCGGAAAAGTTGGCCCGATGGACAAGCCGCGCCGTCTGAGCTTTAGTTTTGCCTTCGGCCTCTACTGGCTCTCGTCTTTCGTCCTGCAAGCGCGCAACGCTACCGACGCATCTTCGGTGCCGACGCGCACGTCTACACCTTGCTTGCTTGACGGTATTGTCGTCGACGGGCTTGCACGCTTCCATCCGGTGACCACTGCCATGGCTATGGGCTGGATGAAAATTCTGGGCCCCCTCACGGCCATGGGTAGCGCCGCGCCATATATTGAAAGCAATGTTTGCTGCGGTCGGAGCTGTCGGGGTTTTGGCGGCCATGTCGGCCTTCGCCGCGAATATGCCGCGCCGATACGCGGCGCTGTTCAGCAGCATCTACGCTGTTTCGCTCGGTGTCTGGTACTTTTCGAGCATTGAAGAATCGAAAATCGTCACGACCTCGCTAACGGCTTTTTATATAGCGACTTATTTACACCTGCGGCAAGGATGGACGACGCGCGGGGCCCTCCTGCTCACAGCAATTCTCTTGCTCGCCTGCTTGAATGAGATCGTCTGCTGTTTCCTGAGGTCATCATCCCGGCGATCGACCTCGCTCGTGCAACGAGGCTGGAGCCTGCGCAGCAACTGGTGGATCGCCGCACACCGGGCTTGCCGCCCCGGCTGCATTCATCTTTCTCGAGGGCGTTGTCAATGGCTGGCTGGTAGCTGCAGAAACGGATCCTGACCGGGCTTCCCACCTCAGCATGCTCATCCACTTTGTGTCCAACAACGATTTCAGCGCGGAGCGTTTCTATGCCTTCGCGATTGAATGGCTGTTCTTCAGCATTGTCGCTCCAAAATCCGATGCCACCTTTGGCGCCGCTCCCCAGCTCGACTTCAGCGGGACCTTTGAGCCGGCCCTGACGAACTATTTTACTCCCCGGCATCCGCCGGTTTGGTCGCATTGGCCAGGCGTGATGATTATCGCGAGTGTCTTGCCCCCGGTATCGTCCGGCTAGCCCCCAGAATTCAGCCGGCGCATCCTCTTGAGCCTCGCGGCCTATGCGTTCCTCCGCGCCGCATTCTTCCTGGTCTTCAACTCGCGCGAGCCCCTTCTCAACAGCTCAGCTGCGACGCTGCCGCATCTGCTGATCCTCGGTATTCCGTTTGCCGCCTCGAAGCTTTAGAGCGAAGCGAGGACTGCTTTTGGTCTTCGCGGTCCTCCTGTTCATTACCAACGGTGCCCCCATCCTCGGCCGATGACGTCACCCATATCCTCTATGATCTCCAGGGAGCCGAAAAAACCAAAGGGACCGATTGAGCGGTTTGTTTGTCCTTCTCCGCACGCCGCTTACGCATTTCGTCGCCAACCAGGCAAAGAGCTGCGTAGGCAGTGGCGCTAGTGTCGCATGAGAGCTCAGCCGAGCCACGCGAAGCCGAAGCAAACGAGTAGGAGGGCCAAGAGCGCAATACAGATCCGGTCTGTCATAGCGAAGGCGACCGGATCGTCATTCATTTCGCCGCGCGCGCTAACGAGCCAAATCCGCAAAACGAAGAGGAATATGAGCGGTGGAAAGCCCCACAACCAAGCGGTGCTCCTGTAGAAGCTTATCAGGAAAGCCTCCTCGACGGATATACAGAACCATGATCACGACGGCGCCGATCCCGCTCGATAGGCCGACGGTCAGCACCATTGGCGCGTCGATCACGCGATACCTCGCGACCGTTCACTTCCTTGTCTTGGCGCACGATCGTCCCGGCAATCTTCGTGTACCGCTTCGCGTAGCTAAGCGAGGCGAAAGGGAACATCGAGAAGACGAACAGCCAAGGCGAAGGAGGAGCATTGGCGGCGACCGCACCGATGCCGAGGCGGATGGTGAACAGGGCGGCGAGCGTGAGACCGTCGACGAATGGAACGGTTTTCAAGCGCAGCGTGTAACAGAGGGTGACGGCCAAACAGAGCCCGAGCATGGCACCGGTCTTCACAGAAACCAGTGTCCCGAGCAGCACGCCAAGTGGGATGATCGAAAGCGCGACAATCAGCGCGGTGGCAGCGGACAGCCGCCCACTTGCAATGGGCCGGTCCCTCTTCGACCAATGCTTGCGATCATCGCCGATGTCCCAGATATCGTTTATAAGATATGTGCCGGACGCTACGCAGCACAGCGCGATGAACGCAGCCGACGGCCTCGACGACCTGCGTCGCATCGGTAAGGCGACCGCCGAGGATGAGCGGTATGAACACGATGGAATTCTTGACACATTGATGGAGGCGCACGCTCTTTGCGAGTCTTGCAGAACCGAGGTGGAGGAGAAACCCTTGTGACAGGCATAGCCGATTGCCTTGATCCGAGTGCTCCAGCGAGCGCCCCGGAAGCCGCGTGCCTTGTCATCTCGGCTCCCTTACCCCGACCGATTACGGCATCATATCCGCCGGGAAATCGATCGCGCAGTGCTGCTGACCCAATTCCAGCGACGCGACTAGCCCCCGCTCTCCTCGACTATGACCCCGGCGATAGAGGGACAGCGAGATACCGCTATTTCCAACAGTGGGGAGTGCCTTGCGACGGCCAAATAGGACGGTGCGGCCTTCTCGCGGCTGCTCGGTCTGCAAGGCCATGAGCTGTGGATCGAGGGGCAGCACCACATCTGAAATTCACATCTGCCTCGGCAAGCTTGCATTCTGATATGCGGGGAGACCTCTGAACAGCCACGCGGCAATGCGAAATATCCGCAGCAGAAGGCTTCAGATAGGCAAAGATCGCAACGACCAGGAGACTCCCACCCGAGATTGTCGGCTCAACGGCAATAATGACCGGCACTCCGGCGTCAACGGGCAAATCGGTGTCGGGCGGCATCGTGCTGTCGTCCATTCGTCGCTGCATTGCCCCTTGGCGGCTAGAGCGCTATGCGAGATTGTAACAAGCCGACCCTACAGCTCACCCAGAAAACGCCCCCGGCGCCCTGCTGCCCCAGGAGATTGATGGTACTCTACCGGACTCAGCCTAGCAGGTCTCGGAAGTATTTGATCGTTGCCAGCAACCCATCGTGCAGAGCTATTTTGGGCTCCCACTCTAGCCGCCTCTTCGCAAGCTCGATGTCCGGTCGCCGCTGCTTTGGGTCGTCGGTCGGGAGCGGCAGAAAGGTCATGGTAGATTTCGACTTGGTCAATTCAATCACTTTCTCGGCGAGCTCGCGAATTGTGAATTCTTCGGGTTCCCAAGGTTCACAGGACCGGTAAAGTCACGCGGGTCGCCATCGAGGATATGAGGCCGTCGACAAGGTCGTCGACATAGCAGAACGATCTCGTCTGGCTTCCATCGCCATAGATCGTGATCCGGGCTATTCCTCAGCGCCTGAACGATGAAATTGGATATCACACGCCCATCGTTGGGATGCATACGCGGTCCATACTGCGTTGAAGATTCGCGCCACCTTGATCCCAAGATTATGCTGACGATGATAGTCGAAAAGAGGGTCTCCGCGCAGCGCGTTCCTTCATCATAAAGAGCGCGGGCCGGATTGGGTTGACGTTACCCCAATAATCCTCGCGCTGCGGATGAACAGCGGGTCGCCATAAACTTCACTTGTCGAGGCTTGCAAAATTGGGCATTTCGGACGCCTTGGCGAGGCCAAGCATGTTGATCGCCCGCGTGGACAGACGTCTTGGTCGCCTGCACGGGATCGTCTTGGTAATGAATGGGTGATGCCGGACAGGCAAGGTTGTAGATTTCGTCGACCTCAATATAGAGAGAAACGTAACGTCGTGCCGCAGCAGTTCAAAACGTGGTTGACCGATAAGATGATCGATGATTTCTCTTGGTCCCCGTAAAGAAATTGTCGAGGCAGACCACATCGTGTCCCGCCTCGATCAGACGGCGCAAAGATGAGACCCCAGGAAACCTGCGCCGCCAGTCACGAGTATCGATTTCATCTCAATCATTCCGGTTCGGCTGCGGTCCTGGTCAGCTCGATCAGGAGGGCGCATCGCAGCGACGTTGCTGAGGCGTGCACGCCGACGATCACGCCCAATCCTATGACAAATCAATACCTTCGCCAACGCTCGCCGCTCGCGCGCCCATTCCAAAGGCGCGCTCATTTACGGCGATGCCGCCCCGATCAGACCAGCAAGATCGCCTTCCAAAGAGTGCCGAAGGTGAAGGAGTTTAGGACAATTCGCAACGCGCGGGTGTTGCGCCGCGCCGTTGCCCCGATCGCCGCCGGATGCCAACCTCTTGGGTAGGGTACGGAGGCAAGGCCATGATTTCAGCCGAAGCTGAATGGGTTGCCGTCGATTGGGGCACTTCCAATCTGCGCGCATGGGGCATTGGGACATGCGGCGACGTCATATTCTCGCACATGTCCGATCAGGGCATGAGCAAGTTGACGCCCGATGCCTATCCGGGCGTTCTCGGCGCCCTCCTCGCAGCGAACATTCCTTCGAAGGGATCCACGCATTGACGTGCTGATTTGCGGCATGGCGGGCGCCAAGCAGGGTTGGATGGAGGCACCCTACCTCGATGCGCCAGCCGATCTCGCGACGTTAGTGGATGCAGGCTGTGGTTCCCGCAATGCCCGACGCACGCGTCTCCGCACGCATTCTCCCCGGCATCTGCCAGAGGGCCCGCCGGTCAGGAAGACGTGATGCGCGGAGAGGAAACACAGCTGCTTGGGCTCGGGACGCTCTGGCCCGGCTTCAGCGGCGTCGTGTGCATGCCGGGAACCCATTCGAAGTGGGTGCAGCTGAGCCGGCCGGCGTGTAGAGCGCTTCACAACGGCGATGACAGGCGAACTGTTCGAGGTTTTGCGCACCCATTCCGTCCTGCGCCATTCCTTTGCCGGTCCAATACAAGGTGCCCAATCGCGACGACGGATTCCAGGCCGGGCTTGCCTCCGGCATCGAAGCGCCCCAAAAGCTGCCAGCAATGCTCTTCAAGGTTCGTGCAGGCTCGCTTCTTTCTGGCCGGACACCCGATTGGTGTGCTGGGTTTCTTTCGGGCCTACTGATCGGCTCGGAGATTGGCGCACAACGCGAATTGGATCGGCGAAACCGAGATTGCCATCGTCGGCGATGCCGCACTGGCCGATCTCTATGCCAGGGGCTTTACGATCGTTGGCGGCCAAGCCCGGATCGTTGACGGAGTCGAGGCCACTCTGGCCGGGCTGAAGGCCGCACGGCTTCAGGCAGACCGGACACGCGGCAGGAGCATTAGGATGATCAAAGATCACCGGCATCTCATAGCCATCTCTGCGGGGCATCACGCCGGAAGAGGCCGTTGCCGTATGCGAGGCCCTGGCTCGCGCCGGGTATCTCCATGATCGAGGTGCCGCTCAACTCGCCTCAGCCGATCGACTCGATCCGCGCTGCGGCGAAAGCACTCGAGGGCAGGGCATCGGTGGGGGCTGGCACGGTCCTGAAGGAAGACGACGTCGACGCTGTCGCTGCGGCGAGCGGCACCTTCATCGTCTCGCCCGATTGCAACGAGGCGGTCATCGCCCGCACGCGTCGCCCGCGGCTTGCGATCCTATCCGGGCGTCTTCTCGCCGACTGAGGCGTTCCGGGCCATCAGAGCCGGCGCGCACGCCTTGAAGTTTTTCCCTGCCGAGGTCCTGGGCGCGGCCGGGATCAAGGCCATGAAGGCCGTGCTACCTCCCGAGATCCCCCTCTATGCCGTGGGCGGTGCCAATCCCGATAACTTCGCCGGAGTTTCTTGCAGCGGGCTGCACCGGTTTCGGCATCGGAAGCTATCTGTACAAGCCCGGATCGACGGTCGCCGAGATCGCGGCTCGTGCTAATGCGCTTGTCGCCGCTTACGATAGAGCAAGGACGCGATGAGCGCCAATCAAGGTATTGGGTGCAAACCTGACGGTTCACTCGGCGGCAGCTTTTGCCCTCAACAACGCGGCCGCTCGGCGCGGGTAGTGCCCGGCACTCCAGTTCAGGGCATGGTTGTCACCATCCCCATCGGCGTCGTCTGTTTCCTTCCGATCGCGATCCTCACCGGCGGTGTCGCTCGGCTCGCAGCGTTTCAGCCAGAGGCCATCTGCTTGGTTGTGTAGGTGTTGGCCTGCTCACTTTCTGCTCGGGCGATATATGCAACTACCGCGCTAGTCAAGCTCGCTGGCGTGAACCTGACAGCGCCGGTGATCCAGCTGCAGAGTCGCTCGTCACCTCGTCCTTGCAGTCGTCGTTCTCGCATGAGCCTTGCACGGCGCCTGCAGATTGATCGGCGGCGGGCTCATGCTGGCGGGCTCGTTCATCACGCAACGGCCCCGCGCGCACCATGCCCGACTCTCTTCCAAAGACACTCCTTGCCCAGCGTGTCGGCGTCTAGTCCCGACATTCGTGCCGCGCCATGCCGCGGGCTACCTGTTCGCCTCGATTGCGGCCCTCGGCCTACGGCACCACGCCGATCATGGTGCGCACGGCTTTGGACGGCACCGGCCCGCTCAGCGGGATCGTGGGAGCGCTGATTGCCTACGGCGCAGCCACTGTGGCAATCTGCCCGCGCATTGATCTCACCTCCGTTGCGGCGCAACGTCATGGCCCTCAAGCGCGAGAACGTCTACCCTGGTTCGTCTACTCGGGCGTGTTCGTTGCTGCTGCTCAAGGACTGTTCTACTCGGCAGTCGCCGTTGCGCCGATCATGTTGGTCGTGCCCTTGATGCAGTCGGCTCTGGTGTTTCGCTTCATCTTCGCCATGTGGCTCCAACCCCGACCACGGGGTGTTCCAGCGCTGGCGTCGTCATCGGCACCCTGGTCTCACATCTCGGGCGCAGGCTTGGCGTCCATCGACACCAACACCATCCTCAATGCCTTGGCTGTGCCTGAAGCGCTCGCGCGTCTGCTGCACTGGCAGATTTGAACAAGGCGACATCCGCACAATATGGACTTTGAGACGGCCATCGTTGCTTGAACGGGCATGTTGAGCACGATAAGCTTGCCCAGCTCAGATGGTGTTCGTGCAGAGAGGTCGCGGAGTTGAGGGATGGCATTGAAACAGCGCAACGGCGCTGGAGACCTTGCCGGCGCAGAAGGCATCACGTTCTGGCCAATGGCACGGGCTATTACCGCACGGCCTACATCGGCGGCGGCGATGTGAAGGAGGGCCGACCGACCTGCTTGCTGCCAGTCCGAGCAGGCGCCCAACTCAACCGTGCGAGCCGCACTTCCACCAGGCCGACCAGCTTCAGGTCTTCGCTCGCCGGCGAAGGCGCGCTGGGAAAAAGCTCTGCATCGCCGCCAGATCGTCGTGCACTAATCGCCAACGCCTTTACTCCCTACGGCCCGATCAAGGCGCTCGGCGACGGCATTCATTATTCCACGCTGCGCAATGGTTACAGATCCGGGAGCCCGCTTTCTGCCCGGGCGCGGGCTGAGGAGCTGCTGCCGCGCGTTCCCCGGCGACATGTCACGTCGAAACCCTCCCCCCTGGAAGCGTGAACCGGGGCCCTCGGGGTCAGAGTGGACCAACTTGCTCGAAGGCGAGAGCCGATGTGGGCTCGCTGGCGTATCATGTCAGCTTGGCGGGCGGCCACACCCAATCAATCGGCGGAGATAGAGCGGCAGGCGGCGAGTTCTGGGTGGTGCTGCGCGGGAGCTCCTCGAGCTGGGCGCCAAGGTATTGCCAGCGTATTCGTGCCTGCATCGACCCGCGCGCATGAGGGGCGCCCGGCGGCACACGCCGGACGAGAAGGCGCGGAGTTGGTGGTGCTCCAGTTTCCGGTCACCGATGCGCAGCGTGGGTGAGGCGCATGGGACCGTGCTGCACTGCTCTCATGTCGCTACCATCCCAGCACATTTTCGGGACGAGGCTGCAGCCGACCGCGTTCAACCTGCCTGACCAGTTCGACCACGCGCACGTGGGTGGGAGCGGGGCACCCCAACGTCCTTGCCCTTTGAAGCGATCAAGCCTGTTGAGGAAGTCGATCCCGGTGCGCGCCGCCCCTTCTGGATGTCCTGCGCCATCGAGGGGCGTTGGATCGTTGCTTCGCGCCGGAGGCCTTCGTGCCACGGGTCAGCGCCTGCTCGATTCCGGCCAGGGCATCGGGGTCATCCGGCGCCCGCGCGAACCGGTCGGCTGGTAATCCCGGCCATCGACTCAAGCTGGTAGCCGAGAGCTCTAGGCCGACGCGCACCGCTTCCGACCCGGAGCCGGATCCCAATGCGTCGAACCCTCGTCATGGGACCAATCGCGCTCGTTGCCGCTCATGCCGGTGACGGCCGGATAGCGCATTGCGCATCCCGTTCACGCACAGCTCGACCAGCGCACGCCCCAAAGGTTGTTCGTGATCGAGCAGCTGTCCACGCATTTCATGATGTCAGAGAGCTCCCGCAGCCGCGGGGTGACGCGCCCATGCACCTCACCGAGCTCCAGGGATTTGACCGAAGCGGTCCCGAGGCATGGTGCGTTTGACCACCCCGGCCTCGATGAGATCGACGGCAAAGTTGTTTCCGACTACGCAACCTGACCGTCCGTTCCCACCCGACGACGGATGCGATCCGCTCCTCGTTGATACTGTTTTGCGCGGATACCACGTAGCCGTCGGGGGCGAGGTGAGCGCAATAAGGGCCGTAGCCCAAAGGGTGTCGTAGGATTTGACAGACACGATCGCAATGTCGATGGGTGATCCTTTGGCAAGCCCCTGAACCTCCGTGACGTGCATTGCCGGGATGCGGGTTTGAATGCTCTCCGAGGCGACCATGCCGACAATCTTGAGTCCTTCCGATCTGATGGCCGCGACCTGCTCCGGCCAATCGTCTATGACGATAACGTCGTGCTTGGCTGCTGCGAGATGCGCAGCCATGTGGTGCCACCCACGGCGCCGCCGCCGTTTTACAACTCGGCAGATGCGTTTCCTCATAGCGCGCTATCCCCCCGCCCCTGCTTGCGCAGTTGCTTGACCTCATTTGCCGAACCACAAGCGGGCATATGCCTAACCCAGTACAGCGTTGGCCTCTGAGGAGTTGTCTTCGCCTGCACTCCGCCTCGACTAGCTCTCCACTATGCGCCCAATCCCAGTAGAGCTTGCGCGCTTTCAGCATCACGGGGCCGGGCTGCAGCTCGCGGGTCTCGATCCGATTGATCGCCACCACCTTCGAGTTGTTGCCGGTCGAGAAGATCTCGTCTGCGTCCATGAAGTCGGCAACCTTCAGCGTCGTTTCCTCGACCGGAACGCCTGCTCCGCGCAACAGCTCGAGCGTGCGCCGGCGCGTGACGCCGGCCAGGAATGTACCGTTCAGCGCCGGGGTCTTGACCACGCCGTCCTTGACCATGAACAGGTTCGAGGTGCCCGCCTCTGCCACGTTGCCGAGCAGGTCGAGCACGAGGGCGTTGTCGAAGCCGCGCGGACTTCCGCTTCCATCACGCAGCGTGCGTTGTTGGGGTAGAGGCAACCCGCCTTGGCATTGGTCGGCATGGTTTCCATTGACGGTCGGCGGAACGGCGAGAGCGTGATCGAGAACCCCTTGGGGGATTCATCGGAGACACGTACAGACATAGAAGGAAACGTGTTGTTTCCGGGTTCGGCGGTACAGAAGAGCCGCCGACGCCTCCGTCCTCCGCCCAGTACATGGGCGGATGTAGATCGCCTCCTTCGAGCGGAACCGCTTCAAACCATCCTTGACGAGACCCGATGATCGTCTCGACGGACTGCGTCAGGTTTCAGGCCCAGCGCGCTGGCAGATGCATTGAGGCGCTCACAGTGGCGATCGAGGTCGGGCGTCACCCCCTCGAAGGCGCGGGCTCCGTCGAAAACCGAGGAGCCGAGCCAGAAGGCATGCGTCCGCGGCCCCGCCACAAGGACATTGCCTTCGTGCCAGTCACCATCCAGCCATGTCCACGTCTCGGACCATTTCACCATTCGAGTTACCCCTTCTGCAGCCAATTCACCGCCACAGCAATACGTAACTGAACGTAGCTGGGCT
>ERZ1370068.3688-contig-279_pt1 | contig 26812 bp, 49 predicted proteins | sample MGYA00561227_ERZ1370068 | MGnify/ENA primary metagenome ERZ1370068 (study PRJEB38410, sample SAMEA6850437) | metagenome | study: Metagenomic assessment of the ecological functions of the soil: analysis of the soil microbiota associated with the...
GGCGTTCGGCCCAAAACGCTGATAGCTGATGCCGTACCCATATTGCTGCCCGTCGGGTGTGTTCGGGTCCTCGGGTTGCAGGCTGTGGAGCCATTGTTGCTGGTACTCGGCATTGAAGACCTTGCCCGAAACCAGTGCTCGCATCCACGTGGCCAGGTTGTCTGCCGTGGAGATGGCGCCCCGGCGGCGGTGGCGTAGGAGGAGTTCTGGTTGGTGTAGTCGATGGGTTGCAGTGTTCCGGTCTCGTGCGGCGGCCTGCATGTCGGCGGGGTACTCCTGGTCGACCACTGCGTAGAAGGATCCGCCGTACATGTAGCCGTGTGAGTAAGGAGCCGGGATCGAGTTGTCGTCGGCGGCTGGAAGGGAGGTCTGCTGCAGCCCGAGCGGGCCGAACAGTCGGTCCTGGAATTGCTGGGCCAACGGGCGCCCGCCGGCCTTCTCGGCTATCAGACCCAGCAATGCGTAGTTGGTGTTGTTGTAGTCGTAGGACGTATCGGGCGGGGACTCCGGCGGGTGACGGAACGCGATGGTCCAGTACCTCCTGCGGTGTCCAGGCCTTCGTCGGGTCGGCATCCAGAGTCGCCGCAAACTCGGGTGCAACGGTGTAGTTATAGAGCCCGCTGCGCATCTTCAACAGCTCGGCGATGGTGATGTTCTCGCCGTTGGGCACATCTGGGACGTAGGTGGACACCGGGTCGCTGAACTTGAGCTTGCCGTCCTGGGCAAGGAGCACGATCAGCGCCGACAGTCATGGTCTTGGTGTTCGAGGCGATCCGGAAATGAGTGTTCGCGTCCGGTGGCGTCTGCGCGCCCAGCTTGGTGGTGCCGACCACCGCGTCGAAGTTGCCCTGCGGGGTGCGCAGCAGGACCATCGCCCCGGGGACCAGCAGCTTCTTGGCGGCGGCGTCGACGACGGTCTGAAATGCGGCCGGATCGATGGGCTTGAGCGCGGAGGGCGTTGGCGCGGGGCCGGTTGCCGGTCGTCGTGCCCGATCCGACCGTCGTCGTCGGCCCGGGCGTAGATGAGCAGCCGACCATCACAAGGGCGACGCAGGTCGTGAGCCCGGCGATCCGGGCAAGGCACGCTTGCCCGGATCGACGTCGTCGGTAGCTCGTGCTCATGCCCGGTTTCCGCCCCGGAAGCCCATAGATTCCCGGTCGGGATTCACTGGCTGGATCTGATCGAGATCTTAAGCCGGCAAGCCCTATTGCGGATTGGAACGACGAAAACGAATATGCCTGGTTACCAGTCAAGTTCGGCATGTTCGTGACGCTGCTTCGAACACACGCTGGGGTGGCTCATGCGCCGAAGCGCCCTTAGCGCACCGGTGGCAGCCCAAGCACGCCACGGCCATTCACAGGTGACGTGTCCCAACAACTGGCCGGAGCAATTGTCATCAATATCTGTGGATCAAGATCTTTACGCGGCCTCCGTTCCGGTCGTTTCGTCGGGGCGTTCGACGAGTTTGCCGTTCTCGAATGTTGCGCCGGCACGAACGAGTGCGACCAGCGTGCGGCGCGTTGACGGCGCGCCAGCGTGACTGTGCGGCCTCGATCAGCTTGTAGGCCATGGCGATTCCCGCCGCTCGTGATCCGGGGCCCTTGGTGATCTTGCTCCGGTTGCGGACCGTCGCGAAGGTCGATTCGATCGGATTCGTCGTTCTCAAATGGACCCAATGCTCGGCCGGGTAGTCGTAGAACGCGAGCAGCTGCTCGACGTCGTCGGTGATCTTGGCGACCGCCTTGGGAAACTTCGCCCCGTAGGCGCGCCTGGAACGCTTTGACCGCGTCGTGAGCGTGGCGTTTGTCCTCGGCGTTCCAGATCTCGGCGAGCGCCTTCTTCGCGCCAGGATGCGCCGACTTCGGCAGCGCAGCAAGAACATTCGATATCTTGTGGAACCAGCAGCGCTGCTCGCGGGTCTCGGGGAACACCTCCCGCAACGCACCCCAGAACCCCAGCGCGCCGTCGCCGATCGCCAGCACCGGAGCGCGCATCCCGCGGCGGGCACAGTCGCGCAGCAGATCCGCCCAGGACTCGGTGGCCTCCCGGTAGCCGTCGGTCAGCGCGATGAGTTCCTTGCGGCCGTCGCCGCGAACCCCGATCATCACCAGCAGGCACAGCTTGGCCTCCTCCAGGCGCACGTTGACATGGATACCGTCTGCCCACAGGTAGATGTAGTCCACGGTCGACAGGTCGCGTTCGGCGAACGCGCGCGCCTCGGCCTTCCAGGTCTGGGTCAGCTTCGTGATCGTCGAGGCGGACAGGCCCTGCGCCGAGCCGAGGAACTGCCCCAACGCGGGCACGAAATCCCCGCTCGAGAGCCCGTGCAGGTACAGCAGCGGCAGCACCTGCTCGATCTGCGGGGTCTTGCGCGCCCACGGTGGCAGGATCGCCGACGAGAACCGCTGCCGCTCACCGGTATCCGGGTCGACACGGCGGTCGTTCACCCGCGGCGCGTGCACCTCAATCACCCCCGCGCAGGTGGTGACCGCCCGCGGCTCGTGGCGGCCGTTACGCACCACCAGCCGGCGGCCGTTCTCGTCACGGTCCTCGGCGAACCGAGCGATGTAGGCATCGACCTCGGCCTGCAGCGCCTCGGCCAGCATCCGCCGCGCACCCGCACGCACCAGCTCATCGATCACCGACGACGAACCCGGCGCCGGCGAAGCCGAACCATCACGATCAGCGGAATCAGAAACTACAGTGAGCACGGGTCGTACCTTCCCGACCAGCGTTACCGCGCCGGTCTAGCTTGGAACCTTCAATCGGTCACCCGGGAAGGTACGCCCCTTCCCAGGCCGATCCACAGATTTCAAGCATTGCTCCGCGCTACTTCGCCTTGCGGTCGTCCGTAGTGCTGGTCGAGAGGAATTCGTAGCCGTTTCGGCGCATGCCGACTCGGTAGCGCCGTACTCGGGATGTTGTCGCGACAAGCCCGTAACGCGTCTACCTGTCGCATGGCGGCCGCGTTTTCCACGTGCAGCCGCGGCAGCAGCGCCGCTAACTGTTTCAGGTTGCGGCGGCCTCTGCTTGACGTAGGCGGAGCATTCTGACTGAGTACTCATGGCTCACCTCCTGAACCACCACCCTACAACAGCCTTTACGCCTGGTGCGTTCAATTGCGGTTCAGAATTGGCACTGCGGTTTCGGTCAGGTTTGCTTCTCGCCGGTAGCCAGGACGCTTTGAGCCTACGTTTGTGCTCGTTGCCGCGACTACTGTCGACCCTGGTCGGTGCCGAGATTAACCTCAACGGTCTTGCGATTACCCGAAGTGTCGGTGAAGACCAGGGTCACCGAGGGCGCCGGGTGCCCTGACTGCACCGTGGCGACCAAGGCGTTGCCGCTTTCGATGACTTGGTCTTCGATCTTGGTCACCACCTCGCCGGGAGTGAGCCCGGCCGTCGCGGCGGGGCTACCGGGTGTCACGTCGATGATCCTGGCACCCCGCGTAGCGATGTCGCTGCTCACCTGTGCGCCCAGCCAGCGCATGCGATGCCCGACCGGTGGCGATGAGTTCTGCGGCGATGCGCATGGCATTGTCGACCGGAATGGCGAAACCCAGACCGTGCGCTTCGAGCGTTCGATCGACATGGTCACCGCTATTCGCCTGTCGCTAGGGTCGATTCAGTGACTTGAGGCGTCGACGACGGACGACGGCGCGGGTATCTCGAATGCGTTCAGGATGGCACACACGGTGTGATAAACACCGGTAAGTATAACGGCGTCCATGATCCCCTTGGCGCCGAGCAGCTTTCCGCCTCGCGATAGAGCGCATCGTCGAGACGATGCTCGAGCGACAGGGCACGCGCGACGCGATGGGCCACCGTTTCTGTATCGCTGAGATCTTGTGGTAGTCCTCCCTCAGCGAGGGTGCGCACCTCGTCGTCGGACAGCCCGACGTGGCGGCCAACAGCGCAATGGGCATAGAGCTCGTAGGGAGCCTGCCAGGCCGCGCCGACAGTCAAAATGATGACCTCCCTGTCGCGTTTACTCGAGAGACGTGCTTTGGTGCTCTGCGAGCACAAATTCGAAGAACGCCTTCGAGATCGCGCGGGGACAGTAAGGCAGGATTAAAGGGTCCGATTAGCTGGCCGGCCTGGGTACGGGCCTGAAAGCCCGCAGCGCCCGCCCGACGGGACGGCTTCGCGCATCTGCCAGTCGAAGAGGTCCTTTGGTACGGGTGTCAGGCCTTCACGGTCGTAAAGCGGGAGGCGTCCGCCCAGGGTGACTGCACCAGCTGTCATGAGTAGTCTCTCCTCGTTGCTTCGTTTCCGCGCCCTCCGATCGGCCGTGTTAACCGACAGGGCCGGTGGCGCATCGGAAGGTCGTATCCATTGTGGTACACCGCCATACGGACGATGTGGTATTGGCTTTGTTGTTAGCGTGCAGGATTTGCGGACGTATGTCGCTACGGGCAACACGAATTCGAGTACCCGGCCAGCAGGTATTGCTCAGCGGGGGCGGACGTCGAGCATCCCAGGACTGGCCCTGTTGAAGACGTAGGCAACGTCAAGTCAAGATTGAGACACTGGATGAACAAGGCGTGGCTCATCATTGCTCGGCGAGGCTCACGAATGTGATCGTGGCGGCGATTCCCGAGAGCAGTTGGGACACTAGGTATATCCATAGCGTCGGCCACGAGAGTATTCCAAGCACAGCGTCGTCGAAGCTGATTTCGGGATCGAAGGCGTCGTTGGTGGCGGCGCCAATCGCGATGGCGCTCGCCATACGCCAAGGCGATCGGCCAACCATTGTAGTCATTGGCGGTGCGGCTATTGCTCCTCGAAACGTCAACGGCCACAAAGCACAGCGCAGAGGTGAAGACCAGTTCGAGTGCTAACGCCGCCACGAGAGTGGAGCCCTCACGGTCGCCGCTGTGACCGCCAGCTGCCTCGACCGACCATCGCACACACCAGCATCGCCGCCAACAGTCCGGAACCCAACTGGATGAGCCAGAACGCGAGGGCGTCTCGGAATGCAATCCGACGCGCGCATCAGCATTGCAAAGGTCAGCGACGGATTGTAGTACGCGTCCGGCACACGATTCCTGGAGGAGACCATTGCGACCAATGGTGCTCCGATCAACAGCGGCGCAAACCAGCTGTGGGTGGCGATCGCGATGCCGAACGCGAACACCAGGACGAAATTGCCGACGGCCTCCATCGCGGGCCGCGCGGTAGACCGCTTGCCGGATGCGGTGCCATCGTCGGTGTCGGACTGAATTATTGCCACGTCGGATGACCTGTGCCAGAGCTGATGACGATCCACGCCGCGACGCCAGACCAGCATCAGGAGTGCGAGAGAGCCTGCAAGAGAGCCGATCACATTGAGGACGGCGCTATAGGTGTTTGGCGGTTCACGGTCCGAGGCCATGCCACTCCGTAGCACCTAAGCGTGCATGAGCAATCGGCGCGCAGGTGTTCAGGTTCTGCGTGTGTGTGCGACTTGCTGTAGTTCCCATGGCGCTCAAGTGTGGTGGGACGATGCCCTTGTTGTCGCCCCTGCCAGCCGCAGTTTAGATACGGGGCATCTGCAAGACTTGCAGCTGACGTTAACTGCGTAACGCACCTTTTGATGCACCTCATAGCGCACGACCGCCGCCAACTTCTCGAATCCCGTGAAGGCGGACCATATCGCGCGAGCATGAGTCTGTCGGGTTCTGCAATCAGACATGCGCAATGTTACCTGAGTCGGCGCTCGGCGACCGAAAAGCGCAGTGGTTACAAGTACGGCCAAGAGGTCGACGGGGTGGCTTAAGGTTCGTCGACTTCGGGAACCATGATCGGTTGCGGTCTAACATTTCTGCGAGCCAGGTGACTAGTCGCGCGAGTTTCTTGTGCATGTTGGTCCTCCGTCGGCAGGTCTTACTCCAGTCCGCTGTGGCTATAGTCCTCAGCCAATGTTCATGACTGGCAGCATGTCCCGCGGCAGACAGCTTTCGCTGGTCGCCCCTTGCCGAACTGCAGGAGGCCGCCGTGGGGTCAGGCACAACGCGGCCATGGTCCACACGATCTCACGCTGAGATGCGCGAAACATCCCCGCTGACAATCATTGCGTATCGCGGCTGCCGTCACACCGATCTACCTGACAGTTCCAATGTCACACCGGCACAACATCAAATGCGCGCTTTGGGGCTGAAATTGCCTCGGCCACCACAATGTAGGCAGCCGCTGCGACCGAGGATGAAAGGACGTCGTGTACGTGCAGCTACCTTCTCGCGCGCTTCCGGCGCCTAGGCTGCCTCCGGGATGTTCTTGCCGGGCGCCTTCCAGCTGAGGAGGGAGCGCTCGTCGCCTGTAGGGATGAAACCCTGCTGGCTGGTTCAGGTTCCTGCAGTGCGTCCAACCGACCTGCCCAAGAGGCACTCGGCGCTCAAGCGGCAGGAACAAACAGGTATGGAGTCGCTGGATCAGCGTGGCTTCATACCTTCAGCCGTAGGACGGCAGGGTCGGGCGGTCCGGCGCCGCTGTCGTTTGGCGATGTATCTCCGCGACGAAACGTCGGCCCCGATGGTCAGAAACCAAGTATCGGTACGGGGCAATCAATGTCGTTAGACCGAGGGAATGGACGGCGCGGAGCGCATCGGACTCGTGTTGAATGTCGCGTGCTCTATGTCCTTGCGACGTAATGACTTCCCACATCGCGGTACTCCTCTGTGGTGATCTGTTTCACTTGGTCTCAAGGATCGCGCCGAAGTCACACAGTATCTACCCGGCAGACGCCCAACAGCGCCCCCGGCTGGCTGCAATCGTCGTATTGGAGCCAGCCGAGCGGTGCGACGCGGCTGGCTGACGACGGGCGGGCAGCTGTTCGTCGCTTAGGACTTCCGCTGCCCCGGCTGACGCCGTCCTTACTTAGGCAGCATGCGGCTGGCCGAGTCGGGAACCCCGTGTCCGTCCGTCGCGCTCTCATATTGGCTGTCCGGTCCGAGCCCATTTCAGAGCCAGTTCTGAGATGATTTCGGTGTGATCCATGCTGCGCTGACGGCATCGAGGGTCTTCGGAAGACGGTTGTGCGTAAGCCCCTCGAACGGCGCGGTGGATCCATGAACATCCCCAAGCGGGTGGTTCGCCTCCTGTTGCCGTCGACGCGTCGTGGGGCCGTGCTGGCGATCTGTGCGGCGGCGGTCTTCCTTGTTGTCGAAACTGTTCTCGTCATCCTTCTGAAGCAAGTCGAGCCTTCATCTCCGGTCGGCGTCGTGTACGCCGTGTTGACGGCTATGGCGTTGCTGGCGAACTTCGTCGTCGGCGTGGTTGCCGCGCGCGCAAGGCGGTGCGTCGCGCTCAACGCCTCACGAGCGAGGATTGTCGCGACGGGCGACGCCGCTCGGCGGCAGGTGGAGCGGGATTTGCACGATGGCGTCCAACAGCGGCTCGTCGCATCGACTCTGAGGCTGCGCTTGGCCGAGCAGTTTGTGCCCGCTGAACTGGACGATCTCAAGAAGGCGCTGGCCGAGTTGGCGTCCGGAGCTGGCCGAGGCGTCAACTGAACTCAGAGAACTGTCACGCGGACTCCATCCGGCCATTCTGTCGCAGGGCGGTCTCTCGTCGGCGCTGACGACGCTGGCTTGTCGCTCGACGATTCCGGTCACCCTCGATGCGGCGATTGATCGTCGGTTACCCGAGTCGGTTGGAGGTGGCCGCCTACTACGTGGTGGCCGAGGCACTGGCCAATGCGGCCAAGCACGCGCAGGCCTCGAGGCTGACGGTGGGTGCACGCAGGCGCGTGAGCACCTTCAGATTGAGGTGCATGACGACGGAATTGGGGGAGCGGACCTAAGCAAAGGCTCGGGTCTGATCGGTCTGAAAGACCGTGTCGAGAGCCTGGGCGGCGCCATTAGGCTGGTCAGTCCGCGCGGAGGCGGGACATCCCTTCACGTCACGATCCCGCTGGACATTGAAAACCAGACGCGGACGCGCGGCCATTGTGTGGCGGTATGTCGCCCGTCGACTTGGAGGGTCTCCTGAATACCGACGGTTGCTGTTCAGAAGCGGGACGCGTTTTCGGGCTCGCCGACTATTGGGCGAAATACCGGCTTTAGGGCCGATAACGCGATTCGACTCGAGCTGTAAATACGTACCGCTACAACGCTTTTGAGCCACCGTTGCCGAGAAGCATGGCCACGGGTGCGCCGCCTGCCATCGCCGTCAGCGGCGCGGCCGCCGAGATGACGAAGAACGCGACCCCTGAGGTTCCCAACGTCGCATGTCGAAGTTGGTGTTCTTGTCGTGCCGGTTCGCCCGTCGAGGCCCTATCGCTATCGGTGCTCAGCGCGTTCTTCGTCTCCTGACCGGCGCCGAGGCCATCAGGCTCGCCTCGTGTGGTGCTTTCAGAATTGTCGCCGGTCCTCTCGAATGGGTGTTAGGTAGGAGGTGGGCTCGGTTGTCAGTGGAGGTGGCCGGTGGGCGAAGGCGCGGTTTCGCCCGATCGGGGTCCGCCCGTTCGGGCCGAGATAGTGCACTCAAGCGAACGCACCCGCGTGACGCGGCATTTCTTATCGGGACGCACGGTCATCCGCAAGGAGCCGCTGGGACCGGATGCCCAGGGTCGGCTGCAGCATGAGGTCGCGATCCTTGATCGACCTGCGGGGTTGTCGGGGTCGCTCAATTGCTCGATGCGCGGTATACGGGGTCGATGGTGTTAGCCGACGCGGGTGGTACGAGCCTGGCTGGGCTATCGAAACCGCTCTCCGTCGAGGACCTGATCGCGCTTGCCCTGAAGCTGGCGAGGGCAGTGGCGGGGATGCATGGCCGCGGCGTGATACACCGTGACATCAGTCCAGCCAACATCGTTATCGCTGACAACGCGACCCCGTGCCTAGTGGACTTCGGATTGGCGACCTCAGCTGCCCAGATCCGGCCAGAGTTCACGCACTCCACCGAAATCGTCGGAACCATCGCGTATTTGGCGCCCGAGCAGACTGGCCGTACCGGCCGGTCGGTGGACCAGCGTGCAGACCTGTACGCGCTGGGTGCCACGCTGTATGAACTGGCGACCGGCGGGCCACCATTCGGCACCGGGGACCCGTTGCAGCTCACGCATGACCATCTGGCGCGGGTGCCGGTGCCGCCGGCCCAGATGAACCCGTCGATACCCAGAAGCGTTGTCGGCGATCGTCATGCACCTGTTGGAGAAGGAACCCGACAACCGCTACCAAAGCGCCGAAGGGCTGATCTATGACTTGGAGCGGTTAGACCATCCTGGCGTGCAGGCCGTCGGTGGCCACGATTTCCCGGTGCGGTTGCTGCGGCCGTCGCGACTGGTGGGGCGCGACGACGAGGTGGCGGCGTTGGGCAAGGCGTTCGCGGAGATGCTCGAAGACCGGTGCCATGGCGTGTTGGTCAGCGGCGCGCCGGGCGCGGGCAAGACGGTGTTGGTTGACGAGCTACGACCGCTGGTTGCCGACGCCGGTGGGTGGTTCATCGCCGGCAAGTTCGATCAGTACCGGCGCGACCTAGGGTCCGACGCCGTCGCGCAGGCATCACGGGCGCTGTGTCGGCTGTTGTTGGCCGAGCCTGAAGAAACGCTGGCCGATGTTCGCGACCGAATACGGGCAGCGGTCGGGCAGAACGCAGGCTTGCTGGCCGCTGCGCTGCCGGAGTTTGCGTCGCTGCTGCAGGTGCCCCCGGATGCGGGCGATCCGCTGACTGCCCAGGCACGGGCGCAGCGAAGTGCAGCGCAGGTGTTGGGGGCGGTCGCCTCGCGCACCCGGCCGGTGGTCTTGTTCCTCGATGACTTGCAGTGGGCCGGGCGCACACCGCTCGGAGTCGTCGATGTGGTGCTCGGCGAGGAGCCGATCGATGGTTTGCTGCTGGTGGGTGCGTATCGCGACGACGATGTGGCGGCAACCCAGCTGTTGGCGGCAATGGTGCCGCGATGGCGTGATCAGCCCGGTGTGCATCATCTACGGCTGGACAACCTGCCGCCCTCGAGCGTGGTCGCCATGGTCGCGGACATGCTGCGCGTCGATACGGCCACCGCGGCGGCCCTGGCCGGGATCCTTGCGCCGCACACGTCGGGCAATCCGTACGAGGTGGTCGAGTTGCTGAATGGGCTGCGCGGGCAGGGTGCGCTGACCGTGACGGCAGCCGGGTGGTGCTGGGACGAACCGGCTCTGCGGGCGCACCTGAGCCGCTCCGACATCGCCGAGCTGCTGGCGGCCCGCGTGCGCGCTATGCCCGCGCCAACTCAGGAGATGGTGCAGGCGATGGCCTGCCTGGGCGGGCGCATCGAGCTGGATGTGCTGCGGACGGCTGTCGCCGAGCCGCCTGGGCTGGTGCAACAGCGGCTGGCGCCCGCGCTTGATGAGGGTGTCCTGGTCATCGAGCCGGGGAGCGCACGAGGCGGTGCAGTTCGGCCACGACCGCATCCGCGAGGCGGTTCTGCGTAGCCTGAATGATGAGCAGCGACGCGGTCTGCAATTGACGATCGCGCGACGGCTCGCCGCGATTCCGGAGATGTTTGCCGTCGCGGCTGAGCAATACCTGCCGGTCATCGACGCGGTCGACGAGCCGACGGAACGGTCAGCACGTCGTCGGACTGCTGCGTCACGCCGCCGACCAGGCCTCCGTGATCGGCGATTATGCCCTGATGGGCACGCTGCTGGCCGCGGCGCTGAGCTGCGTCGACCCGTCGGAGACCGACACCCTCCTCGAGCTGCGTACGGCCCGCCACGCCGCGCTGTATAGCCATGGGGCGCCTGGACGAGGCGGACGAGGAATACCGCGCGATCGAGGCGGTATGCCGCGACCCGGTCGACCTGGCGAAGGCAGCGGCGGTACAGGTGCGCAGCCTGACCCATGCGAGACGGTTGCCGGAGGCGATCGCGCTCGGCCTGGACGTGCTTGCGCAACTGGGCATCGCCGTCCCCACTACGGACGGGATGCCTCGCCGAGCTGGACCAGCGGTTCGAGAACCTGTTGCGGTGGCTTGATGCCACCGAACCCGACGATGACTTGGCTCGCCCCGAACTCACCGATCCCACGATGCTGGCCGGCTCGCGGGTGATCGATGCGATCCAACCGGCGGCCTACTTTGGGCAGGAGCCCCTACTGATGGCCTGGCTGAGCCTGCAGGCGCTGCGGATCTGGCGTGAGCACGGCCCCGCCCGTCCTCTGGTCGGCGCGGCCACCGGCATCCCCGTGGCCGCTGTCGCATTGCGTAACAACTACGCCCTGCCGTATCGGGCGCTACGACGGCTGTTGGCGCTGAGTGAGGCCCGAGGCTACGAACCCGAATCGTCACACGCCACGTTTCCTTTTAGCGCTGCTGGGGTGGTGGTTCGAGCCGCTCGAGACAGCGTCGACGAAGCTCGGCAAGCCAGGGAAGGGTTGATCGGCGGGGGCGACCTCGGCCAGCGCGGCATACACCTTTGCCACCGACTGTGCGGGCTCTGCTCGACTGCGCGCCGTCATTGGACGCCTGCGTCGCCGAGCTCGACGCGGGTCTGGCCTTTGTGCGACGCATCGGCAGCGTAAACATGGTCGAGGTACTCGAGACCTACCAATGGGTGATCGATGCGCTGCGCGGCGAACGCCCCACCGCAACCGGCGCGCCGGTATCCATCGCCGGGTACAGCGACACCCCAGCAACCCTTCTTCGCACACAGCATTCGCGCGATGGCCGCCGCCATCTTCGGCGATCAGGCCTCTCTTGAGCGCCACACCGCAGAAGCCGTGCCCTTGGTGTCGGCCTCGCCCACTGAATACCCCGGCGCAGTGGCCCGCGTGCTGAGAGGACTGGCCCTGGCGGGACAGATCCGCGCCACGGACGGTGCCGCGCGAGACACTTTGCTGAGCGAACTTGACGAGGTGACGCGGTGGCTGGCCGACCGGGCCGCCGATGCGCCGCAGAATTTCTTGCACCTGTTGCGGTTGCTGGAGGCCGAGCGGGCGTGGGCGGTCGGCGACTTCCAGGGTGTGTCCGCGGTTTCGACGCGGCTCTACACGGCGCCGGCCAACGCCCACGCCCGTGGCACCGGGCCTTGATCACCGAACGCGCGGCCCGCTTCTATTTGGCCCACGGCCTCGACCACCACGGCTACCAGCTGCTGACCCAGGCGCGGCAGCAGTATGCCGCCTGGGGCGCGACAGCCAAAGTCGCCCAGCTGGACTGGGCCTACCCGAGCCGTGCCGCCACACCACGGACACGGCGGCCGCGCAGCGCAACACCCGGTCGCCTGATGATTCCCTTGGCAGCGGCAGTGTCAGCACCGGAACCATCGATCTGCTGGGCATCCTGTCGACGTCACAGGCGCTGAGCTCGGAAACCAGCATCGCCGGATTGCACGCCCGGGTGGCGCAGGTACTCGGCGCCATGACCGGCGCCACCGATGTAGCCTGCTGGTCTGGAATGACGAAGCACCGGCCACTGGCTGCTCCCAGCGACAGCCCGCGACGGTGGCGCGCCGACGAGCGCGACGACAGCTGCCGATGTCGGTGCTGCGCTACGCCCGAACGCACGCGCGAGCCACTGGTCGTGCCCGACGCCACCCGTGATGACCGCTTCGCTCGCGACCCCTACTTCGCCGATGCCGACTGCTGCTCGCTGCTGGCTATCCCGATCCTCAGCCGAGGCATCCTGCGGGCGCTGTTGCTGCTGGAGAACCGGCTGATGCGCGGAGCGTTCACCGCCGAGCGCCTAGACGCCGTCAAGCTGATCGCTGGCCAGCTCGCGGTCTCCGCTCGACAACGCCCAGCTGTATGCCGAGCTTGCGGCGTCCCGCGCGCGTGTCGTTGCCGCCGCCGATCAGACCCGCCGCCAGATCGAACGCGATCTGCACGACGGCGCCCAGCAGCGGCTGGTCTCGCTAGCGCTGGAGCTTCGTATCGCGCAGGCGGAGGTGTCGACGGGCGCGGTGAGCCTGGGATGCGTCTCGACCGTGCCATCGAGCAGGTACGCGGCGCACTTGAGGAACTGCGCGATCTGTCGCGCGGCATTCATCCGGCGATTCTGACCGAGGACGGCCTCGGCTCAGCGTTGCGCGAGGTGACCGGCCGCTCGCCAATTCCTGTTCAGCTCCAGCTGGGCGTCGACGAACGGCTGCCCGATCAGATTGAGATCAGCGCCTACTACATCGTCGCCGAAGCATTGACCAACGCGGCCAAGCACTCCGGGGCCTCGGCGATCACGGTGACCGTCGAACGAGATCGGGCCCACGGCGCTTTGCGCCTCAAGATCGCCGACAACGGCGCGGGAGGCGCCGAATTCACCGGCGGCACCGGGTTGCTCGGCATCAAGGATCGAGTAGAGGCGCTCGGCGGCCACATAAATCTGCACAGCCCCCGGGGAGCCGGAACCGATTTGCGTGTCACGCTTCCGCTCACCCAAGCCAACGGCGACACATCCGGCTACTCGCATGCTCAACCAACAGCAGCTCGGTAGCCCGCCGATGGATGGCAGAACTGAACGCCGCCCGAGGGATTGCCGTCAGCCGCGATGATCTGCCCGGTCCATGAGATCAGCGTGGCGTAATTCCGATCTAGCTGCCTGGCGTAATCGAGGGGCGTCAAATGCCAAGCCCAAGCCTCGGCATACGCGGCTCAGGCGCGCTGCTTCGCCTTGGTGGTCGTCCGTACTGCTGGTCGAGGAGTATCTCCGTAGCTCGGCGCATGCTGACTGGTAGCGCCGTACTCGGGATGTTGTCGCGAAGCCAAGCCCGTAACGCGTCTACGTGTCGCATGGCGGACGCGTTTTCCACGTGCAGCCGCGGCAGCAGCGCGCTAACCGTTTTGCCTGAAGAGGCTACCGTCACATCACCGTATGTAAACGGTCACTACCCGTGGGGCCACTCAAAAGGCAGAGTGGTCCGCCGATGACGAGATGCCACGCCAGACAGGGACGCACGGAAGCGCGGCCAGCGTCGCGCTTGACTAGCTTGATAATCCACAAAATGATTGCGGCCGACGACTGGCTTGTAGGTGGAGTTTGGAAAGTCCTTGTGTAGGTGGATCAGTCGCCGATGGCGATGTACCGGGGGCGTATCAACCAGCAAAGAAGAGACCGGCATCCAGATCGTGGTCAGCATGTCGACGCAGCGAAGAACCTAACGCCAGTGCATTACCCTCCCTCCGCCTTGGGCTTCCAGCGGCGCCGTTGGGATGACGGAGGCAGTGCCATCCAGATAGTCTGTGACATAAAGGAATTCGCTACCGGCCCGAGCGCCATACGCTTCCGGATGCCCACCGACGTCGAGAGTACCGACAACTGAGTTGTCGGCGGTGTCCAAGCGCCCAAATGGTTTGCTGATCGAAATCGAGTACATACGCCCACTTTCCGTCGGCACTGAGGCGCGTGGCGGGCGGCAAAACACCTCACGGACGTGCTCTTGACAACATTGGCCGCGATGTCGAGAACTGCTAGCGAGTGCAGATTGGTGATGTATACGTACGCTTCGTCCGGGCTTACGGCGAGGTCGATCAGAGCATCATGGAACACCCCGTCGGGTGATGGCGCGTGTTTCAAGTTCAATGATCGAGATTGTTCTTGTTCAGTGGGTGGCATACAGGCGAGCGCCGTCCCAGCTCACCGTTACGGTGTCCGGCGCCAACTCCGCCGCAATCTTGTCTACGACGCTGTAGGTGCCCGTATCGATCACCGAGATCGAGCCACGCCAATCTAGATACGAAGAGCTCCGCCGAGCCGGAGACGTATAACCAGCTAGCGTCGGGACTCGCGCCAAGCGCCGGTGGCGTGCCGCTCGACCGGCACGACAGCAACCGCTGCACCGTCGGCGCAGATGACCGAGATCCAGTTGCCTCGGTATGGCCGACGATCCCGCTATGGGCCAACTAGATGTAGTTTCTGTCCGGGCTGACGACTTCAGCCGGTACTCCGGTCCAGGGCAAAGGTTTTCACCGTGTTGTCGGCAGTGCTGATGATCGACGTGGAACCGTCGTAGCCCGTGACATAGACGCGCGTCCCGTCGGCGCTCACGACAATGTGTTCTTCGGGTGGGGACCGGCGCGAGAGGTCGCGACGATGTGGTGCAAACGGCTGATGACCTTGACCGAATCATCCACGATGACGTAGACGTACCGGCTTACCGCGACTTTGCCCGCCTGGCCCCAAGCGAAATCGTCGCGACGACGGCCCGGCCGCTTGTCGCCCGTGGCCATCGACCTCGTCGGCGATGGCATCAACCGTCCGCAAGTGGGCGCATATTGGGCATTGCAGTGAAACGCGGGTGCCTGCATTCTTGAGGAGGTATTGCCAATGGGTTTGGCAATCGTTGTTTCGGCATTGTGAGCAGTCGCGGCCCCGGTTGCAGTTGGGGCAGGGCAGCCCGGGCACGTCTTCTGCTGTCGGCGTCGGGGTCGATCGGCAAGTGGTTCACCGCTTCTCCCTATCGGGCTGCCACCGGGTTCGCGCCACGGTCACCAAATTCACCACGGTTACGCGTCTCCGCGACAAGATCACCAGTTCGCACGCACCGCTGTCTCGTGTCACCGTCACAGCATCACGGTGAACCGCTGTCACATGGCCCCAGAAGCCGCGCGGGCTAGCGTCGGAGACATGGACGCGCACGCCGTGAGCCGGCTGGTCATCCATCACCGCCACCGTGCTCATCAGGTCAGGCGAATCCATGTTCTTAAGGATCGCCGTTCCATGCCGGAAATTTCGTCCCCGCTGACGCCCATCAGCGGCTCAGGACAGCGGCTACACTGCCGTACCGGCTAACGGGCATCAGCTTGCTCACCCCGTATTTCCCGCGCCACAGGGGTGGCGCTCAGCGGCAAATTCTATGCGCAGGGTGGTACCTGCCCCGACGGGGCTGTCGAGAAACATGCGCGCCGCCCATTGCCTCGGCTCGGTCCTTGAGTCCGACCAGGCCGGTGCCGCGGTCGAAGCGGGCACCGCCGACGCCATCGTCGCTTACGGCGACGTGGAGGACGCCGCTGGCGGTGTCGGTTACGACCGTGACACTGACGATTGACGCTCGCGAATGCTTGGCCACATTAGCCAGCGCCTCGGCGACGACGTAGTAGGCGCTGGCCTCGAGATGCTGGGGTAGCGGCCCCGGCACGCGCAGGTCGAGGCGGACGGGACTCGGGCAGCGGCGGCGAGCGCGCGCAGCGCCGCGGCCAGCCCGCCTTGGTAAGAATGGCCGGATGAATGCCGCGCGTGATCTCGCGCAGCTCGTCCAGCAGGTCGGTCGCAGACGTGACAGCGCGGTCAAGCTGCGCGCTGAGCTCAGTAAGCTCAGGAGGCACCGCCGCCCGCGCCATGCGCAGCTCCAGTACCAGCGAAACTAGCCGTTGCTGAGTGCCGTCATGCAGGTCCCGCTCGAAGCGTTGGCGCGCTTGGTCGCCTGCGGCGACGATTCGGGCGCGCGACGCCGTCAACTCCGCCTGTGCGTCGGCGTTCGCGATCGCGATCGCGACCAGCTCAGTGAAGTCGCTTAACCGGGCCTCGGTTTCCCAAGGCGGCGGTTCCTCGGCTGTGGACGCGACGACGATGAGGCCCCATGGACGGCTCTTGACGGTGATCGGAGCCCCGACGGCGGTGTGGATACCCAGCTCCAAAGCCGCTGAGGCCGCGTCGGTTCCATCGCGGTCGGCTCGAGCAGGGCGACCCGGTCTCACGCACCAGCGCGCTCACGCTGCCGCGCGCGAGTCCGGCCGATGGGACCAATAGGCAGCGTCTCTCCGGTCGCACTCCACGCGGCGACGACTGTCACTGCGCCGTCGGCGTCATATCGCGCCACGTATGCGCGGTCGACAGAAAGGAGGCGGCCGACTTCTTCCGCGACACCAGCGAATACGGCGTTCGGCGGGGCCGCAGCGGCGACCTGCGTCGCCACCCGTCGCAACGGCCGCTTGTTCGTCGGCAACTCGCCGCAGCGCCTCGCGAGCCTCCGCGTTAGCAACCGCTGTCGCGAGCAGGTCGGTGAATTGCGCTGTGCGAAGCTCACTTCCGGCGGGCAGCTGATCCCGATCGGTAGAGGCGATGACCAAGACGCCCCACAGCTGGCCCTCCACAGTGATCGGCGCGCCGACTCCGCGTCAGGTGCCGCAGCTCGACGAAGAACGCCGCCATCGAGCCTGGCGGGCCCTCGAATCGCTCCATGCGAGCGGGACGTTGCGTGTCAAGCACCCGCACGCCGACACCCGTGCCTGTGACGTCGAAACGTGATCCGATCGGGACTGCGATGCCGGGGATGCTCCAGCCGCCGACGAGCGTCGCCTCCCGGTCCGGCGCATAGCGGAACACGGCCGCCACATCGCCGCCAAAGAGCTGCCCCACCTCCGCGGCAACCGCGGAGAACGTCTCGGCTGGCGAGGCACCCTGCGCGACGAGCGTTGCAACGCGGCGCAGCGCGGCCATGCTCCTCCTCGTTGCGCCGCCGCTCGGTGATGTCGCGCGCGACCGCGCAGGCGAACCCCCTCCTCAGGCAGCGCACGGGCGGTCCACTGAAGCCACCGCACGGAGCCGTCAGAGCAGATGTAGCGGTTCTCGAACCCGATCAATTCGCTACCGCGCGTCTGTGAGGCGAACGCCTCCGCCGTGAGCTCTCGGTCATCGGGGTGAATAAACTCAGCGAAGGGACGCGACGTGAGCTCGGCGCTTGTGTAACCCAGCGCCTGCTCGAAAGCGGGATTGACGCGCGTGAAGTAGCCGTCGAGATCGCCGATGCAGAGCAGGTCGAGCGACAGCTGGAAGAAGTCGCTGAGCTCCCGTTCTGCGCGCTGCCGCCGGCCCTCAATCCGGCGAAGCGCCGCCATGTTGTCATTGAGGCCGGCCAGCAGCTGCGACCATGCCCTCTAAGGCGGCGACGTCTCGCGATGTTCTAGCCGGTTGTGTCTCACCGCTGCGGTCATCTCCCGGATCTCTTTGGCCAGGCGCTCCACCGTGACGTGCAGGTTGCGGAACGCCGCTACCACATCGCCGATTTCGTCGCGACCGCGGTAATCGACGTGGATCGGTCGTGGTCGCCGCTGGACAGGTAGTTGGGCGGCTTCGGAGACCTCACGCAACGGGCTGGTGATCGATCGGCGCAGTGCCAGGGCCAGCCCCGTCACGACGAGAAGGACCGCAAGCGAGATGCCGACGTCGCGCAGGCTGCGCGTGCGCGCCGCGGCAAGGTCATTGAGGCGGTCGCGGCCAGATTCTCCTCTGGCCCCGCCCTGCAGGTCGCCGCAGGGACGCGATCCGCGTGCCGGACGCGTCGAGCCATCCGGTGAGCGACGGTTCCCGCAGTGCGTCGAGCGCTCGGTTGGCGAGGGCATCGCGCACGGCGGTGACCGTGATGCCCGACGGGCTGAACTGCACGGCCTGCAGGTCGGCAGCAAGCGGGCCGGTGGCGTTGTCGCGGAAAACGTCAGAGCTGCGCGGCCTCGAGGCCGCTCCACCGCGTGGCGCTGGAGGCCGCGAGCGCATCCGCGGGCTCTGAAGCGATCAGGGCCGCGACATCGACCTGCTCTCGTGCGGCGGCTCTCGATTGCCTCGACGATCGCCACGTAGGCCTGGGAGGCCCGCGCCGACGGTCGCGTGGGTGCGGCCGCGTCCAGCTGCCGTACCGTCCGGAGCAGGTCGCGAATGATCGAAGCCGTACGCGTCGGCGCTCTCAGGCGCGGTGAGCGAGTTACTCGCCAGCTCGACGCGCACCGCGTTCAGCTGCCGCCGCGCCGCATCGAGGCGACCGCCGAGATCGACCGTTCCGACCCACGCGCCAGCCCGTCCGCTTCCCTCTTTCTAGCGCGGCGTCGACGCCCGCCTGCGCCGCGCGCGCAGCCGCTGAAGGCTGGCGTCGCTCCGGGCGCAGGATCACAAGTGCGGCGGCCGTGCGCTCGTCGGCGAGGGCGGCGGCGACGTCGGTGACGGCGAACGACTGCTCGGTCGCGTTCTGAAAGTCGCGGAGCGACAACGCGGTTCGCCAGTTGTCCGCCGACTCGGCGATCGTGAAGCCGAGCAGGACACCGACCGGCAGAAGCACCAGCAGCATCAACTTCGCGCCGACCCGCCCAGCCGCCCGAGCAGCGGCCTCCTCGCGCGGGGTGCGGCGCCATCTACCCCTCGCCTCGTCAGCAGGGCGGCGGGTAGTACCGCACGCTCACGAAGGTCACCTTCGATGCGTCGCGCGGCGGCGTCAAGCGAGGCATTCAACGGGCCTCCCCGGACAACGGTTGCTTGAACACGCCGCGAATGCGGCGCTCAGCGCCGGTACACGCCGACGTCTGCCGGTGGCCAGCTGGCCACAAGCGGCGGCAACCGCGCCGAGGAGATTGTAACCGCGGCGAAGGCGGCCAAGCTCCGTCCGTCGCGGTTCAGGCCGGCATTGCGCGACCGTACCGGCGCGCACGGGCGGGTCTCGACTCGGCAGCATCCGGCGTCGCCGCCATGGCACACCTCCACAAACGTCCGACCGCAACCCATACCGAGCTAACACCTAATCGGCGGTGTTTGAGCCGAAAGGCGCACCTACTCATCGGATCGAGACACCGCCTGGACGCTCGAGATGTACCGGCGAGCGGGGCGAGCATCCCGCGGTATTGGCGCGCCCGCCCGACCTGCCAGCCCACCGTCTCAGTGGTCGAGCTGTCGCGTAGCCGGGCAGCAAGGCGGTGGGGTCGCACGGGTCGGTAGCGCACTGACGGCTGCCTACCTGTGCCCGGGCGCGTCATTTCACGCGCTTCGGCGACGTGATGACCGGTGATCAACCGGTTCGGTTCGAGCTGCGCTCGGATGAGAGGCGAGCGAGATGACCGTGAGCGTGGGGTCCAAATGGTCGGCGACATACAAGAACCCTTCGTCAGCGCTCAGCGCCAGCGCTTCCGGATTCCTACCGAGGTCGACCGTGGTGCATGATCGTCTTGTTGACGGGGTCCCATACACCGGACACAGTGATGGCCGAAATCCGTAATGTAGGCCTGCTTTCCGTCGCTGCTGACATGAAGTTGGCGCGGCAGATCGCCGATTGGTAGACTTTCCGCAACATTCGTTGCGGTATCGATCAGCGCGACCGAGTGCAGATTGGTCACGTACAGCCAGATCACCATCGGGGCTGACCGCAACCTCGAGTGGGGCATCGTCCAGCCCGATAAGCGTGTGCAGCAGTGTGAAGCGAGCTCGATCGCCGAGATGGCATTCTCGTGGTAGTGGGTGGCGTAGCACCGCGCGAACCGTCCGGGCTCACGATTATCGTGTCCGGCGAGAATTGCATTGGCGATCACCTCGATGAGGGTGAAAGTGGCCGTGTCGATCACCGAAATCGACCCGTGGTGCACGTTGGTGAGGTGGACCCGGGTCTAGATGAGGCGACGTACAACCGGCCGCCGTCGGGGCTCGATGTGAGCGCACTGGCGTAGCTGTGGACGGGCACCACCGTAGCCGTTGTGCCATCGTCGCTGATGGCGGACACCCAGCAGTTCCGGCCCTGATTGTGAACCAGGTATACGGTAGTTGTCAGTGCGGGCTGATCGCCTCGGCCGTACTTGCGTCTCGGCCGCCAACCGTATCTGCACCGTGTGGTCCACGGCGTTGACGATCGACATCGAACCGTCGTAGCCCGATGACATAGACCCGCGACCCGTCGGCGCTCACCATTGTGCGCTTCGGGTCAACACCGACGGGAATATTGTCGCGACGATGCGATGCGCGCGATCGATCACGCTGACCGAATTCGCCGTTGTCGCATATACGTGATCGCGCCGGGGCTTGACGACGACGTCGCGTGCATGGCCGCCTAGAGCGAATGGTGGCCACGACGTCACGCTCGCGGCTACGCGCTTGTGCTGTGTCGACCGTCCACATGTGGGCGCAGGTTGGGCATTGCGAGTGAAACGCGGGTGCCTGCGGTCTTGGGCGCCGACCCTGTCTGGTGGACACAGGGTCAGGCGGCTTGTGCCGTCTGATTGAATCGGTCTTCATATTCGACCGGGCTGATCATACCGAGGGCTGAGTGGCGTCTGCGCCGGTTGTAGACCCGCTCGATCCAGTCGCCGACGGCGAGCTTAGCGGCCGCACGGCTGGGCCACAGATATCGGTCGTAGAACTCGACTTTCAGTGTCGCCCAGAATGATTCGGCTGCAGCGTTATCCCAGCACACACCAGTGCGGCCGACCGAACGGGCCAGGTTGTGCCGATCGGCGAACCGGGCGCAGCTGCGCGGAGGTGTACTGACAGCCGCGGTCGGCGTGCAGGATCACCGCCTCGGCCAGCTCGCCGCGCATCGCGACCGCCATGGACAAGCGCCGACTCGACGAGGTCGGTGCGCATGGTGGTCGTCGAGCGCCCAGCCGATCACCCGCCGCGAGCAGCCGTCACGCACCGCGCACAAGTACAGCCAGCCCTGCACCGGTGCGCAGGTAGGTGATGTCCGACGTCCACACTCGATCCAGCTCACCGGTGTCGAAACGCCGCCCCACCAGGTCCTTCGGTACCGGCGCAGTCCAGGTCGACCACCGTGGTCGCCGGGCGCGAATCGGCGCGGGCAGATCCCGGCCAGGCCGCTGCCGGCGCAGCGACGCCGCCACCGTCTTGCGCGACACCCGCTCGCCCGTCGGCGCGCAGATCGGCCAGGATCACGCGGAGCGCCGTACACGCCGTCGGAGCCGGCATGAAATGCCGGCGACCCTGGCGTCGAGCGTCGGCGCGTCGCCGCTGCGACAGGCGACGGGCCGCCGGTCGCGGGACGTGCCGCCACTTTGTAGAACCCTGAGCCGTGACACCTCCAGCAGCTCGCACATCCGCTTGACCGGGTAGGTGGCCTTCTCCGCCTCGATCACCCGGTAGGCCTCTACCGGTTCTGTTCGGAGACGAAGAAGGCCGCGGCTTTTTCAAAAACTCACGGTCCAAACGTAATTCGGCGTTCTCCCGGCGCAGACGCTCCAGCTCTGCGCGCTCATCGGCATCAAGCACCGCGCCAGTATCGCCAGCCGAGGCCGCTTGCCGTCGCCAGGCGCACCCAACGACCCAGCACTTGTTCACCGACACCGATCTCGGCCGCCACATGCGCCACCGGCCGGCCAGTCTCGATCACCAGGCGGGCAGCCTGCTCCCGGAACTCCGGGGTGTACTTCCGACGCTTGCCCGACATACGGACAACCTTCCCGCAGGACCAGCGGTCCCACCAGTCAGGTGTCCACCATCAGGGGTCAGTCAGTCGAGTGTGCCAATGGGTTTGGCAGTTGTCGTAGCCGCCGCTTTGGCGTGTGGCGGGCAGCCGTGGCCGTGGTTGCAGTTTGGGGCAGGGCAGCCAGGCGCGTCGTGCTGCTGTGGGCGGCGGGGTCAATCGGCAAGTGGTTCAATCGGTCTCCCCATTGGGCTGATGGATGCAGGGTGAAGGTTGCGCTGGCGTGGTTGGCGGCGTGGCGCAGCCGAACTCTCCGGCCGTTGCATGCTGAGATTGCGTTGCCCGATAGCGCTGTCAGCCCATGTGAGCTGCGATCCATCGGCGCAACAATGGTGACAGATTCGGGTGCGCGCATAGCCCATAACGTTCAGGATCGCTGCTCGCGGTGGCGATGTCGTCAACGCTAACGCCACTCAACTATGCCGGTCAGCCGGCATCGAGGCGCGGATACCAGCAGGGCGAGCTGTTTTCGTTCCGTGACTGGTTCGACGGCGATGCGCGCGTTGCTCGGAGTTTGCGGTGGGCTACAGGCGGCGCGGATGAATCCGGGCGCGGAGCTTGCCTGGAGACCCTCGCAGGCGTCGGTCGTCTCGGGCACGAGAAGCTGTTTGGCCCCGCCGTGTCGGCGGCGTCCAGCCGCCGCCGCTCGCCCAACGCATACCCCGGACACTCGGTCGCCGCGAGCGCTGACACGCCCGAGAGCGACGACGCTCGGCGTCAGGTGGCGGCCTCCGGTGCATCTAGCACCCATCCTGGGTTCACCTGCTGGGCGCTGCAGGCGTAAATGGAGGTTAGCCGTGATGCAGGGTCGGGGCCAATCGGCGAGTATCTGAGTCGAGCAAGGCCGGATAACGATAACCCGGGTCTGCCGGGCGTGCGCAACGGTGTGCCGCAACAGCAGGCGATGACGAGGTAGAACGATGCGGCTAAGCGATCCAGCGCGAACTCGCACTGGGAGCCGAAGGTGCCAAGCGTTCCTAACGTATGCAGCTAGCCGGTATGGGCATCACCGTTCTCGTGAGCGAAACTGGAGTGATGGCGTCTGGAGAACAGGAGTTGCGCTGCGTGAATCGTCGATGACAACCCCGCGTTTATTGAAGTAGCCACGAGACTACTCGAGCGTGGCAGCGGGTATCTCGATCATTGGTGCCGCGTCGACAATCGCCGAGGCAATCCAGCGTGTGGAGGAATTGCGCCCGGATGTCACGCTGGTCGACGTCGATCTGGGCGGTGAAAGCGGGTTTACTCTCGCCAGGGAGCTGCACCGCCCCAACTCCCATACGCGTCCTAAGATCATCCTGATCTCGGCGCACCCGAACGAGACTTCGCCAACCCGATCGCGGCGAGTCCCGCCTCTAGGGTTCATACCGAAAGCGGACCTGTCGCCGGAGGCCATCTACGATCTGTTCGCCCGCGCCTAGGGGTCGCGGGTCGATTTGTCAAGGGACACCGTTTAATTCAGAAGTGTGCTCGCGAGCGCCAAGGAATGCGATCACCGCGCGGACCCGGCGGTGGTCGTCGTCGGCTTCGGGCAGGTTGAGTTTGTTGAGAATGTTGCGCACATGCTTCTCGACGGTGCCTTCGGCCACCCACAGTTGCCGTCCGATGCCCACATTGGAGCGCCCCTCCGCCATCAACGCGAGCACCTCGCGTTCGCGTGTGCTCAGCACGGCTAGCGGATCTTGACGGCGTCGAGATACCAACTCGTTGACGAGGGCGGGGTCGACGACCGAGCCCCTCGCGCGATGCGCTCGAGGCTGTCGACAAAGTCGGCCACGTCAATGACCCGGCTCTTGAGCAGGTAGCCGATTTTGCGGCCGCTTGCTAAAAGCTTCATCGCATGCTCCACATGGACGTGCGCCGAGAGCACCAAGATGCCGGTGTCAGGCCATTCGGCGCGGATCTGACGCGCGGCTTCAAGCCCCTCGGTGGTATTGGTCGGCGGCATCCGAATATCGACGATGACCAACTCAGGCGACTTATCACGGACCAGCGCCATTAGGTCTGCAGCATTGCCGACCAGGCCCACGATCTCGAACCCCGAGCGCTCGAGCAGAACCGCCAGTCCTTCACGCAGCAAAGTATCGTCGTCGGCAACCGCGACCCGCAATGGCGTCGCCCTGGGACTGCCGGTCTCAGTCGCGCCAGGTTTGCCTTTTGTTGGGTCCATCATGTAAATATCTCAGCACGCGAGACGCTGCGAAAGTGTCGATCGGACTAATTGCAGGTGGCAGGGATGCGCCCATGAAGCTGGCGGGTAGCGCCAGCCAGCGGGCGAAAGCAGCCCGACAATGCTGCCAGCCCGCGGAAGCCTGAGGCAAGCGAGCGATGTCTCGAAGCTCGTGTCGCACTGCCTGTTGGGCTGAGCTCGTCGCCGATGCGCTCAGGAATTTCGGAGAAACTTGTCCCGAAGCTGTAAGCGCAACTGGCAGTTCCCCGTCTATGGCACAGCTCGATCCGGCTCACCGCCGCCCGCAGCTGTCCGGTGTTGGGCTGGGTTTGCGGTCGCTGCCGCGGTCCCTGACCTCTCGTCGTACGCAGCCTCACTGCCCTCGCCTTCGCCAAGGGCTACTAAGCAACACCGTCTGTGTCGTGACCGTTCTAGCCGCCCTCCCGTGACTTTCGGACGCCCGGCCCTCTGGACTGGACGCGACGCCCACTGGAGGTCACTGGCCGGTCCGCCGGGATGGTACCCGAAGGTGGTAACGACACATTCTCCAGAAGCTAGGCCTGTAGTCGAGCGCCTCCCGATCTGGATGCGCCCCGTCAGCGCCGCCGGCTGGCAGCTTCGACGTCGATGCCGGCGTGCAGCGCCCAGCTGACCGCGTGGACGGCATCGAGTGCGGCCTTAAGTGGATCCAGGAGGTACGGCGCCAGAGTTGTCCGTCTGACACTCACGCCGGAAAAGCGAGTTCTCCTAACGAATCAGTCAGTATCGCGCGTGATGCAGCGACGGGGATATCGTCGACGGGCGAATGGAAGTCAATCACCGACTGCAGTTCGCCGTCGCCGACCGCGGCGCTTCGAACGGCGGGGCGTACAGGTCGTGAAGCTTGTGCGCAACCAGATGGGCTGTGGCGGCTTTGAGGCCGCCCTCAGATGCTGAATACCCCACGAAGTGCTTGGTGGTGGCGGCCACGCTCGGTGGTCGCGTCGTCGATCTGCAGTCCGCGGACGTAGGCTAGAGCGCAACCGACAACAGGTACGGGTCTTTGCTGTAGGTTTCGTGGACGCGCTCCCGGCGGGGCTTCGCTGGCGACATCGAGAACCGGTGCGAGCGCCTGATGCACCCCGGCCGCGCATGTCAGTGGTCGGATCGGCTCGGCCATCTGCCGCGGCGCCGGGCTCCACATTGCCGTGCGAGCCCGATACGGTGCTGGGAAGATTGGAAAGTCGCGCGAATGAACCAGTTGGCGGCTCACCGTGACATATCGTCGGTGACATATCGTCGGAATCCCAGCCGGGTGTGCGGTGACAACGACGACGCTGCAGGGCGTGGTGGCGGGGCGAGAACCTCGACGATCGGAGATGGTCCACCTCAGTCGCCAAAGTGCGGTCGTAATGCCATCATTCGAGGCGCAACTGCAAAACGTGAGGCGCCGGCAGCGGTCGCCAAAGCGACCAGGAACAACAACGCCGAGGGTGAGCAACGTTAGGTCGTAAATGATGTTGCCGATCCATCGCACTACCGCGAATCTTCCTGTCTGCATTGCGCGGATGACCTACACGGCTCGCGAATCGCGTAGGCCCGCTTCCTTCGGTCTCCCGTTTCGCGAGCCCCTTTTGTGAACGGTGGCGCCGACCCTGTACCGCGCGGAAGCCTCGACGGCTGGTTTTTGCGACAGCTCTCGACAAACGCGGCTGCTGGCTGACGAGCTCACTCGCCACTTGGATGGGCCTTGCGTTCCCATCAGTGCGTCACGCTTGATCCGTCGTATTGGCAGGGACGGGGTTAGGCTCAAGCTGTGTGGCGGGTGAACGCCGACGGTGCGATGCGCGTTCGGTTACACCGAGCCGGCGGGGCTGACGGAGGCCGCTCGGCCCGCCGGTATCACGTGCAGTATCCACGACGACGTGCGGGATGGCCGCTAGCTGACGAGCATAGGAATCGATGCGATGACGCGCGTAGCGGTGGTCGCTACCGGGGCACCATCGCGTCCACCGCCAGCGCGGGCGGTGTCGTCGCGTCACGGTCGGCGGCCGACCTTCTTCAGAGCACCCACGTCACGGACATCGACGTGGAGACGGTGGATCTGATGACGGTGGGCTCTACCGCATGAACCTCGGGCACATCCGGCTGATCAGCGACGCGGTCGCCGACCTGCTCGCGCGGGAGACCGACCCGATCGACGGGATCGTGATCACGCACGGCACCGACACGACGGAGGAGACCGCGGTTCTGCTGGATTTGGTCCATGACGACCCACGCCCGGTCGTCCTGACCGGCGCCCAGCGGGCAAGCGATGCCGCCGACGGCGACGGCCCCTGAAACCTGGCCGATGCCATCCTCGTCGCAGCGTCCCCGCGCGCTCGCGGTCTCGGTGTGCTGATCGCGTTCGCGGGTCGTGTCTTGCCGGCACGGGGCACGCGCAAGGTGCACACCGCGGCGCTGGCGGCGTTCGGTTCGGTCATCGGCGCAGCAGCCGTCGGCGAAGTCGTCGACGCTCGGTGGCGATCACCGCGACACCGCGGCGCCCCACTCCGTTGCCGCGCGGCAAATCCACCAGCAACCGTAACTG
>ERZ1370068.3657-contig-2760_pt1 | contig 26808 bp, 54 predicted proteins | sample MGYA00561227_ERZ1370068 | MGnify/ENA primary metagenome ERZ1370068 (study PRJEB38410, sample SAMEA6850437) | metagenome | study: Metagenomic assessment of the ecological functions of the soil: analysis of the soil microbiota associated with the...
TAGCGGACGACGAAATACCGACAGCTGATACCGAAGAGAGCTAGACATGCCAAGCTTGCAGAGTCTGCCTCGTAAAATTGCGGCGTTTAAGAATACACAAAGCTTACCAAAGCCATGAAAAAAGAAGTGATGGACACCGTCGGCGGTGCTGAAGCGCTGAAATAGTCCGCCATGTTGAAGAAGGAGTGAGCCGTGAGTACAGGAAGAGTCATTCAAGTCATTGGACCGGTGGTGGACGCGGAGTTTCCTCCCGGACAACTGCCGAATATTTACAATGCCCTCAAAGTGACTCAGGAAGAAAATAAGGCCGCCGGTACGCCGGCGGTTCGCATTACCCTTGAAGTCGCGTCACACCTCGGTGAAAACAGAGTCCGTGCCATCGCCATGTCCACCACCGACGGTCTCACGCGTGGGATGGACGTGCAAGATACGGGGGCACCCATCTCTGTGCCGGTCGGCCGCGAGACATTGGGCCGACTGATCAACGTGCTGGGAGAACCGGTTGACGAGATGGGCCCGATCAAGACGACAAAGACGTATCCCATTCATAGGCCTGCGCCAAGACTCGAGGATCAGGACACGAAGACTGAAGTCCTCGAAACCGGCATCAAAGTCGTCGATCTCCTCGAGCCCTACAGCAAGGGCGGCAAGGTCGGCCTCTTCGGCGGCGCCGGCGTCGGCAAGACCGTCATCATCATGGAGCTCATCAACAATATTGCCTTGCACCACGGTGGATTCTCGGTGTTCGCCGGGGTCGGTGAGCGGACCCGTGAAGGCAACGACCTCTGGCACGAAATGCAGGAATCGAAAGTCATCGATCCGAAGGACTTCACCAAGTCAAAAGCTGCGTTGGTCTATGGCCAGATGAACGAGCCACCTGGTGCACGTTTGCGCGTCGCGTTGACCGGACTGGCCGTCGCCGAATATTTTCGCGACGAAGAGAACCAGGACGTGCTGCTCTTTGTGGACAATATCTTCCGGTTTACCCAGGCCGGCTCAGAAGTGTCCGCATTGCTCGGCCGCATGCCGTCCGCAGTCGGTTATCAGCCCACCCTCTCCACCGAGATGGGGCAGCTACAGGAACGCATTACCTCGACCAAGCGTGGATCGATCACCTCGGTGCAAGCGGTCTATGTGCCGGCAGACGACTTGACCGACCCGGCGCCGGCCACGGCCTTCGCCCACTTGGACGCGACCACCGTATTATCGCGGCAACTGGCCGAGCTGGGTATCTATCCCGCCGTCGATCCGCTCGACTCCACCTCGCGTATTCTCGACCCGCAAGTGATCGGTGAAGATCACTATAAGATCGCCCGCGGAGTCAGTCCGTCTTGCAACGGTATAAAGACCTCCAAGATATTATTGCCATTCTCGGCATGGACGAATTGTCGGAAGACGACAAGATGGCCGTGGCCCGGGCGCGGAAGATTCAGCGCTTCTCTGTCACAGCCGTTCCACGTCGCCGAAGCCTTCACCGGCTCACCCGGAAAGTACGTGAAGCTCAAAGACACGGTGCGAAGCTTCAAAGAGATTCTCGATGGTAAATACGACCACCTCCCGGAACAGGCGTTCTACATGGTCGGCCCCATCGAAGAAGTGATTGCGAAGGCAGAGAAGATGGGGGTGAAGGTATAAGCAGAGCGGGCGCTCTTGTGCTCGCAGACCGCGCACGATGAAACGGTGCTCGGTCGATGCGCGCACGTCAGAGCATCCCGCCTGCTCATACCTTTTGAAGAGCACGTAGGAGAGATATGGCGGGAAAGTTATTATTAGAGGTTGTGACGCCGGAGAAGTTGCTCTTGAGCCAGCAGGTAGATGAGGTCATCGCCCCAGGCGCAGAGGGTGAGTTCGGCGTGTTACCGGGGCACTGTCATTTCCTTTCCACGTTACGTATCGGTGAACTTCGTTATCGCGTCGGAGATTTGACCAGCCACATGGCGATTCTCTGGGGATACGCAGAAGTCACGACGACAAAAGTCACGATCATGGCCGAGATCGCAGAAAAGGCCGAAGATATCGACGTGGGCCGCGCCCAAGCCGCAGTGGAAAAGGCCGAACAGCGCTTGAAGGTAGGCGGTCTTCCCTCCGAGGTCAAGGAAGCTGAAATCAGTCTTGAAAAAGCTCGCCTTCGCAAAAAGATCGCCGACCGCACCCATAAAGCAGGCCGCTGACATCCCTTTTCAGATAACTCGGAAACGCCACACACCCAGTTGGCAACCAGCTCAGCCGGGGAGGATTCCTCGGATTTCCCGTGGGCGGAGTCAGCTTCCATTTTCCTGATCAGTCCAGGTCTCTGCTTCCTCACTACAGCTTCCTTCGACAATACTGCACAACGCGGTATGACGAATCGGCTAGAGAGGTATGGCGACCCTTTTGTTGGCCGCGCTCCTGCCGCATCCGGAGGTGTGGCGACCGGAGCGGTCTCTCGATTGCAATTGGGCCTTGCGCTGCGGTAGCGTGGTCTGAACGTGCTAGCCCAGATTATTTATGAATGCCGTCGCGAGGCGTTCGAGACCGAAGCCCGCCCGGGCTTCTCGCAAGTGAGGCCGACGCGGGCGTACTTGCAGTCCGTCGAGGAGGCCGAACGAGAAAAGCCTCGCCGGGCGAGAGGATCGGACGACGTAGCAGGTATTCATGAATAGTCCGGCCTGGTGAAGGTGATTTGTCTATGGTGACCGAGTTTGTTGTGACGGCTGGCGAGCTGCCGAAACGGCTGGATATCTTTCTGGTCAATCGTGAGCCCAAGTTATCACGGTCAGCCTTGCAACGGTTGATTGGGCAAGGGCGTGTACGAATCAACGGTCAGGTCGTCAAGCCCAGTCAAAGATCAAGCCTGGCGACACGATCGCCTTTGACATTCCAAAGGCGGAACCGCTGGAACTCAAAGGCGAGTCGATTCCCCTCGAGATTCTTTACGAGGACGACGTGTTACTGCTCCTCAATAAGCCAGCTGGATTGGTGGTCCATCCTGCGCCGGGTCATTGGGCCGGCACGCTGGTGAACGCGCTCCTTCATCATTTTCAAACCTCCGGCGGCACGGTATCGACGATTGGCGGGAAAGAGCGACCAGGGCTGGTTCATCGGCTGGACAAGGATACATCCGGCGTGATGGTGATTGCCAAAACAGACGAAGCCCATCGTGCGCTTTCGGCCCAATTCAAACATCACACGATCACGCGAGTCTACGAAGCACTGATCTCAGGCGTGCCGAAAAAGGGGACATGGGTTGATCGAGCTGGCGATCGGCCGTGATCGGAAGGAACGGAAAAAATTCTCTGCCCATACGGCGCGACCCAAGGAGTCCGTGACGGAATACAAGGTCGACCATCGCTTCGGCAAACTGGCCGCCCATGTGTTGTTGCACCCGCGTACAGGCCGGACGCACCAGCTTCGCGTCCATCTGACATCCCTGGGGCATCCGATTCTTGGAGATCAGACCTATGGCGGCAAGAAGGTCTGCAGGGTAGAGAACGTCGAAATCCCCGCGTCATGTTGCATGCGAGGACTTTGGGCTTTCGTCACCCCTCCACCGGTGAGCTTCACGAGTACACAACGCCTTTTCCACCCGATATGGAGCAGGCAGTTCAGGCCCTCGATGGTCTCACACCTCCTCACGGTGCCAGAAAACCTTGACAGGCTCCTCAACTTGACGTAAGCCATGCCGGCTCGAAGGATCGAGTTCATGCAGACTGCCGATGTGCTGGATGTGATGGGTGGATTGGTGGCTCAGCTGAAGATCTACGCGGCCAAATTGCCGCCGATTATTCATCTGTCGGCGGTGCCGACCGGCGTGAAGCCCAAGTTTGAGTCAATAGAAGAGTATGAGGAGATCGTCTCTCGGTTCCGGAGCCAGAGCGCCGGGACTTCCTATAAAGGCCTGAACGAATTATTTGTGGAATCGCTGGAAGCCTTCGAGGTTGGTCGATTACTCGGCTCCGTCCAGCCGCTCCTCTCGGTGCTCGATCAACTGGAACTCATGCAGCGAGATAAAGAAATCGAAATCTGGACGGTTCGATGAGAAGCGCACAAGCGAGTATCGATCCGCTCTGAATAACATTCTCCCAGGAAACAAGCCGGAGCTGGACGGCGCAGGACGAGGAATGTAGGAAATTCGTCAGGCGTGAGGCGTGAAACGTAAGGCGAAACCCCTCACCTCAACGCTTTTCCCCTTTCCAGTTCAATGCCCCATCTTTGGGCCGGCTGCATTTTCGCCTTGTGATACGAGCTTGAAGCGAACCGTCGATCCGCATTGTGGACACTTTCCACGGATGGTTTCCTCATCCAGCTGTTCGTACTGGTCTTCTTTCAGCCACATCAACTGCGCGCACTTAGGACAGAGTTCGTACTTGCGTTGCCATGATGTTCCTCGTACACTCCGCGTGATCTTGGTCACAGTCACTGGGAGATAATCTAGTACAAGATGCCCCCAAGCCTCAAGCCCGCCATCACCTTCGTTAAGAAGAAAGACCTCAACCCATCCAAGCTGGTCCGCCTCTACCAGAAGGCGCCGTGGACCAAAGGTCGGACCCTCGAGGACACACGTGAGATGTTGCGCCATACCGATGTAGCCGTAACGGCCTGGGACGGAGACGTGCTGATCGGGTTTGGACGGGTACTCACGGACTATGTCTACCGAGCAACCATCTGGGATGTGATCGTCGATAAGGCCTACCAGGGCCAAGGCATCGGCACTGAGATCGTGCAGCGCATCTTGGACCACCCTCGCCTTAAGAAAGTCGAACTCTTCTGGCTCTGTACACGCATGCCGGAGTTTTATGAAAAGCTCGGCTTTAGTTCAAAGGCACAGACCGGATTGGTGTGGAGCCGCTCCAAACAAGGCCGACAGGAATAACGCATTCCCTTCGATTCGGAGATGCGTTTCTTCCCCAATCTCTCGTTTCCGACATGGAACCCTCCGAGCACGGAGGGGCTCCACATCAGTATCTCTTCCCAGGATATTCAGAACCTACAAGAAAAGTTTGATGCCGAAGAGAAAGCCGAATGATGAGGCATTCCAATCGTTTACGCGAACCCCGTCGATCGTGGCGTGACCATCATTGCGCTTATCAGGCCATTTCTGTATTCAGCGCGAACTGTTTCGTGAGCATGTAGTCGGCACCCCAGCCGAGTCGCCAGGCGAAAGTTGTTGCTGGGTGAAATAGTAGTTCCGCCTATCGAACTGCTTTCCCCAAAGCTGTTGACGTTCACGCCAAAGCTCATGTTCGCGTAAGGAATGATCGGGCCGTACTTGACAGGACGGACTTCCACCGTCGGCAGCACCGACACGGTGTCCTGATGACCGAAGTCAGTATCGGATCTTTCGGCATTCATGCTATGGCGTTCCCACTCCAACATCATCCCGACCAAGAACCACTTGTTGAGGCTATACATCCCCTGGAAATTGACCAATGAACCCACGTCGGTTGAGGTAAAGTCGTTCAACGATTGGGTCAAGGGGCAAATCCTGCGCGCATACCGAGCATGACTTTGCCTGCCTCTGTACCACCCTGTTCCATCTTCCATTCTTCCGCCTTAGCCTGGCTGCCCAGGATAAGTGCGCTTATCACCATGAAACTCACCAACCCCCAACGAACTATCACGACACCCATAAAATAAACCCTCCGTGATGTGATGATGTAGATAGGTTAGAGAGACGCTTTCACGTTGCATCAACGACGCAAGTTTAGTACCCGGCTTCCATCAACGCATTCTAGTCCAGCAGACGGAACCGCTCAATCACTAAAACGGCCTATACTTATTACAATTGATGGGTGATTCAAGGGGCGGGCAAGATCCCCTACTGCCTCTGGAATACTGATTCATGGCCGACATAGTTTGGTATCTGTTCCCCTACAGTGGGAGAGCTAATCATAAAAATGGATGAGGGCCGAGATGGCACGATTTGAGATGGAGGTGCGATCAAGTGACGGCGAGAGTTCGCCGCTGTCTCTTGGGAGAAACGAGGACCGCCACAAAGAACAGCACGGTGGCGAGCAGCACAATGGCGGGACCTGAAGGTACATCCCAGTACGCTGAGATGATTACCCCTCCGACTGAACAGGTGATTCCGATAAGGACCGAATACCAGGTTAGCGTCGAGAGACTATGCGTCAGTTGGTAGGCGGTGGAGGCAGGAATCAGGATCATCGCGAAAACAAGGATCGCGCCGACGGTCTTGAGCGATATCACCACCGTGAGCGCGACCAGGGTCAGCAAGAGGAAAAATATGCGCCGGGCCGGCACTCCGGAGGCTTCCGCCATTTCTTGGTCGAATGCGATGAAGTACAGTTCTTTCGAAAAGAGCACAATGGCCCCAATGACGACGATGCTCAATCCGGCAATCGTCAGTAGTTCCTCGCTAGTCACAGCCAGCACATTTCCAAAGAGATAGCCATAAATCTCGGCGTTATAGGTCTTCATCAGGCCGATGAAGAGAATGGCCAGGGCCATGGTGGCGGTGTAGAGAATACCGATGGAGACATCGAGTTTCATCCGGCCTTTTTCTTCCATCCATCCCGTGATCCAGACCGTCGCGAGGCCAAAGAAAATGGCCATGAGCAGCGGCGGCCAGCCCACGAGAAAGCCGAGCGCGACTCCGGCAAACGCGGCATGCGCTGTGCCGGCTCCCATAAACGCCAGCCCTCGTAACACGACGAAGACACCAATCGTCAGAGCACAGAGCCGCCCACCATCGCCGCGGCGAGAAGCGAGCGTTGCATGAAATCGTAGGCGAATAGTTCAAGCATAGTACGGAATGGTTCAATGATGATGATGGTAATCTTCGACGATGACGAGGTCTTTCTCTGTAATAACAAGCTCTTTCCCATAGACCTGGCTGAGAATGTCAGGCTTTAGGACTTCGGCAGGAGGCCCGGCGGCATAAAGACGGGTCTTGAGGAGCACAAGCCGATCCACCCGCGAACGGATCATATTGATGTCATGGGTGATCAGGAGGACTGTCAATCCTAGCTCTTCATGCAGATGCTGCACCAACTCAACGACATTGTGCTGCGTCGTGATATCCAGTCCAGTCGTCGGCTCGTCCAGCAACAACACATCTGGTTGCTGGGCCAACGCTCTGGCGATGAAGACCCGCTGCTGTTGTCCTCCAGAGAGATGGCCCAGGGCGCTGTCTCGATGTCCCTCCATGCCCACATGAGCCAGGGCGTCCAACGCGAGCTTGCGATCTTTCCCTGAAGGCCGCCTGAACACACCTAAGGCGCCGTACCGTCCCATCATGACGGTTTCCAGTACCGTGACGGGAAAGTTACGATCGACCACTCCTTTCTGAGGCAGGTAGCCGATCCTGGCCCGGTGGTGGCAGCGTAGCTCATCACAGGCACAATCGAAAATTCTGAGGTGGCCTTTCAGCGGAGCCATCAAACCGAGAACCGCGCGGCAGAGAGTCGTCTTTCCTGACCCGTTGGGCCCGATCACCCCTACGAACTCGCCGGATTGAATCTCGAGCGAGATATCCTCAAGTGCAACCACCCCGGGGAACCCAAAAGTGGCATGATCGAAGTGGATGATAGGGAGCGACTGGCTTGTCATGTCGGTGAGTGCCCCTCTCAGTCCAAGCTGCTGAAACTGATGCCTAATACCCGCTAGGCCGCGTCCAGCGCGTTGACCAATTGGAGCACATTATAACGGAGCATGTCGAGATAGGTGTCTGTATGCGGAAGGCCTCCCGGGAGAGTGGTGAGCACCACCACGCGCGCGCCGGTCTCCTTGGCCAACAGTCTCGGGAATCTTTTGGCTCAGCTGAATTTCCGAGACCACGACTTTGATTCTGTCTTTTTGATCTTCGCCATAAGTTCGTGAAGGTGGAGCGCCGACGGTTCGCTACCGGATTGGGGTTGGATCGTTCCGACAATTTGAAAGCCAAAACGCCTTGCGAAGTACGGCCAGGCCGGATGGTGAGCGATAAATCGCCGGTCGGTCACGCGTGTGACCCGTTCACTCAAGTTCTCCTCGAAGTTGGTCCAGCTTCCGAAGGTAGGAGGCCTGATTGGTTCGGTACTCCGTCGCATGGGCCGGGTCTATCTGAATGAGCGCTTCCGTGATGTGCCGCATCATGGTCATCGCATTCTCAGGGTCCAACCATACGTGAGGATTCCCTCGTTCGTCCTCCTTCGCCGGCATGAGCTCGCCCCGTGATGGTCTGGCCTATCGCGGAGAAGTGCGATGCCTTTGGACGTGGTGACGACTCGGAGTGATGTGCTGCCCGCATTCTTCACCAACGCGGAGACCCAGACTTCGAGACCGATACCGACTTCGAACAGCAGCCGTGCTTTCCGGACAGCGACGAGATCGCTCGGTTTAGGGAATAGGTATGTTCATTTTCATAGCCGCTCAGTAGGGAAGTGACCCGTACGTGGGATCCGCCAACTTGTTCAGTCAGGTCCTTCAAGACAGGAATCGTGACCACGATATTGAGGGCTCCGGAGGAGAGGCGGCATGGGCCACAGGTGCGGCGAGCAAACCGTAGCTGATGAGGACTGCCCAGAGCAGATGCACCAGTCGGAGATTCAGCATGGGCGAGGACGGTAACATTGGGTCCCCTTGTTGTCAACGCAACGATCTGCATCATTTGCTGGAGTTTGATGACGATGTTTCCCTGCTTGACCCCACTGGATAGTTCCATTAGCGTAGCGGTCCTACAGCTCTTGTTACGCGATCACTGGAGGGATCGGAAGATGTACATCGTGGGACTCATTTCTGGAACATCCAGTGATGGCGTCGATGCGGCACTCGTGGACATTACTGGGCGAGACCGCACACTGAAGGCGCGGACGCTGGCGGCACAGACACTGGCCTATCCACGCTCGTTACGGCAGCGCATTCTCTCCACGTCGGTTTCGGGGACAGTCGCGGATGTGTGTCACCTCAATGCGCTGCTCGGTGAATGGTTTGCGAACGCGGCGCTGCTCGTAATTCGGCAGGCGAAACTCCAGCCGAGCGATGTGGCGTTGATCGGCTCTCATGGCCAAACCGTGCACCATCTTCCGCATGGTATCCATGCACCGGGAGTCGGCGCCATTCGTTCCACCCTCCAGATCGCCGAACCGGCCGTCAATTGCCGAGCGAACGGGGATTACCACTGTCGCCAATTTCCGTTCCGCGTGACATCGCCGCAGGAGGCCAAGGGGCTCCGCTGACACCGGCAGCACATGCGCTGCTTCTTGAAGCATGCGCGTCGTGCGCGGTTGGTGGTGAATCTCGGGGGCATCAGCAACGTGACGTATGTGCCGAAGGGGGACACCTCAGCGGCGTGCAGGCATTCGATACAGGGCCGGCCAATATGGTGCTGGATAGTCTTATGGTGCGTGTGACCGACGGGCGGTTGTTGATGGATCGTGATGGAAAGCTGGCCTTGAAAGGGCAGGTCGATTCACGACTGTTGGGCAAGCTGCTCGCCCATCCCTTTCTGTCAAAACGTCCGCCTAAATCGACCGGGCGAGAAGCATTCGGTCCTGATCTCATCGAGGAGCTGATCGCGATCCAGCAGCAACGCAGCCTCTCGATCGAGGACCTGTTGGCGACCTGCAGTATGTGGACGGCCAAGGCGGTGGGAACCTCGCGACGGTGGATCAGCGGTGAGATCGATGAAGTGGTGGTGGGCGGCGGTGGCGTTCGAAATCGTGCGATCATGATCCATCTCGCGACGGTCTTCGCCCCGGTTCCAGTCACCACATTTGAAGCCCTGGGGTGGGACAGTAAGGTGTTTGAGGCGGTGGCCTTTGCCCTATTGGCCTATCAAACCGTGACTGGACAGTGGGGCAACATCCCGTCTGTGACGGGCGCGAACCATCCTGTCCTCCTTGGCACAATTGTCCCGAACGGACCTCGCTGGCGCGGATCCCTTCCCGGGCGATAGCTGGCACGATGGAATACGTATTCATTGGCCTTGCCATCGCGCTCCCTGGCTTTCCTGGTTTGGCGGTTGAGGGTCTCGTCAACCTCTGTGCCAGTCAAAAAGAGACCTTTGTCCTTCCTCCTGGCGTCACCCTGCGTCCCCAGCCTCTGCTGACCGACGCTGAGCTCTTGCTCTACAATCTCATACGATTGGCCGTAGAAGACCATTATTTTGTCTTTGCGAGGGTTCCGCTCTGGTCTGTTGTCAGCGTTGAGGCGGAAGGAAAGGCTCGATCGCAGGTGTTGAGACAGATCGCGCTGAAGCAACTCGACTTTGTGTTGGTCCACCCAGGAACGAAGGCTGCGGAGCAGGTTGTGTTGCTTGAGGAGAGGTTCTCCCCCTCAGCCACACGAACTCACTCGGAAGACAGGAGATCCAGTCTGTCCTACAAGCAGCTGGTATCACGTTGACCACCTTGAATCCCCACACGTCTTATACGGTGCCTCAACTGGCTCAGCTGTTTGGCGTCGGCGATGGCGAGTGACTGCCACTGCGTAATTGCCGACACATTCTCTGCCTGATCTTGAGGTGGAGCTAGTCGGAAGAACTGCTGCCGGTCAGTTGAGGAGTCGGTTCCTCATCGCGCATCGGCCGCCGCGTCGAGGGCTTTCCGTGCCAACTCCGCTTCAGCGCTTTCAGGATATTGATCGACCACTCGCTCGTACATCATACGAGCTTTCTCGTGATCCTTCAGCCTGGTGTAGGTTTGCCCGATCTTCAAGGTAGAGGCAGCAAGCTTCGGACTGAGTGGGTAGTAGGACACAACGTGGTAGAAGGATTTCAAGGCTTCCTTGTAGCGCCCTAATCGGTACTGACATTCTCCCACCCAGTATTGCGCGTTGGCTGCCAGCGAGGATTGCCCGTGGAGTTCGAGAAAGAACCGAAAACCAGCCAGCGCGGCCTCGTAATCCCTATGCTTGAATTCCTCCATCACTCGATCATAGAGGTGTCGAGACGAATCCTGCATGTTGGAGGGGCGGCGACGGCGAGATTGAGAGAAAACAGCACCGCAATCATTCCTGGGAACACGATCATCAGTATCTTCATCGTAATGCCTCCGTACTGCTCGGCAAGATCTCGGTACCCTCCTCGTCGTGATGTCGCAATCGCCGTGCCACCATGCAACTATCCGGTATGGCTAAAACCGAGACGAGAATCCACGAGCTTGGCCCCATTCGATGCCAGGAGTTGCCGAGTGACTGCCTCACCTAGAGCGACAGATTTGTACGATCTGTGCGTGAGTCTCCTCGCTTGACAGAATGGAGCCCAACACTCCAGCGAAGTGGCTTCAGTAAACGGTTTGTGGAGAACTTGACTTGCTTGCTCGTGGTCGAAATAATGCCGCTCCGGTCGCTTAGATCAGGAGTCTCCGGAGTAGAACGACGACGGTGAGAGGGAGATAGGAGCGGTGAAGGGAGTTGGACATGATGACTGATCCTCCGCCGAATCCACTCGGCGGAAAGACCTTGATCGTCGACGCGAAGGACGGCGACTCGTACCCGCGACCCAGTGCGGCACTACTCGATGCGGGAGAGCATGACCAGGTCTTTGTTCGTCCCGGGATCTATGAGGACAAAGTCTTTATCACGGGGCGACCGATTCATTTGGTGGGGGCCGGTCGAGACGAGGTGCAGATTTTTTCCCGTCGTGGTGGGCCCCTCTATCTCCAGCAGGTCCCAAGCGGTCGCATCTCCGGCATCACGTTTCGATACGTCGGAAGCGATCAGAATTCAGCGATGAACCTGCTCGATTCCTCTTGTGCTGTGACACAGTGCCGTGCCACGGAGGGTATTCTGTCCGGCGTGGTGATTTATGGCCCGCAATCGCGGCCGACATTTGTCGAGAACGAAGTCTGTGGCAACCGCGAATCGGGGATTTTCGTGTTTGCCGGGGCACAGCCGAGGATCGCCGATAATGTCTGTAGGGGCAACCACCATTTCGGTATTGCGGTGCGGGATCCTGGGAGCCATCCGGAGCTCGTCAGGAACCGGTGTCGGGAGAATATGCTGAGCGGGATTCTCCTCTTTCATCACGCAGAAGCGCTCCTCGTCGACAATACGTGCAGCGAGAATCAGCACTGGGGAATGGTGATGACTCCCGACTGCCACCCTACTCCCGGTCGGGAGAGCGCTCGACACCTCAAACATTCTGGCCCCCAATCCGCGCGGGACCTTGATCGTGACGGATCAGCCGTTAGGTGACATCGGCCGGTGATGAACCCGGATATTGAGGACACCGGCAATCTGAGAATCAGTGCGTAGACATAGAGAAGACGGGGAGGAGAGAGGCGTCTCTGGTCCTGATTCCACGCAACGTCGGTAGCAGTACTCTGGCTATGGGAGGAGATTGGCCGAGTGAGTTCCGGCGGCTTCGTGAAGGTGGAACGCACTGCCGCCTTGCTGTTTCGCTCTGATACATGGCCGTGTCGGCATGCTTCAGCAATTCGTCGACGGGATGATCGTCGTGAGGATAGATCGTAATTCCGATGCTGATGCCGACGGAGATGTGGTGCCCCTTTAGCTCGAACGGCGTGGCAATGGATTCCGTGATGCGTTTTGCCACCACGAGGATGTTCTGTTCGGAAGAGATCCCTTCTAGAATAATCGTAAACTCGTCCCCGCCCATCCGGGCCACGGTATCGACTTCCCGCACACAGGTCTTGAGTCGTTCAGATACGGCCTTGAGTAGTTCGTCACCCATGTCGTGGCCGAAGGTATCATTCACCGCTTTGAATCGATCGAGATCGAGGAGCATGAGACCAATCGGTTGTTGCATGCGCTTGCTTCGAGCCATGGCTTGAACCAGCCGATCACGAAAGAGGCTACGATTCACCAGCCCGGTCAAGTGATCGTACTGTGCGAGGTAGGTCAGGTGCTCTTCAGAGCGTTTCCGCTCAATGGCATAGCGAACGGCACGAGCTAAACAGCTCGGGATGACCTTGACCTTTGACGAGGTAATCCTGCGCCCCCTGTTGGACGGCTTGAAGAGCCAGGCTTTGGTCGCTCACGCCGCTCAGGACGACAACGGGGATCGTCGGACTGGTGGCATGGACCTGTCTGACCGTCGGGAGACCGAACGCATCCGGGAGAGACAGGTCCAAGAGCACGGCATCGAATCGCTCACGGCTCAGAAGCGCGAGTCCTTCTCCCAAGCGTTTTCGCACGGGTAATCTGGAACTCCTCAATGCTCCACTCAGAAAGAAGATCCTGCGTGAGCTGAGCGTCGACGTCATTGTCTTCGACGAGGAGCGCTTTGATCATCTGACATCCTCGCTATCGCGTGAACCTCTGAGTCGGTTCCTAGTTTCTAGGCCTGAACCGATTGTCTCTTGACGAGGCCTGCTTCTATGAGAGGTTGATTATAGCCAAGAGACGAAGGAGGATAAAGAAAATGCAACAATACGGTGAGGAAAAGGCGTGAAACTCGAAGGCGGTCCCACGCCACGGACACGCGTAACGGCATAGGGCTCACGATGCCACTGCTCCCGAGTGAAGACCATGACCACTCCTTGAAGCAGATGCCAGCCAACGAGATAGCTACGTAGGGCAGTCAAGGGGAACCACGTCGGACAATGATCTGGATATCAGGTAGCCTTGGTTTAACTTACATGGAGCGCTTCAGCTCGGCGACGAACCTCTTCGGCTTTATGCGATTGCCCGAGGTTGTCATAGAGTGAGGCGATATTCGCATGCAAGTGTGACAAGAGTTGTCCCAACTGTGCTTCCTGTGCGATGACATTCGCTTCGAGAGCCAGTTTCTTTTCTTCACTCCGGCGGAAGCGTTCCTCAAGCCGCTGTACGAGTTGGACCCAGCCTCTGACCTTGCCGGAATCCAAGTCTGGGAGGGGTGGCAAGACTTCAGCGCGATCGAGAGATTTTTCAGTTTGGTTCATCCAATTGATAAAGACGAGAAAATCGCCAAGCGTAATTTTAAGTGCGGATGAGGCGCCTTCTTCTTCGATAACCAGGTCTTCCATTTATACAACTCCTTGTGAAGCAAATTATTTCACAGAGTGTGCGGCACGCGAATACAATATTTCTTCACATTGCCGTTGAAATTGTCTGTTACCGGCCTGTGCAAAGATCGAACAAGGCTGCGAGATTGAATGCGATCCACCTCCTTTCCATGTATGACTGTTGGCGAAAAACGAAGCGTGGATCCAAGAGTGGGCACCCATAGGCTACATCTTGTAGTGTTAGTCGAGTAATACTGCGCCAGCAGTAGTATTGTCAACAGGTCTCTTGAGGGATTGGAGGAGAAACCTCTCCCGGATTCTTCGGTATGGTGACGAAGTCAAAACGAGCAGGAAGTGGGCGATGACTACCCTTGAGGTGAGAGGGGTGGAACGTTTGGATAGATTCCGTGTGGGAGACGTTCGGGACCGATGGCCCCTTCGCACGCATACCCTGGCTCGAAGGGCCAGAAGAGTGATCGACCTTGCCAAGAACCTCTCACTTGGACCGCGCTCAACGAGACTCCAAGTCGAGCCGCCTCCTCGCGCATCGTGGACAGGCAGCCTTCGTAGGAATATGCGCGGCGACCCAGAATGATCGGGTTGCCCGTCTGGCTATGGAACACGGTATAGTTCTCAGCGCAGCCCGCCAGTAGCAATATCGTGATGAGCACAAGACCTCTCGTCATGCGCTTTCATCCTCACTTACTGGTGTGACTATTATCAGACAATGTGCCTCTTGCCATGCGCTGGAACGAGGTGGCAGCGCGAGAGGAATCTCATTTTTGACGAGTCGACCCAAACGGACTTGGTCTTCACCAGGCATCTGAATAAATTCGACACCAAACCGTCGTCCCTCGCACCAGCGTACTTTGGCTAATCCGACTCGGAGCGGAGGCGTGATGTCAGGAACAAGCATTCTCATTTCAAGATAGGAGCCGGGCTGTACGCGTTTTCGGCTGTGAACGGCGCAGCCAGGGACAGACACGTTGAGCACGGTTCCTCCCCCACGTAGGCCTCACCCGCGAACACAACAGGGAAAGTGTGTGTGGACTCGTTCGCAGTACCTCAGTTTCGCCATGGCGATCGACTCCTTCTCGGTCAGACGATTGGGAGGGTAAAGGGTACCACAGTTCTCCTTCAGCACGCGAGAGGCCCCTCGTTCGAGGAACCTGGGACAGGAGAGGCTGACAGGTCTCCCACCATCGCTCCAAACAAACCGCAAAGTGCGGCAAGGAGAGCCAAAACAGTGGAAACTCCCAACCGTTGCCCCCCTACGAAAGCTGGAGTCACTGGCAATCAGAAGTCATTGTAATAATTGATCGATCAAGTCATTTTGTCCCACCCTTCCAGAAGGCATAGAACCTGCGCTTATAGCACCATAGGACTGGTGTGAACCATCGAGCCACAGGAAAGACACGTCACAGAGTGACACCTGTTTCAGACAGGGAGGAAACAAAGATGAACAGGATTGAGCGTCATTACGAACCTTCTGATGATGCCTTGGGGTGTCGGACATTCAGTCACAAGGGCTCTGCCATATTTACTGTCTGCGCAGTTGTGATACTGACGGCAACGTGGACGCCTTCCGTTCTCTCCGATGTGCAGGTCGATGAATACGTCGGTCCCATGGAGCTGGTGGACCCCACCAATGTACCGACAGATGAGCCTGTCGCAACAGTTCACCGCAATATCCGGTATCACCGTGGTGGGGAAATCAAGAACTTGAACAAGCAGTCATCCGTGCGGCTCAGCAGCACCACGTTCAACCGGCCTTGCTCCTTGCCGTGATGAAAGCCGAGTCTTCCTTTAATCCAATTGTGGTCTCAAAGGCAGGAGCAGTAGGACTCATGCAGCTGGTTCCGGAAACCGCCATCCGGCACGGCGTGCGTAATCTCTACGATACAAATGAGAACGTCACCGGTGGAGCCAAGCATCTGCGTTACCTTCTGAACCGGTTCCACGGCAATATCCGATTAGCCTTGGCTGCCTATAACGCCGGTGAACGCAAAGTAGATCGATACGGACAGATTCCACCCTATAAGGAAACACAGGATTATGTAAAAAGGTGCTCGTCTACTATCGGAGCTATAAGAAGGACGGTTGGATCATGCCGGTTGCAATTGCCGCCCCGTCTATGCGCGCAGGCCGGCCGTACTAATCGATTACCCGTGATCGTGTGTGGCCCTCTGGAGCATTGCTCAGTGCCGAGATTCATCCGAAGAGACCGGGGCTCAGCGTCAGTATGGACCATCAAGCGAGGCGAGCCGTAGAGTCCGAGAGTTGAAGAAGTGAGGCGTTAGACGGGCTTTTCAGAAACGTATTCCAAATACTTCCAGAGTTCCTTGGCGTCGCTTTCGGCGAATACCAGCGGGGTATTGTTCGCGGATCCGGCGAAAAAGACCTTTAACGACATCTCATCTTGCCAAATCTGCGCTTCGCAGTAGCTCACACTATCGAGGTTCAAGGCTTTCTTGCCAATACGAACGAAATGCATAGCGTCTCCGTGCCCTCGCGCGACTCCTCGCCGACTATATCACCACATGGTCTTCCGTCAAACGCATACCGCATTTTCTGGCAAGGTCTTGAAGGCCAAAATCAGTGAGGACTTGAAGAACGTTGAGACTCCTGGGGTTGATTAGTTGGAAAGAAACGGTTGGTTGCGGGGAAGGATTTGAACCTTCGACCTTTGGGTTATGAGGCTGATTGACGCGTATTTTTGAACTCCTGTTTTGACTCTGGTTTCCCGTTTTTCTATTGGTAGACAAGGCTTTACGAGATTTCAATCGCGTCTAGTCTGTTCGATCTATTTCGGTCTGTTGGGCTGTTCTTTAGCTACCAAAATTAGCACAGCGCATTATTTTCTCATATTTTCAAACGATGGTCATGCGGTTATCACTTCGGCCGGTCCGTTAGATCACGAAGTGGTTGCTCAGCCATATCTGTTTTTCAACAACCGGGTAGGTCACAGCGGAGCACAATCCCGTCAGGGTGGAGTAGTCGAGTGCAGGGCGGGCGTGGGGTTTCGCGAGGACCCGCGGAGGGGAAATATCTGTTGCCCAGCGTGATGCGCTGGGAGCAACCTGGAGGACTAGGCACTGTGTTCAAAAACCCTCTCACAATCGAGAATGGGAAAGTCGATTTTTAAAGAACTTTAAAAGTATTCTTCCGCGTGTTCAAAAACAAATCATTTCGGTTCGCACCCTCGATCATCCCGGCGGGATAGGGACCAGAGCAGGGTCGCCATTACTAGTCAAGTTTCTTGAGTTCCTTCTCGATCACTTCGGCCTTCAGTTGGAAAACCCGTCCTTGACCGTCAGTAGCTGCCCTTCTTTGCTATAGATGAATTTGATGAATTCTCCGACGATCGGATCCAGCGGTTTGTTGGGTGCCTTGTTGACGTAGAGATAGAGATGGCGCCAGAGCGGATAGGACCCATCGTCCGCGTTTTGTTGGCTGGCCTCTTTGTATCGCATACCATCTTTCTCTGCCAGCGGAACAGCGCGCACGTTCGATGTGAGATACCCAATGCCACTGTAGCCAATGGAAAAACTTAGTCACGTATCATGTCCAGCCTGGAAATAATTTGCGGCACAACCGACTGGCCCAAGCTCTGAGCCTGAACTTCTATCTTCATCTCCCCGAGGCTACTTCGTTGGTTGTACGTGTTTAATTGACACTGCGTCGTCCACGAATCCACTCTTGTAGGGCCTCGATGGCTCAGTGGCCTGGACTTCGACCTTGTCGCCGACCTTGATGGCACCGTCCAAGACGGTGGTCTTGTCCGCATGCAGTCGGGTTTTCCTTACCGGCCATATCCTTCACCACGTAAAATTCCCCGTCGATCTTCAGCGAGGTCCCCTTTGATCGTCTTCAGGGTGGGTGACTCGTTCAGGTCTGCAGCATATGAGAGAGATATCATCGAGACACCGATAACCATCGCGAACATGAACTGAACAATGAGCTTTTTCATGACGGAACCTCCTTGTAAATGATTTGGAAGGGATACCATGAGAGCCTCCTTGGCTAATGGTTGGTAGTTCGAGGACCCGTGGCTTCCACACTGCTAGAGTTGTCTCAACCGTAGTCTCACACTACCGCCCTCACATGATGGAACTATGAACAAAGGATGAAAACTTCTTCATTAATTGTGGTTGGAAACGACCAATTGTGTAGGCGAATTTCCATTTAAGGCCTTTCTCGCTCAGGGAAGCCATACATTCCACGCCACTCTGCCCGAAGTGAATGAACATTGTCAGGGGCTATTCCAAAGGGTGCTCTTCATACACCTGCTTGCGAGGCGGCATCATGGATAAATGTTAGTCTTACCTCTAACGCTCTGTGTCAACCGTTACCTGATGGCATATTGTGGTAAGATGAACCCGGGGTGCATCCTCATGGCCTCGCCTTCGTGGAGTGTCGTCTTCTGCCTTGTCAGCCTGGCCACTCCGGCGTTTGCCAGCAATGAGATCTATCGCTATACGGATGACTCCGGCACGCTGAACTTTACCACTGAGCTGCATCAGATCCCCAGAAATACCGCGATCAAGCCGTCCCCTTGAAGTTGGGAGTCTCACCGCCCCGTTTCGACGCCCCCTCTACAACCAATGCTTCGCGTCGTGAGATCCTCCGGTGAATATCGTATGAGTGACCACGATACGCGGATGGATGCCACTCGGCTCGCCGTATTGACTACGCCAAACGGCAAGCCCTCGAGGAAGTCGCGATTTATCTGGAAAGTACCACTGAGATCAAAAATCTGGACATCACGCGCGATGAAATCCGGACGTACAGTGCGGGTATCGTGACGGTGCTCGATCAGCAGATCAGCACGCGCCTCGAAGACGGCGAGATCGTCATTCACGTCGATCTCCACGGCACAAGCCGATGAACATGAGGTCATTGAAGCCATCGACTCGCTCCGCGAAAATGAACTCGCAAAACAGGAACTCATCTCGCTTCGAATCAAAACCGATCAACTTCGTCAACAGCTCGATACCGCCAATCAAGCCTTGGCGACGGCCAATACGCCTGAGCGGGTACAATCACTGACGATCCAGAAGGCAACACCTGCTCAATCGTATTCAAGCCGAGACCGAAAACGGACGTTCCATCATCTTTGGCCCGTTTGAGGCGATTCTTGTCCGGCCTCCATACGCTGACCAACATCTTCGGACTTACTTGTTCAAAGTGACCCCATGAGAACAGAGCGCGCGCGATGGTCTCAGGGGGTATCAGATTTTTCAAACCTCTCGGCCTTCACGTTCAGAGTTTGCTACCAGGCTACTACCAGGACAGGACAATCCAGCCCCTCAGTCCAAAATCAGTTCTTTGTGAACTTGCCCCGAAAGTCTACTCCAGAAATTGCCAATTTTACTTGAAAGATTATTCGGAGCATTCAGGGAAGCATGAAGAGGATTTTGAAATGCCCGCCTTGACAGGTCTCGCTAAGTGACCTAATAGTGTGATGAGGCTATCCCAATGAGGGCAATACGGTTGCATCGGGCTGGTGGGTCGGAGCACTTCTCTACGAGGATGCGCTGAAACCCAGTCCGAAGGACAATCAGGTGCTCGTGCAGGTCTATGCTACGGCGATCACGCCGACGGAATTCGCCTGGTATCCCACCTTCCATACTCCTGAAGGCGCTACCAGGCCGTTTCCCATTATTCTCGGCCACGAATTCTCCGGTGTCGTCGACGCGATCGGACAGGCTTGCATGGGTGTCCAGGTTGGGGATCCTGTCTATGGCTGAGCGATTGGTTCATCGACGGTGCCCAGGCGGAGTATTGCCTGACTGTTCCCGCCAACATCGCGCCGAAGCCCGCCTCGCTTGACCATGTGCAGGCAGCTGCCAGTCCCGATCTCGGCTCTGACCGCTTGGCGGGCACTCGCCGATCGCGCACAGCTTTCGCAGGGCAGCGGGTGCTAATCCATGGCGCAGCCGGTGGGGGTCGGCAGCTTCGCTGTGCAGGTGGCCCGTCATAAGAAAGCACATGTGATCGCGACAGCGTCGAGAGGCCAATGCCGACTTTGTCGCGAGCGCTCGGTGCCGACGAAGTCATTGATTACCGGACGACGCCGTTCGAGACCGTCGTCCGAGACGTGGACGTGGTGTTTGATACTGTCGGAGGCGATACGAGAGACCGCTCATGGGGACTCTCAGAAAGGGTGGTCAGCTGGTGACCATTGCGGCTGATGCCGAACGGTTGACCCAGCCGCGAGTGCGAGACGCCTTCTTCATCGTTGAACCAAACCGGGTTCAATTAATCGAGATCGCGCGTCTGATCGATGCCGGCGTCATCCGACCGATCGTGGGCGTCGCCTTCGCCATGGATAATTTTCGGCAGGCCTACGAAGAGAAACCTCTGCGTGGCAAGCACGTGCTGCGCAGCATCGCTGAGCTATGATGAACCGTACCCAATACCTGACCGAAGGAAGCACTCAATGATGACCATCGCATCACGCCAACCCTCGAGAATGGTGAAACAGTTATTGCAGGGGGACTGTCCTCACCGGGTAGTCCTATTCATGGGACAGGCACCGGCGCTGGCAGAAGATGCCGTATCGGTGCTGATGAAACCAGTCTCTGGCCGACATGGCCGGGAAAGTAGCCACGGTGTTGACCGTGGATTATCCGCCGGGAGCACATCGGCCCGCACGTCCCATCCAGGTTCAGTGTTCGCCTATGTATTAGAAGGGACAGTTGTCTCGCAACCTGGATGATGGCAAGCCGATCACTGTGCACAAAGGGCCAGAGTTGGTGTGAGTCTCCTAGAAGCCGCATATAGTGTCCAAAAATGCAAGCAAGACTGAACCGGCCAAGCTCCTGGTGCTCCTGCTGTCGCAAGAAGGCGAGGCAATCAAAGCGCCGGTGAAATGACTCGATAACTTGACGGGCTCTTCAAGGACGCGAGGCAGATAAATGGATCGCTGATTCCGATCGAATAACGAGGAGCCGATTGTGCTCAAATTGTGCCCAAGCCCAACTCATTCCAGCCCACTCAGGCCTATTCAGCCAAAGTTCGAGTTTTGAGGAACCCTTGGCTGGAGTGGGCCCCAGTGAGTTCCCGCAGGCCTGAGTAGGGTCGCGATTGCAGTTTCCTAAACCGCTGGCCGGCTGCCCACAAAACCTGCAAGAATTCCAGTCCCCAAACTCTTGAAATCTTAGACTGCCAAAGCTAACCTCTTCAGTGTCCTTTAGTCAGATGATTGAAGGACACGCTGGAGTATCCATAGGCCCACGTTGTACTGTAACTGTAACGGAGGCTTTCTAATGGGAACTCAATAGTTAGGTTTATTTCTTACAGGAGGAACAGAAAATGATCGGTACATTTTCACCCTCGAACAGCGCCCTTCTCCTGATAGATCATCGGTTGGGCGCAATGAAACTCATCAAGAACATCCCGCTCGATCTGGCCAGACGAAACAACACTTGCACTGGCCAAGACCGCCAAGATTTTAAAACTACCAGTCGTTCTTACGAGTTCGCAAGAAGAGAATCTCCAGGGGCCGTTGATGCCAGAGCTTGAGAAGATTCTGCCCGGGCATTCGCCGCCCGCATCAAACGGGCGGGTATCGTCAATGCTTGGAATGATCCGAGTTTCAAGAAAGCAGTTGAAGCGACTGGCCGTCGAAATCTCATCATGGCAGGCGTCACCACCGATGTGTGCTTGGTCTACCCAACTATCAGCGCCTGCCGAGAGGGCTACCAAGTGCAGGCCGTCTTAGACGCATCGGGTTCGCCCTACGAACTGTCGGAGGAGATGTCGCGTCGTCGGATGGAGCGAGAAGGTGTAGTGCTTACGGCGACCAATACACTTATGGCTGAGCTAGCACAAGACTGGAGCCGCCCTGAAGGAAGTCAGTTGCTTGGCATTCTATTCCAAGAGGTTCTGCCGCCCATCGCTTAACGGCAAGACGACCGCAACGCTTGTCTGGGCAGTCAAAAGAGGCTCTACCAATGATTTACTGCACTGCCAGATTCGAGTAGCGGATTTCGAGAAGTGGAAGACGCACCATATTCTCTGCGACCAGCGGTTTAGGAAACCGTTTCCGTGACCTACTCCAGCCTACTCAGGCTCATTCCAGCCAAGTCTAGCCAAGCATGAGGGGAAACAGCGAACTTTGGCTGGAGTAGGCTGGAATGAGCTGGAGTGAGGTGGAGTTGAGCACAAAATGAGTTACATATTATGATGCTCTTCACTTGGATCTGTAACTTTAGGCCAGGGGAGTTCTTGGTCTGAATGCAGACCAACGGCTCGGCGGTGTGGGCGGCCCGCTCGAACGTTTGGCTTGGCATCATGCGGTTTCTTCGCGGAGTCCGTGAACGTTTGGCACTGACTCAGACAGCGCCGAACGGTGGCGAACAAGGACATAAAGCCTCCGCACTCTTGTCCTTGCCTAGAAAGAGGCAAACACTCGCCGCTGGTCCGGTGTCCCTCCAGGTGCTTGCGCACGCACGAAGAGGGACTGAGGTATGGATTCAACGGGGATACACCAGCCAAAATCCTCGGCGATGACATCGCCAGCAGGAACGGCGGCTGCGCGCGTAGTTGTTCGGCGAGCCATTGCGCCAGCGCTTTGCCATAGATTCCCGGAGTTCGTCTCTTGGTCTTCCCCGGGAATGACCGCGAAAGCCGACAACTCGAACTCAAGCAGCGGGCTCTGCTTCACGAAGCCCAACCATTTGTTTATACTGAACGGCATAGTATGCACCGACTGACTCAAGCTAGCGCGTGATTCCTTGGTTCAAGCGCATTTCAGGGCCATTTCCATCATCTGGCCTGACTTATGGCACCCGTTCACAATTTAGGCGGGGCATTACAGGTAGCCATGGATGGACTTACGAATAAGGTGACTCCGTGACCAGGTGCTGAGACAATAATCTCAACCGATAAATTGCTGTTTCGAGCGGTACGATATGCGAAAAGCCTTTATTCTGCTCATCTTGATTTGTATCACTTTTTTTGGAAGTCTTGCGTGCACCTACAACGGTGCACTGCGTCAGGATTTTCATCACCAGTCAGGTGATTTTGGCGGCAAGCTGCCGCCTAAGAATTGCTGTGGTCGCCGATCCGACAATCAAGAAAGATAATTTTCATACTTACAGTGGTGATGGATTCAGGCAAAACATCGCCCTTTGTCCAGGACTAATCAACGCGGCAGCGGCTGAACTGACGGGCGTGTTTGAACAAGTCAGAGTTATAGATCTGCCAGAACAGGCGACGGCGCAGGAAGCTTCTTGCATTCGTAGAATTACCTTATGGAGTCACAGAGAGCCTCGTTCGGTAGAATTCCCTGTCTATGGGTACAGCCTGGTTCTATCAATTGAGGACCACGGACAAAACCCAGTTGCCCAGCACAAGCATTCCGGAGAAATTCGTCCGTCCCTGACAGTTGCTGGCTGGGTAGCTGTATTCCTAACGGGAGTTAGCTGGGCTTCTTTCACCTATTACGCTTCAATCATCAGCTACTCGACGGGAGAGCAAATACGAGAGGATCTTGAAGACTCACTCCATGAGACCCGCTTCAGGTCTATCTCCTATGACATGAGAAATGATCCGAGACTACTGGCATATGGAGCGCATCAAACGAAGGTGTGATCTGGAGGCGTGTCAAAACGTTGTGAGAACCAGAGCGCTATCCTTTGGATATAGTTGAAGATCAATGATAGCTATTGAAGTGGTCAGAAAGAACTAGCTTTGACACTTTGTAGGCATGCGGACCCAGAGTGTCGCTAAAACGGACAGTCTGGGTCCACATGCCTATAGTAACTTTGAGAAATAGAGGTCAGTCGAACAATAAAGGAGCACACCGTGCTGCGAAAAATATTTTCACTTTTCTCGCTCTTCGTGATACCCGCCGTCGTGCTGATGACTCCTCTGGCAGCCCAATCGGATCCGGCGGACCCGGAAGAGGTCGCGCATATGAAAGCCGGGCATAAAAGGTGGAGGGGGTAGTGACTGAGCTGAAGTCCGGTCTCATTACCGTCAAGTCGTCTACCGGAGCCACGCTCACGCTGACCGAAGCGGCGGCCTTTCGTCAAGGCAAGCCCGTCCCAAAGTCGGTGATGAAATGACGCTCTGGGTCAACGAAGGCAACATGGTTATGGCTGCCCATCCGAAAGGACAGCCCGGCAAGGCTCCTCGCTTCATCACCGGTAAGCTCGCATCGATTGATAATGGGAAGTCCCAGATGACACTGTCGACGTCGGAAGGGGAGAGGGGCTATAGCCTCAGACCCGAGAGCCGCATGTTCAGGGATATCGCTGTCGGCTCTGAGGTCACGATCGAAGTGAACGAAATGGGAGAGGTCATCGACATTCATAAGGACAAAAAGTAAGGCGTTTGTGGGGCATAACAGGCCGGGGCTGGCAGCAATCGTCCCGGCTCGAAGGTATTACTTCTTGCCGTGCTCTCCGGCTGACCAGACATAGCAAACGCCTTCCATGTTAGTTATTTCAGTCAGAGATTCTTTCTCAACCTGACAACCTTCCCATGCACTCGCTCGTGTTTGGTCAATGGGAGGTCGCCATATTTCCGGCTCAGTGGGTGAAGGATGTACTGACTCCCGAGTTTCTTGAGTTGCCGTAACATGCCTCCCCCGAACGGCCCCTCTGGCTTCCGACCACGACATAGTCGCCCGGTTTGTATTTGAGATCGGGATTTACGATGATGATCTCTCCTTCACTGAAGAGGGGGTGCATCGCATTGTCTTTCACCGTTAAGGCGAAGGTCCGCTTCCCTGGAACGTCTGTTACTTCAAGCATCGCGCCAGCGCGGATGACACGAGAAGGTTCTTTGTTTGTGATCATCTGGTCAAGCTGACGCCAGGTGAGCAAGGGGACTTTCCGCATCTCGATGGTACGGGAGTGCTGGTCGTCTTCGGATAGTGTGACCAGGGTTGAGGGTGTGTTGACTCGCCGGTTCGCAGGAAATCCGCATCCATCCGAAAGTGCGTCGCGAATTTCTCCCAGATGGTAGGATCCTGGGGAGGCTTGTCCGAAAGGATATCTTCGATCGTGTGTAGTGAGACTCCAACTGCAGTCGCTAATTCGGTCTCCGTCAGGCCTTCCCCTAACTCTCTATGAATCAGACCCTTGAGATCCACGACAGTCCCTCCCATGATGAATCACGTAAAGGTACGGACGCTCTTCTCAGTTCCACTTTCATTTGTTTTTGGAACAGGCGAAAGGATACGTCAAAGCCCTATGAAAAATCGACTTGTCGCGCCCTCGACCATGAGAGAGGTTTTGACCATTTCGCGGCGCGACGCGTAACATGGATTTGGACCCGTGTAAGGGGGCTGGGTCATTCCCCTCGCGCCCCCTCCGATCGCACCACCAGCCACGTCTTCCGCCGGTTCGACGCTCAGCCTGAGCACGGGAGGTGTTCTCTTTCTTTCGCCCCATGGGTTCTTAGTTGTCTATACTTGCGGTTTGTAGAGGGGGTCTGGGATGCCGCCTAATATGGCTCCTTAGTGGGCCATGTGTTCATCCAGTTGTTTCGTGACATCCGTGAGAAAGGCTTTGAATTGTGGAGTGTTGTGCGGTGGGAAGCCACTGGGTCTTCATGGCGTGGACGAAGCCCTTACTGAAGTCCCGTTCATGCCGAAGGTAGAGGTCGTCGAAATCGTGTGGTGTGGAGGCCTGCAACTCGGCGAGCACCTTCTCGCGTGCAGGCCGAACGGCCTCCGGTCCTTGGGATGCTCTGTTTCCAGCCCAGTGTGGCCTGTAACGCTTCTGCCCTGCGCCCAATCTGTGCGTGGTCGTGGACGATCATCTCAGCGAGGTCTTTGACGTCTTTCCCGGACGCTCCTCTTTACGGCGATCGTCGCCATATCAACATCGAACTGGTTGTCTTGAATGAACGCGGCCATGATGGCCTGGTCGTCTGCCTGGGATGGTCGTCGCTGCCCCGTAGCTTGTTGCTAACGAGAGTGGCTAGATCCCTCCAAGGGCAAGAAGAAGTGCGACGGCAAACAGAGTTAATTTGGCAGTGGTAGTCGCATGAGCCCCTCCTGATGGACGGTGAGTTGTGGGTTATGCGCAGGATACCTGCAACGTCAGTACTGACGGGAGTAGGGGGCGTGAGCAACAGTCAATGAGGCGACAAAGCGGACGAGACTTTGAATTTGAAGCTTCGTCGGCTCTGTCAAGACAACTCGGGGAAAACACGGGGATAATTCTGAACTTCTCGGCCCGTAGCGGTCCGTGAAGCGTTCCTGGAATTCTTCTCTCTGTTTCGTCCTGTCCTGTGCCATGAAAGCTCCCCGGCCTTACGCCATTCGTCTCTTTGCTCGACTCCTCACCCAGCGGTCGAGACCAGACCGACCTGGAAAAAGTAGAACGTCCCGGTGCTTGGGGCCCTCGAGCCGGGCGCCCCGCCAAAGCTCAACAGCCGCCAGCAGTCAGCTGGCGGCCATCGAACCAGCAGTCCAATCAGACCGGCTGACCGGCCTCAGCTTTGTCCCTCACGACCTCAGTGAGCACGCCGGTGTCGATGTTGCATAAAATAGCCAAAGATGTTCACATGCTTGGGTGTCCCGGCGTGGACTCAGATCAGCGCGGTATCCCTTCAGCGACGCCTCATAATCCTCAATGCAGATGCTGCCTCGCTCGTAGAGGTCAGAGATGTCGGTGTGGTGCTCGTGTTTGTATACGTCGATAATGCCATCAGTTGTGAAGGTGGTCGCACCGCAATGCGAGTGGATGAACGACCACAATGTTCTGTATGCCGAAACAGGTGCTGGGCGACGGTGATGGAGCGCAGCGCATCGATGGCGCGCCCTCCGGCAACGCACGACGGGGAACATGGTCGTGGACGATGCCACGCGACTACCCGAGGCGTCGAGAATGACTTGTCCAGGAAAGACCTCGTCGCCAATAGCTCCGCCACGGCCTGTGGGATTTCAGCCCCCTCGGATCGTGCAGCAGAAGAT
>ERZ1370068.8647-contig-7484_pt1 | contig 26804 bp, 39 predicted proteins | sample MGYA00561227_ERZ1370068 | MGnify/ENA primary metagenome ERZ1370068 (study PRJEB38410, sample SAMEA6850437) | metagenome | study: Metagenomic assessment of the ecological functions of the soil: analysis of the soil microbiota associated with the...
CAAGCTACGTATTGCTACCCGCGCCACATGACGCCAACTGCAGCCGCGGCGTGATGCCAACCGCGACGTCGGCGATTGGCGCGTCCACCTTCGTCCACGTCCGCGCCGGACCATCGCATCGCCGAAACCGTCCCAGCGACATCGTTCCCGGCTGCAACTGGCAGCGTCGCGTCGTCGAGCCACGCGATCGGCGACGCGCCGCAGACCGCCGGGCCGATCGTCGTGCTGGGCAGCGAGCTTCCCGCTGGGCGGCGAGGCTTTGTGCCCTCTTGCTCTGACTCTTGCCCTGCGCCCGCGCCGGCGGGCACACCGCGATGACCAGCGCCGCGCCAGCAATCACCGATCGGATGCTGGTGGTCATTTCACTCTGCCGCTCGCCTGCGTTCCCCTTCGCTGATGCTTGCCGGCCGCGGCTTGTCCCGGAGACCGGCGTGATTCGCGAGATCAGTGGTCCGCGCTCCGCTTCGGCCCTTCTGGCTTCGTCGATCGCGTGGGCGGTCTGGCTTCGGGTCCTGGAATGGATTGCCCCAGGCTCAGATGCTCGGGCCACCATGTCGTGCTTCAAATCAGCAAATGGAATTCCCCAGATTGTGGAGGGGCGTGCAACGCCGCGATGAACTGGCCCTGGTTCTTGAATCCTGCGAGAGGCCTGCAAACAGGGTCATCTCCTTGGGCAGGAGCGCCGCCACCTTGGCGTTGAGGTTTGTGGCTTGGCTGCGATCTTCGTCGCGATTGGATTCACCGCAGTTTCAGGGGTGGCCGACGCGTGTTAGCCGGCGCGTCGGCATGCGGGCCCGCAGCCTCGTCGTCGGCGGCTTGCCGGTTGTCTTTGGCGCCTGAGCATGCCCGGGTGCGGCGCCCGACTTACCTTTGCTGCCGCGCAGGCGGGCGTCATCCCCAAACATGCGGACATTTCCCGGCGCGAGCACCGTCGTTTCCTGAGCTTCATGGACAGACCTCCAGTACCGGGAGGTGGAGCAAGGCCCGCAACCGCCACGTGACCGGTCAAGCCAATAGCTGCGAACGGGAGGAGATCGACGATGGAACACCGTCAAGCTGACGGTGGTTGTGCCCGGCACCGCCAGGACCGATATCGGCGTGAGAGGCCAGGAAATTGCGGTACTTTTCTGCAGGTTCTCGAGCCGATGGCTGCAAGACGACGGCCTGATCCGCCCAGCATCACCCGATCGATGGCGTAGGGCAGGGGCCTGAAGAACGCAAAGAAATCGCGCAGGAAGACTCGTGCGTAGACATTGCGCGGACCGTACTCGGAGAACTCAGGCTCGAGGCGCGGGCAGGGCGATGATCGTCCGGAGCAGGAGTCGCTTGACGAAGTAGGACGGCACGCGATCGTTATCCGCCACCTGCACCGCAGCGCTTCGGCGGCGACGGCCGGCGGCGCTTCATGGCGGCCGTCGAACTCGCGGAACGTCACGTCATAGCCCAGCCCGTGCAAGCGCGGAACGATCACCCGGCTGCACTGATCGATGGGCAGGATCTGGTCGGACGTCCCGTGCGAGAACGAAAGAACGCGCTCGCCCGTGCGCGGGCGTGGGGATCACGAATCCGGGCGAGCACGCGACGACGCGAGGAAACAGATCGCCGTTGGCGATCCCCAGGGAGAGTGGCGCACGACGCGCCGTCGGAAAACCCGCCAATCGCGATCCGGCGGGCATCGACGGAGACGTTGGCAAAGACGCGTTCGAGCGCGCGGTTCAGGAAAACGATGTCGTCGCCAAAACTTCCACGAATCGCGTCCCAGGTCACGCCGCGAGACTCGGGCGCCAGCAGAGACGACGCCAGCCTGTTCGGCCGCCGGGCCGACGCGGCGCACCATGCCCGCGGCGTTCTGGGTTGCGCCATGCAGAAATACCAGAAGGGGCATCGGGCCCTTCGGGTGCGGCAGGTCATCTGAATCAGCCCGTCGCGGTCCCCGGTCGAGAGTCCGAGCGGTCCGGTCTTGAGGGATGTCTGAACACCGGCGCGCGGACGCGCGTCGCCAGCCGCGGTTCACTGGCTTCGGTCGCGGTCGTGAAGACCGAACACGCATCGCCAAAAACCACCGAACCGGAACACAGCGCCTGCGGGCAATACTGAAGTGGCGCCGCGTGATCCGGATGGCGTGACGATTCATGATGTCGGTCCGACGAGTGGCGCGCATTACATAAGGATGCGCCAGCCGGCCCCTGACGCAACAGGCAATCATGCCGTCAATCACACTCGCAATCGCGCTGATGCTATCGCCGCTGGCGCTGGCCCAGCCGCCCCAGGAGATCACCGCGGTTCGACTCGACAACACGTTTCGCCTCGTCGGTTCGGATTCGAGCGGGCTCGTGTGTGGCGGTGAAGATCGGTTGCACTGAAGCGGCCAGCAAGTTCCGGCGATTTCACGCTGGTCATTTTCGACGCGCAGGGCCATCGGTCGGGCGAAACGGCTTGTCTGGCCATCAGGAGGGTACGACGGTTCGGGTTCGAAGCAGCCGTGGGTTCTGCTGGACGATCAGAATGGAACGTTGTCCCGATCCTACCGCTCGTTGATCGAATCGGGCGCCGCCGTCGTCGAGAAACAGCGGAGCAAGGCCCTCGACCAGGCCGGCAACTACGAGTTTGTGTTCGTGTATTGGTCCGACGGTCAAGCAGGGAGCACTTGCCTGGCGAGAATCGCCCCGACGTGGCGCGCGTGCCAATCGGATCGTTCAAGGTGCCCTGGCCGTAGCGAGAGCGGAGGGAGCGCCGGCGGTCTGATACGATGCCGGCCGGTATCGCGTGCCTCGCTATCTCTTTGGCGACTTCGTGCTCTCCCCGGCGTCGCCTGCTCGTCTGGCGCGGCCGCGAGCGTCCGCTCATCCGCGCGTAGCTCGATCTGCTGGTCTTCCTGATCGAGCATCGTCACGGAAGCCGTTCATCGCCGCGACATCTTCGACATACGTCTGGAACGAGCGATCGTCGTCTCGGACAGTGCGCTCCAGCCGGGCGATCCGCACGATTCGGCGGACGCTTCAGGACGACTCTCGAGGCCCAGGTTCATCCGCACCGTCTCGCGTCACGGCTACCGTTTCGTGTTCCCCGATCTGGTCGAGGAGAACGACGGGGGATGGCTGGCTCGGCGAGGACCCGACTGCAGCGGCGGCCGATGGAACAGCCGCGGCTGATCCCACGAACCGCTGCTCCAACGGATCACCGGCGTCACCGCCGATCAGGAGCGAAGGATCCGGCGCGAAGCCGCCGAGATGTTGCACGCGCTGGGGATCGCCGAGGCCCTGCGCCGTCTGAATGCCCGGCCCGGCCACGTCTACGCGCGCGCTGCTGAGGATGCGCGATGGGATACCACTGATGCCGGTGCGGTGCCGATCCTGGGCAGGCCGCATCGTTCACCGCCATCCGCCGCGGCGCTGGTCCGCCTTCGCGCCTCCGGCGCACGTCCCAGATCGTCGCCGCGAGGTGGGCCGGCGCACTCGCTCGGCGCCGCCACCGCCAGCAGCATCGCGGGAGCCATCGGCGGAGACTGATTCTCGATTCTCGCGCCCGGGAGCACCGCGTCCGCCGCGCTGGTCGTCGTCCTCGGGGTGATTGGCGCGCGCAGCGGCGCGGCCGGCCTGGCGCCGCCGTTGGCGCCGGCTATATCGATTGCCGAAACGACCGCGAAGTGCTCAACGGACCGCCGCGCTGGTTGCGGGGAGCTGCTGGGCGATGGCTTCGCCGGATTCGCGGCCCGAAAGTGGCTCGGACGCTGGAGTCGCTTGCCGCCCTCGTCGGTCTCCACCTATGATATCCACGGCGGACTCGAGGGTGTGGTGATCGGCGGCGCCGCCGGGCTGGGCCACGCGCTCAGCGACGATCGCGGGCGCGAAGGCGCGCCCACCGCCGCGCGGCGAGGCGGCTGGCGGCGGCGCTGGTCAGCTGGCCGGCGTGTGCGCGGCGCATCCGCGCTCGTCCTGTCCTGACCGGACGGCCCCTCTGTCGGCGGAACCATCCACGCGGTTGCCCAGAGCCTCATGGGGGTTCCGACGCAGCGTTGACGCACGTTGGCGCATTCGATCGGCGAGGCCGATTTCGGACCCGTCTCCGCGCCATCATCGCGGCACCGGGGAGGGCGCTCTTCGAGTTCAGGTTAGCACTGGGATTGACTGCGCAGCGTCGTAAGCGAAGACGGCGCCGCGAAATCCGGCTGCTCACACAAATCTCACCACGCCTGTCCCCACTACGCGAGAGCTTACGCCAGGCCGAATTTCCGATCCTTCGGGACACGCGCTGATCGCACTGCCGCGGTCGCGCCACAGCCGGAGGCCGCGATGGACTTGTCGCGACACGCTCGCTCCGCTGCGCTCTGCCGCCACCTCTCTCTGCGACTCGAGACCACGACCGACCGAGTTCATCGACCTGACCGACCGCCTCAGGCCCTGAGTGCACAGCAGACCGGCGTTCACTGCGGGTTCGTCAACATCCAGACGGTCACACCACGACCGCGGTCGTCGTCAAGCGAGACCCGAACCGTTGCTCTCGACGATTTTCGTTCCTGCTCGAATACCTCGCGTCGCGGCGCATCGATTATCGGCATGACGACGTCAGCCGGCGTGCGAGAGAACGTCACGCCGGACGGCGCGTCAACGGCCACTCGCACTGCCGCGCTGCTGCTGCTCGTCGGGCGTCGTGTCTGTCTGAACGTCGTCGACGGCACGCCTGCAGCTGGGCCGATGGCAGCGCGTGCTGTTTCTGGTGGAGCTCGACGGCCCGCGCGATCGCGCGGATTCTGTCCTCGTGATTCGGCGATCGGAGCGGCGCGGGCATGAAGGTCAAGATGATCCTGCCGGCGCTGACCGAGGCGACCGAGCCCGTTCTGGCGTCCGATCAAGTACTCGCTGTTCCCGCCGCTCGGCCTGGCGACGCTCGCCGGCTATCTCGACGCGCAGACGACGAGGTCGAGATTCAGGACGAGCACGTCGAACGCTCGATCTGGACGACGCGCCGGATCTCGTCGTGATTCAGGTCTACATCACCTCCGCGCATCGCGCGCTATCGAGCTCGCCGATCACTACCGGCGGCGCGGCGCGCTACGTCGCGCTGGGCGGCCTGCACGTGACGTCGCTGCCGGAGGAGGCCGCTGCGCACGCCGACACGCATCTTCCTCGGCCCGGGCGAAGACACCTGGCCGCAGTTTCTGCAGGACTTCCGGCGCGGCTGTCCGCGAGCGCGTCTACCGGTCGGACGCTCCGCACGCTCGACGGCATTGCCGCCGATTCGCCGCGACCTCGATCAAGCGCCGCCTCTACCTCGTTCCCAACTCCATCGTCGTCTCGCGCGGGTGCCCGCACGTGTGCGACTTCTGCTACAAGGAGGCGTTCTTCGAAGGCGGGCGATCGTTCTACACGCAGACGGTGGACGCGGCGCTCGGCCGAGATCGAGCGGCTGCCGGGCCGGCATCTCTACTTTCCTCGACGACCACCTGTTCGGCGATCGCACGCTTCGCCGTCGGCGCTGTTCGACGGCATGCGCGGCATGGGCCGGCTCTGGCAGGCGGCCGGCACCGTCAACGCCGGTGCTCGCATCCGGAGCTGCTCGAGCGGGCCGTGGACGGCGGGCCTGCGCAGCCTCTTCGTCGGCTTCGAAACGCTCAACCCGGCGAATCTCGTCGAGCAGCGCAAAGTACCAGAACCTGCGGCGCGACTACTCGGCGACGCGATCCGGCGCCTGCACGACGCTCGGCGTGATGATCAACGGCAGCTTCGTCTTCGGCATGGACGCCGACGATGAGTCGGTGTTCGAGCGGACGGTGGAATGGGCGATCGAGCAGGGCATCGAGACGGCGACGTTCCACATCCTCACGCCGTATCCCGGGCACGGCGCTCCACCGCCGCATCGCCGCGCAGGGCCGCATCACGTCCGACGACTGGGACCTGTACGACACGCGCCACGCCGTGTTCCGACCGGCGCAAATGACCGGCCGAAGAGCTCGAACAGGGTATCGACGCGCCTATCGGGACTTCTACCGATGGCGATCGATCGCGCGCGGCGCCCAGGCGCACGACGATCGTGACTCGCCGGCGTGCGGCACTCTGGCCTACGCGCGCCGGGTTGGAAGAAGTTCGAGCCGATGTGGGACCTGGTGATCCGCGCCGAAGCGCGCGGCGGATGATGCTGCCGATCCTCGAGACGATCCTCAGCGAGTTCGGCAGACGCGGGACCGGAATGCGTTCGAGGGCCCGCGCCGGCAGGAACCAGTTGGCACGTCACCGCCATCTTGGTAATCCCGCTTCGGAACGATGTCTCGTAGGCATCTCGCTCGCCACGCCCGCTCGACGGCGCTTCGGGCAGGCACTGTCGTCGAGCGCATGATTCCGGATGGGCCGCGCGCACTGCTGCCGCCGCTCCATCTGCGCGTCTATACTACCGGACGGCAAGACCCGCGGCATTCGATCGGGCGTGTCAGACGGCTCGCATCGAGGTGGTTTCTCCGGCCTCCGGCCCGGAACACCGGGTCCTGGACATCGGTTCGGGGATTGGCAATCTGGCGATCGGCCTGCTCGACCACCTCCGCGGCGGGTACGACGGCGTCGAGATCCACGCCGAAGCGGTGTGCTGGTGCCAGGAGACGATCACCTCGCGTTACCCGGCGTTCAGGTTTCATCGCGCCGACGTGTCGAGCGGCGCCTACAACGCGGAGGGCCGGCAATCCGCGTCGGCGTATCGGTTCCCGTTCGCCGACTCGAGCTTCGACTTCATCATGCTCGGGTCGGTGTTCACGCACATGCTGCCTGACGAAGTCAGAGCACTACGTGCGGGAAATCGCGCGTCTCCTGACGCCGACCGGCGTCTGCGTCGCCAGCTACTTCCTGATCAACGACGATCGGCGCGAGGCGTTCGGTCCAACCGCAGCTTCATGTCGTTCGAGTCGAACATCCGTCCGGCCTGTGCCGAATCCACGACAGCTGCCGTGCCGGAGGCACGCGGTGGCGTTCGAAGAGCGTTCGTCACCCGCATTCACGACCAGGCAGGCCTGGGCATCCAGGATATCCGCCGGGGCCGGTGGTGGAGCGGCGAGTCGCACGACCAGGACGTCCTGACCGTCGTCACCGCCGGCAACCGCCAGGCGTCAGCGCCGCGTCACTGAGACGCCGCCTTCGGGCTTCTCGCTACCCTGGTGGCAGGTGAAGCAGGTGACCTTTCCGAGTCGAGACTCTTCGTCCGAGGCCGATGTGTAGTCCGGAAAGAACTGCTGGTTGATCGCGCGCGTCATCTCGAGCATCCGCCGCGCGGTGGCCTTGCGCGCAGGTTGTTCTCGCTGGCGAAATTGCCGCGCACGTGGCAATAGCCGCAATTCACGCCCAGCGCCGTGGTCATCAACTGCATCTCGAGCTCGAACTGCGGGACGGTCAGACCGGTGCAGCACCGACCGCCGGGCTGTCCACCATGCCGACAACCGGCTGCTGCGCCCGGGCGCGGCAATCATGTACGATCAGCACTGCTGGCCAGCGTCGCCGCGGCAAGGCAGCGCATCGCGCCTGAGTATAGAAGAAACGCGAGAGCGCGCGGTCCATGCAGCTCCTGCATCATCCAGATGCCGACAATCGATAGTCACTCGAAAGCCGCGCTCGTATGCTGGCGGCATGTTCGAGATCCGACAGGCCTGCCGCGGTCTTCGCCGTCGTGCGTCCTATGCCCTGGCGACGGTTGCCACGCTGGCGCTGGTCATCGGCGTCAACACGGCGCTCTTTGCCGCCATCAACGCCACGCTCTTCAGGCCAGTTCCGCTCAAGAACGGCGAGCGAACGGTGTCGATCTCACCTGGTGCCGCCCGGGGTTGCGAACAGAGCGGAGATCGCGCAATCCGCTCCACGCGATCGACCTGCGTGCGCTTGCGCGACGCGTACCCGCACGCTGACGCAGATTGCCAGCTTCACGCAGGCGGATCGCGTCATCAGCCTGGCAGGCCCGGATGAAGCGGGCGGCCGATCCGGCCGTCGTCAGCACGATCGCCACCAGCGCGGCGATGCTGAGGCTGGCCCCTGAGGGTGCGATCTCGGCCGCACTTTCTCCGATGAGGAAGACGCTCGCAAGGACAAGGTCATCGTGCTGAGCCACGGCGCGTGGCAGCGCCGCTTCGGCGGCGATCGCGGCGCGATCGGCCGACGGACCGTGCGGCTGGATGGCGACCCGTACCTGGTCATCGGCGTCATGCCCCGGTCGTTTCCGCCGCAGTTTCTGGAGACGGAGGTGTGGACGCCGCTGGGATCACCGACTCCGCGCCCGCCAACGAGGCGCGGACCTACCTCGTCACCATCGCGCAGTTGAAGGACGGGGCGACCCTTGCGCAAGCCGACGCCGAAATCCGCGACATCGTCAGCGCGCTGGCGAAAGAGTGCCGCGGACCCATCAAGGCTGGACCGGCGGCGCTCATCTCCTTCCGCGAGTGGCAGTACGGCGGTTTCCGGACGCCCTTGGTCGTGCTGTTCCTGGCCGTGATGATCCTGCTGCTGATTGCCTCCGCCAATGTCGCCAGCCTGACGCTGGCGCACGTGACCTCGCGATCCGGCGAGCTGGCCCTGCGGCGCGCGATTGGAGCGACCGCTGGCACGTCGCCCGTCTGGTCATGGTGGAGCTGGGCATCGTCAACTTGGCCGGCGCGCTGGTCGCGCTCTGGCTGGGAGCGTGGCTGGCGCCGATGCTCCGTGGCCATCGCTCCTGGAACGACACGGGCGCTCGGCCCGGTGAGCGATGGACTGGCGCGTGGCGGCGTATGCGTTCGGGTGCGCCGCGTTCCGCGTCAATCGTGGCCGGCGTCGGCCCGGCGTTCAGCGCCTCGGACGCGGCGCCGGCGCTCAACGCTTCGACGTCGCGGACGGCCGGCTCCCGCGGCGGCCGGCGTCTTCGGTCGGCGCTGCTGGTGGCGCAGACGGCTCTCTGCGTGGCGCTTCTCGTTAGCGGCGGCCTGCTGGTGCGCGCGCTGGCACGAACCGCTGCGACCGCTCCGGTTACGATCCCGACCGCGTGCTCACCGCGCAGCTGCAGCTGCCGCCAGTCGCGATACGCGAACGGGCCGGAGCGTGTCGCGGCCATGGAGCGCGTCTTCGAGCGGGTCGCCGCCATCCCGGGCGTCAGCCACGCCGGCGCCACCATGAACCGCTTCCAGGCGGGCTTCTCCTACGTCACCGCGGTGGACATCGAGAATCAGCCATCGCCCGATGGATCCGCCTACACCGTCCAGTTCCGCCGCGTCAGCTCCACCTACTTCGCGACCATGCGCATCCGCCTGATCGCCGGCCGCCTCTTCACGATCGAGGACTCGTTGAGCGACGCCAAACGTCGCGGTGATCAGCCGGACGTTCGCCGATCGTTTCTGGCCCGCCGTCGATCCGATTGGCAGGCGGCTCAAGCGCGGCAACGCCGCGATGACCGTCGTCGGCGTCGTCGACGACGTGAACGGCGATCGATTTGACACAGGCGCCGGAGCCGACCATCTACGCCGCCTGGTCGCAGACGGCCAACGTCGCGTTTCCGATGGCCCTGGTGCTGCGCACCGCGCCGGCGATCAATCGACTCCGCCCGGGCGCTGCGCGATGCGGTGGCGAGCGTCGATCCGATGCTCGCCCTCGATCGCATCCAGCCGCTCGACACGTTCCTGGCCGATTCGCTCGCGCCGCAGAAATTCCGGACCACCCTGATGCTGGCGCTCGCCACCGTCGGGCTGCTGCTCGGCGCGATCGGGATTGCCGGCGTGACCGCCCGGACGATTGCCGAGGCGCATGAGCGAATTCGGGGTCAGGCTCGCGCTTGGCGCCAACAGCAGCGCCCTGTGGCGCATGGCCGTCGTCGATCAGCTGCGCGTGGTCCTCGTGGGCGGCGCCGCCGGGGTGGCTCGCGGTGGTCGCCAGTCGTCGTGCTCGCGGCAGTGCTGCCGGAAATCAGCGGCATCGATCCTCTCATTCTTGGCAGGGCCGTAGCCCTGCTCTGGCGGCGACAGCCGCCGTTGCCGCGGCGATTCCGGCTTCACGGGTGCTGCGAATGTCGCCGCATGGCGATTCTTCGCCGCTAGGTGCCCCGGCGTCACGGCTTCATGAGCTGGTCGTATATCAACTGATACGCCTCGGCATCGACGCCGAGGTCGCCCCGGTAAGGGCTTGTCCAGAGCAAAAATCATGAACAGTACGATACCCACGAGCAGGAGAGCAGCGTCACGAACAGCGCGTGCAGCCGCCACGTCGTCGACTTGAAAGAAGAATGACGCGAACAGGCTCGACCGCTGCGCCCAGCAGCACGACCAGCCACATCACCCCGGGCAACCCGTCATGGATGGCGTCGAGTCGCAGCCGCCTGACCTCGATGAGTGAGTGTATGCTGTCGCAGCGCCTCGGCATGAAGCAGCGATCGGCCCCTCGCTCGTCGGCTCGTAGCTGGCGAGCGTCGTCCGCATGCGATCGAACCAGGGAACTCCGCCTGCGGGCGCCTGACCACTCTTCTGCAGCGGCCACGCCTCCTTGATGACGTTGTCGATGTAGCCGCGCAGCTCGGCCTGGAAGCTCAGAGCGGGTGGGATCGGGATAGGCGCCGGCGTCACGGTAGAGCGCCGCCGCCGCGGCGGCTTCCTGCGAGACGATTTTCGCCACGTCGTTGTGGCGCTCCCAGAGCGTCCACGGCAATGAGTGCCGCCACCAGGCCGTAGAAGATCATGATCGAGTGAATCATGGTGCCGCCGAAATGCCCGTGTTCGTGCCCGAAGATGATGCGCGACAGGACATGCCGGCGCGTCAGCAGGAGGCCACCCACCGACAACCCGACGACGATCGCCAGAATGACCACGCCCGACAGCCAGGAGGGAAGCGCGTACAGGAGGTTGAGCATCGGCGCTCGATCGGCGTCTACTTCGCCCGGCGGCGGCGTGGGCAGCGCCTGCAGCATCTCCTTGATGCCGCCGAGCGACGCCAGGACGCCACTCGCCTCGTAGGGCATGAAGACCACCTTGTCGGCGTCGGTCGCGAGGGCCGCCAGCGCTTCGAGATACTTCTGGGCGATCAGGTGCTGCGCCGGCATGCCTGACCGGTCCGAGCGCCTGCGCGACGAGCCTGAATCGCCTGCGCTTCCGCCTGCGCGATCGCGAGCCGGGCCTGGGCCTGCCCCTCGGCGGACGAGGATGGCCGCTTCCTTCGGCGCCTTCCGCCTGGACGATCTGCGACTGCTTCTGGCCTTCGGCGCGGAGAATCGCCGACGATTTCTCGCCTTCCGCGGTCGTGACGACCGCACGCGCGGGTCCGCTCCGCCGTCATCTGCTTTTCCATCGTCAGGCGGATTTCCTCGGGCGGCGTGATGTTCTTCAGCTCGATGCGCATCACCTTGACGCCCCACTGCTGGGTGGCGGTGTCGAGCGCGGCGCGCAGCTGCGAGTTGGTCGTGTCGCGAGAGGCCAGCGTGTGATCGAGATCGAGCTGGCCGATGACGTTGCGCAGCGCCGACAGCGTCAGCTGCTCGAGGCCCCAGCGCAGGTTCTGCACCTCGTAGGTGGCGCGGACCGGGTCGGCGATCAGGTAGTAGATCACCGCGTCCACTTCCATCGTGACGTTGTCGCGGGTGATGACCGGCTGCGGTTCGATCTTGCGTAATCTGCTCGCGCAGGTCGATGGTCTCGCGCACGGAATCGAGGAACGGCACGATGGTGTTGAGGCCGGCTTCCGCGGTCCGGTGGTACTTGCCGAGGCGCTCGATCAGCTTGACCTGCTTCTGCGGCACGATCTTGATCGTGCGCATCAGCGACGACGAGCAGCGACGAACGCGATGCCGAAGTAGGACGATGCCGGAACTCATGCGCGGTGTGACCTCCAGAACGATGCCGTCGGCCGAGACGACTCGGATTTTCGTGCCCGCGGCGATGGCGTTCGCGCTGCGCGCCGCCCAGTCCTCGCCGCTGACGTTGACGCGCCCGGCGCCGATCGTCGGCTCGATGTCGTGGGTGACGACACCGTGCCGGCCGATGAGAGCGTCGGTCCGTGACGGCACGCCGCGGCCGGCCAGCCGCCCGACCAGCGTCGAGCGCAGTCCGGCCAGCGACACAATCAGGACGACGACGAACGTGCCAATCTGCATCGGCACGCTGAAATCGAGGTAGGCGGCCGCCGCCGCGGCGATGGCGCCGGCGCTGACGAACGCACGATCCGAAGTGGGGAATCGAGACCTCGAGAATCGCCGCCACGAACGCGACGATGAGCCACATGAAGACCGCGAACTCCGAGCTCCAGAGACGACCAGAGAGCCGACAGCATGGTGAGCAGAAGCTGGCCGGATTGTATCAGCGTCGGCGCCTGGCTTGTGGTAAGTTTCGGCCCCGGTGCGCAAATCGAGTGTCCTCGCAACTCGTGGCATCTATCGCATGCACGGCGGCGTGCGGCGGCGGTCCCCAGCCGCCACCCTTCGCCGATTGCCGACACCAAGCTGTTGATGCAGGCGACCATCGATCCGACCGCCGATGAAATCTGGGACTCGGTCAAGACCATCGTCTCGAAAGACAAGATCGAGGAAATCCGGCCGCAGACCAACGCGCAATGGGACGCGGTCCGCAATCACGCCGTGACCCTGGCCGAATCGGGGAACCTGCTGATGATGGTGCCGCGCGCCAAGGACGGCGGCGAGTGGATGGCGCGCGCCCAGGAGCTGGTCGACAGCAGCGAGCGGGCGATCCGGGCGGCGCAGGCGAAGAACGCCGACCAGCTGTTCACCGCAGGTGGCGACATCTACCAGGCGTGCTCGAACTGTCATCAGAAGTCACTGGACGCCATCGTCAACGCCAAACAGAACAATGCGGATTGGGGATTGCGGATTGCGGATTGATCGGAGCGTCACGCAGATCGGAGCGTCGCGCAGATCGGAGCGCGAAGGCGTTCAGCCGAGCGAAAGCCGATGGCGACTGACGGAGCGCGAAGGCTTTAGCCGAGCGACTGAAGGTGAAGACAGACGGTAGATGCTGAAGGTTGATTGGCGCCGCGCGGTGCGTCTTCACCCACCGCTGGCCTCGGCGCATCGGCGGCTGTCTGTTGTTCGTCACGTGGTTCGCGTCCGGCATCGTGATGATGTACGCACGGATGCCGGAGCTTTCGAACGCCGAGCGCCTGGCCCGGCTTCCCCTCTCGATCTTTCGACAGCGCGCCTCGACGCCGGGCAGTGCCTTCGGCCACGGAATGGCGACGCTCTCGCTCGTCCGGATCCGGCATGCTGCACGGCAGGCCGGTCTACCGCGCACCGGACGGACGCGACTGGACCACCGTCTACGCCGACGACGGGCAGCCATTCAGAAGGGCTGACAAGGGAGGCGGCGCTCGACTGAGGCGAAGAGGTTTGCGCCGGAACACGCCGCGACCATCCGCTACGACGCGCGCCTTGTCGAACCGGATCGATGGACGCTGCAGCATGCGCCGATCGCTGCCCCTCCATCGGGTCGCGCTCGGCGACGCCGGCGACGCGGCGATCTACCTCTCGGAACGGACCGGTGAAGTCATCGCCAAGACGACGGCGGCGGCGCGCCGCATCGCGTATCCCGGCGCCGTGCTCCATTGGCTGTATTTCACGCCGTTCCGAAAACATCACGAGTTGTGGACCCAGACGATGACCTGGCTGTCAGCGCTCGGAACGGTGATGTGCGCGCTCGGTCTGTTGTGGGGCTTCTACAACTCTTCGCGATTGCCGTTTCGCGGCTGGCTGCGCTGGCACCACTACATCGGTCTTGCCTTTGGCGTCGTCAGCTTCACGTGGATCTTCTCGGGCCTGCTCTCGCTGGACCCCTGGCCGTGGCATGCGGACACGGCGCCGAAGCGCGGAACAGCGCGCGGCTTTCTCGGGCGGTCCGCTCGATGCCTCGCGCGTGTCGCTGGCCGAGCTCAGAGACGTCGCCGGCCGGGGCGTGAAGGAAATCGAGATCCGTGCCCTTCCGGGGCCGCCCGCGGCTGATTGCGGACGGCAGGGCCGACCATCCGATCGAGCAGGGCGAGATTGGCGCCGCCTTGAAGGCGTCGATGCCGGGTGTCGACCAGGCGGACGTCGCGTGGCTGACCGACTACGACGACTACTACTACGACCGGGACCGGGCCGCTCCGTTGCCGGTGGTGCGGGCCCGCTTCCCGCGACGCCTCGGGAACGTGGTTGTACGTCGGCCCGAACCGTGGCACTATCCTGCGCAAAGAGGAGAGGTCGAGCCGGGTGAACCGCTGGCTGTATCACGGTCTCTACAGCCTCGATTTCCAATTTCTTTACCGGCGGCGTCCGCTCTGGGGATATTGTCATGATCTTCTTGATCCTGGGCGGGGTCGGCTCGGCCGCGACCGCGCTGGTCCCGGCCGGCCGGCGCTGTTGCGGCACGCCACTCGTTGGTTATAGCTGGTAAAATAATCGGAAAAATCGGGAGGAGCACCGAGTGCGACGTGGCGTCCGGGACGTGATCATCGCGGCGGTGGCCGCAAGTGCAGGTGCGTATGGGCGACGGCGGCGCTGCCCGGTCGAGAGGACAAGCCGGGCGGGCGCCGGCCGCCTATCGGGCTCCGAGGCTGGCTGACGGCAAGCCCGATCTGAACGGCATCTGGCAGGTGCTGAACGAGGCGAACTACGACCTCGAGGCGCACATGGCGCGTGCCGGCGATGGCGCTGCGGCCCGGCCCGTATGGCCCGGTGCCCGCCGCCGCCGGTGCTGGCGCTCGGCGCGGTCGGCTCGGTGCCGCCCGGCCTCGGCGTCGTCGAAGGCGGCGAGATTCCCTACAAGCCGGAAGCGCTGGCCAAGAAGAAAGAGAACCAGGACAACTGGCTCGAGCGCGATCCGGAGATCAAGTGCTACCTGCCCGGCGTGCCGCGCGCGACCTACATGCCGCAGCCGTTCCAGATTCTTCAGAGCAGCAGCGCGATCTTCATCGCCTACCAGTACGCCGGGCGCGGTGCGCAACGTCTATCTGAAGGATCCGGGCCCGCGCCGATCGACTCGTGGATGGGCCAGTCGGTCGGCCGCTGGGAAGGCGGCGACACGCTGGTCGATCGACGTCGACCGGGATTCAACGACCAGAGCGTGGTTCGACCGCGCCGGCAACTTCCACAGCGAGGCGCTGCACGTCGTCGAGCGCTACACGCGGACCGCGCCGGACGTCATCTCCTACGAAGCGACGATCGAGGATCCGCAGACGTTCACGCGGCCGTGGAAGATCAGCATGCCGCTCTACCGCCGGCGTCGAGAAGAACGCGCAGCTGATGGACTTCAAGTGCGTCGAGTTCGTCGAAGAGCTGATGTACGGCCAGTGGCGCAAGAAGCCGCTGAGCAGCGAGTAGGGACGGAAGACTGGGGCTGCGGCGATGACGAAAGCTCGCTGGCTGCGGCCGGAATCGCGGTCGCCGGCCTGGTGCGCCAGCGCCACGGCGGTCGTTCGGGCCAGATGAAGAACACCGCCGATGCCGCGGACGCGCGGACGGCCATCCGGATCTGACCGGCACCTACGACCTCGCGACGATGACGCCGCTCGAACGGCCGGCCGGGATGCCCGGCGGTCATGACCGACGAGCGAAGCCGCCAAGCTGGAACAGCAGCGCCGTCAGGCGCAGAATCGCGCCGCTCGACAAGGCGTTGACGGCAATCGCGCGCGCCGCCCAAGAGGGCGGCGACGGTTCGGTGGGTCCGGCCGGCAACGTCGGCGGCTACAACAATTTCTGGCTCGACCGCGGCTCAGCGTACGCTTATCGGTCGACGGGCAGCGCCGGACGTCGATCGTCATCGGACCCTGCCGACGGCCCGCGTCCGCGCTGACGCAGGAAGCGCGGCAGCGGCAGGTGAGCCGCGTGCGCGCAGTTCCGGCCGACGTCGGACCAGACGCGAGAAGCAGCGATCCGGCCTCGAAGCCGACCGGCGCCTACGACGATCCCGGAGCGGCGGCCGCTCGGCGAGCGCTGCCTGCTCGGCTTCGGATCCACGTCGGGGCCGCCGGTTCTGCCGAACTACTTCTACAACAACCTCCACCAGATCGTGCAGACGCCGACGACGCGTGCATGATCCTCACCGAGATGGTGCACGACGCGCGCATCGTCCGCATGAACGCGCGAGCACCTGCCGCCGACGCGTCCGCAAGTGGCTGGGCGATTCGATCGGCGCACTGGGAAGGCGACACGCTGGTCGTCGACACCACCAACTTCACCGACAAGACGCGGTTCGCGGCGCCACGCGAGAACCTGCACGTCGTCGAGCGCTTCACGCGCGTCGACGCGAAGACGCTGCTGCTACCGGTTCACGATCGAGGATCCCGAGACGTGGACGAAGCCGTGGACCGGCGAGTACCCCTGGCCGGCGACCAAGCGAGCGCGTCTTCGAATACGCGCTGCCACGAAGGCAACTACGCGATGGGCAACATCCTGCGCGGCGCCAGGGTCGAGAGAACGAACGACGGACAGAAATAGCGAACGGCAGCGGGCAAATTGCAGCAACCCTTGGTAGGATTGATTGAAGAGCGAAGGATAACGCATATGCGGAGACTGATTGCGCTCGGCGCGGGCTGTGATGACTGGCGCCGTTCCCGTCGTCGCTCACCACGCCTTCGGCGGCGAGTTCGATCCGAACAAGCCGGTGCTGCTGAAGGGCAAGATGACCAAGCTCGAGTGGGTGAATCCGCACGCCTGGACTGCACATCGAGATTCCCAAGGCGGATGGCCCGCGAGGCCTGCCAGTTCACGCCGGACGCAGAAGTGCGAGGAGTGGATGGTCGAGGGCGGCACGCCCAACACGCTGCTCCGGCGCGGCATCACGAAGGAATCGCTCGATCGTCGGCACCGAGCTCGTGATCGACGGCTACCAGGCGCGCGACCACTCGCTCTTGCGCGCGAACGGCCGCAACATCACCTATCCGGACGGCCGCAAGTTGTTCCTCGGGATCGTCGGGCACCGGCGCGCCCGACCGGCACGGCGCGGACCCGACGGAAGCGCCGAGAGGGCGCGGCCGCGGCAGGCTGTAGCCGGAACGGCTAGCCGGAACCCGATCCAGTCCGCTGGCGCCGACGCCGAACCACAACGTCAGCGACACGAGATGCGACCAGCTTCATCAAAGGCTGGTCGCACCTGTCGCATCCTCCGCCAGCGTCACCTTCCGCCTGACCGTAAACGTAAACGCGATCGCCAGCGCGCAGCGTCATCTTCAGCCAGAAGGGCGTGCTGTAATAGCACTTCGTCGCTTCGGAGACGACGCTGGCGAAGCCGGTCGTCAGCATGACGAAGCGAGGCTGGCGCACCAGCCAGGGGCTGGGCTTCGCGCGCGACCTCGGGAACGGTCTGACGTTTGAGCCCGAAGCCGAGCAGGCGCAGGTCGAGCATCAGCACCGCGCCGCCGATCACGGAGAGGGCGAGCAGGTGCACCGACTCGATGACCGCGAAGGCCCACGACGAGATTCTTGATCGCGTCGCCGATCATCGTCGTTTCGAACCACTGAAAGTATGGCGGCGGCATTTCTTCGTCCGTCGGCCTAACGCCGCTTGTCCACGCAGCCGGCCGCCCACTTCACGAGCGGGCGCTGCGGCATGTCGCAGTCGAACCAGTTGTAGGCAATCATCCGTCCGCACACGATGATGATCGCCCAGAGTGCCAGCGACGCAGCGCCGGCCATGCCGCGCCCGCTGCGGCGGTCCGCTGGTCGAGATCCCGGGTCCTGACCTGCTTGTGAATGCCGTTGTGGAAGCTCCAGGCGTTCAGGCCGGCGAAGACGAGGGCGATGAAGCTTGAAGCGGAAGAAGATGTTCTGGATGCGAGCGCACCGGAATGGCGTAGAAGAGCAGCACGCCGCTGATCACCATCACGATGAAGCCGGCGACCATCCAGGGGAAGAGGCGGTCGGTGACTTCCGATACGGGAACCCGTTTGAGCGCCAGGCCGAGCAGGCGGAGGTCAGCATCACCGACATGCCGACGAACAGGCACAGCGTCAGGACGTGAACCGACTCGACCAGCGGGTACGTATGAGCGACTCGTGCAACGCGATGCTCCCCTGGGTGCTCGCGAGCCACTCACCAGAACGGCAGAAGCGACACGAAGCCGTTATTATACGGGTATGCGGATCACCGCTGCACACTCGGCCGCCGGGCTTCGCGCTGATGCTCGTCGCCCGCGTTGGCGGGGGCACAGCGGCAGCCGACACCGCCGGCCCAGCGCCGCAACAATCGCCCGCGCCGCCGCAATCGCCCGTTCCGCAGCCGCAGCAGCCGGCTTCGCCGCCGTCCACGCCGGCGCCGGCTGCCGGGTCAGCTCGCTCGTGCCGCCGGCAGCATGGCGGAGGCTGATGTCAAGATCACCTATCCGACGTCAGACGCGGTGTTCTACATCAGACCCGCACGCCCAAAACGGAGGTCGAGTGGGACATCCTGCAGGGCAAGACGCTGATGCTGGCGGAGTCCGCGAACCTGATGATGATGCCGGGCCGGGCGCGTGACCAGGATCGCTGATGGCCGATAGCGAAGCGCTGATGCTCGACGCCGGCATCGAGGCGTTCCGGGCGGCCAAGCGGCACGGACGTCGACGGGGCTGGCCGCGGTCAACGACGCGCTCTACGAGTCCTGTGTCACCTGCCACCGCCATTACCGGCCGAACTACGGGCGGGGACGCGTGGCGGTTCTTGCAACGAGCAACGACGCGGCGCGCGGTGCCCGCCGCGATCGCCGTCATCGGGATGGCGACGAGCGGACGGACCCAGTCCCGCTTCGCGCCGCGCGACATCGAGGGTATCTGGGGGCTTCGCCACGCTGACCCCGCTCGAGCGGCCGGCCGAGCTCGCCACCACGGCGTTCCTGACCGACCAGGAAGCCGCCGCCTAGCGTGAAGCAGCACGCTCGAGCGCGGCGATCGCGACCGCCGCGACGGCGGCGCCGCCGTCGACATCGGCCGGGCGGTGAACGATCACTGGTTCGATCAGGGCACAGAGCTGGCGCGCGACGACGGCAAGGCGATGACGCCTGATGCGGTGGTCTCACCCAGCCGATGGCCGTTTGTGCCGCCGCTGACTCCGCAGGCACGGGCCAGGGCTGCGGCGCGTGCCGCTGACGGGCGCGACCATCCGGCCGATGGGCCCGAGAATCGCTCGCTGCAGGAGCGCTGCCCCGCGTTCAACGCCGGGCCGCCGATCTGCCAGGCCCCTACAACAGCTTCGTCAAGATCCAGCTGTTTCCGGGCTACGCCGTCATCTACACCGAGATGATTCATGACGCGCGCATCGTGCCGCTGGACGGGCGTCCCGCATCGCCGGCTGCCGTCCGCCAGTGGCTGGGACACTCGCGAGGCCGCTGGGAAGGCGACACGCTGGTCGTGGATTCGGTCAGCTTCAACGGCAAGGTCGGCTTTCGCGGAACCGACGAGGGCCTGCACCTGGTCGAGAGGTTTACCCAGCGTCGATCAGCGCACCCTGCGGTACTGAGTTCACCGTCGACAATCCCACGGTCTTCGTGCAGCCATGGAGCGCGCGACTGCCGATGGCGCTGACGCCAGGCGCGGATCTACGGTACGCCTGTCACGAAGGCAACTACGCGCTGGTCGACATCCTGCGCGGCGCCCGGTATCAGGAACGGCTAAAGAATGAGGGAATGAGGAATGAGGAATGAGCGAAGATTACCTGACTTGGGAATTCGAATTCGCATTGAATCATTCCTCATTCCTCGTTCGCTCATTAGGAGATTCTGAACAACGGCCGTCCACCGGGCCGGCCGGGCCACGGCATGCCGAGAATCAGCAGGATCGACGACGATGCCGAACGCGACGAGCAGCCGGGCGCGGCGGGCTTCGGTCGTCGCCGCTTTGCGGGCGAGGACGCGGCCGATGTGCGCGGCGACGACGGCGAGCCAGCATCGACGGCGACGTGCTCGACCGCCCAGAACCGGCCACCGGATCCTTCATCGCGTCGCCGAAGTTGCGCCAGGATCTCGCGGCATGTTCGGGCTGATGACGAAGTAAGAGGAGCAGCCCGATCAGCATCTGCAGGTCGAGCAGGCTCATCGCGATGAGCGACCAGCGCTCGGCCGTCGCGGTCTGGCGGCGAAACGCGGCGAACGTCGTGCCGATCGCGGCGATGAGCGCGATCCAGCGAATCCAGGAATGGATGACGAGTGCGGTCGTATGCATGGAATCACGGTATCACGGCCCGCCGGTCGAGGCGCCGATCCGCCTAGCCTTTGCCCCGCGTGTTCTTGAGCGCGGCTTCGGCCTGGCTCATCTTCTGCCGCGCCCGCTCGAGCGCGGCTTCCGCTCGCTTGACGTCGGCGGCGTGTTTTTTCGATCGGCTTCGGCTTTGGCCATCGCCCGTTCCTCCGCGGGGCTCGGCGCCTTTCGACCGGGCGGCGCCTTGGCGGCGACGCTTGACGCCGGCGAGCGCTTCGAAGCCGGGCGGCTGCGGCGGCTTCGTCAGGCGGCCCGGCGGCTCCTCGGTCCCGGCCTGGAGCGACAGTGCCTCGAACGTTGCGCATCCAGCGCGTCGGCGGCGGGATGCAGCCCTTCGGCGCGGCGGCGATCCGAACGGCGCTCTGGACCGCATCGGTGATGCCCTGGCGATGGGCGTCGCCGGCGGCGCGGACATCGGCCTTGCGGCCTTCCAGCGCCGCGACCTGCGCTTTGCGAAGCTGTTCGCCTGCCTTGATCACTCGATCCCAGGCACTGGCGATCGCGCCAGTACAACTGGTTGACGGCCCACGGCACGACGGTCGGCTTGGGCAGCTTGCGGACGCGCTGCGCGTCGGCTCCGCTCAGGGTCTTGGCCAGAGCGGTGCGGGCCGCGATGAATTCACCGAGACCGGCGCGGTAGAGATCGTCGATGCGGGATTCGAGATCCGGCTCGGGCCATCCGGCGTCAAGGATGCGAGACCTGCAGGGTGTAGGTTTGCGCCACCGGGAACGATCCGATGTCGAACAGGAAGACGCAGTAGCTTCCTGCCTGGAACGACCCGCCGAGCACCGGCTGGTTGATGGTGCCGAACGAGTTCTGCCGGATGATCGGCAGATTGCCTGAACCAGACGCCGGTGGTCGGACCCTGCGCCAAGATGAGTACCGAAGAAGACGCCGGCATTGGGCGCCAGCGCGGTGACCTTGATGGAAAACTCGCCGTTCTTCTCGGGAAAAGAAGTGGCCGGGTCCGGTGCCCTGAACAGGAATCGTCCCGGTGAAAGTGTCGGTCACGTTTTCCGAAGGATCGGTCAGGTTGCTGCAGCTGACCGTCAACAGGGCAGCGGCCGTCAGCACCGCCGCGAATCGCCATCGCATCCAACGATCTTATCAGGATTTCCAGAAGCGCCCTCCGAGCGCCCTATAATCGCGAGCCGTGAGGAAACCGTTTGCTCTTCACCGCCGCCATCTGCGCGTTTCTGGCGGCGCTGGCGCTGACGCCGCCGCGCGTCCGCGATCGATGCGGGTGTTCGATCCGGTTCGCCTCGCCGATCTCGAAGTGCGGACGTGGCAGGCGTACTGCGGCAGAGACGAGCGTGCAGCTGTTCGGACTCCTGGTCACGATGCTGCACGAGCGGTATCGATACTCGTGGGCGACGGCGGCGACCGGAAGGATTTCATCTGGCGCGGGCGGCGGCGAGGTTCGGTGATCTGAAGGACAGCTACGACGTCGTGCTTCCCGATCTGGAAGCGGCTTACGCCCGCGCCCGATCGTGGACCGGCGCGTCGTTCGATGCCGCGGCGGTCGCCGGGCCGGCTCGCATGGTGGGTGGCGCGGCGGTGCCGGGTCAGAACAGCGCCGAACAGATCGGCGATCTGATCGCCGCCGAGTACGCGCTGCTCTACGAGACCTCGGCCGGAGCCGAGCGCGAGGCGGCGATGTTTGCCCGCAGGCGGCCGCGATTCGCGACGCAGCAGGCGGGCCAGCCGGACTGGGAGCGTATTTCTCGCCTGCTCCGCCAGTCGTATCGCGAGCTCGCCGCCGCGCTCGCCACCGCCAACGTCGCTCCCGGTCGGCCATCACGCGTATAGTTGACCGCTCGATGACCACCGCAACTGCTGCCGCGCCAACGTCCGCGATGTCGTTCCGGCGACGTGCTGCGCATCGACGTGATGCGGCGCGTGTGGTACGCGCAGATCGTCAGCCTGTTCGGCGATTTGCTCGCGCTGTTCGCCGTCATCGCCGTCGTCTCGTTCGCGATGCACGGCACGCCGCACCAGATCACCGGCGTGCAGATCGTCATACATGCTGCCGATTGTGTTCGTCGGTCCGATCGCCGGCGTCTTCGTCGATCGCTGGCCGCTCAAGCCGACGCTGATCGCGAGCGATCGTCGTGCGCGCGGTGCTCGCGCTGCTGCTGATCCCGACGACGAACATCTGGCAGGTGTATGTCGTGCTCGCGGCGCTGAGCTGCGTGTCGGCGTTCTTCGGTCCGGCGCAGCAGGTGACGATCCGAACGCACGTGCCGGCGCCGGGCTTGATCGCGGCGAACGCGCTGATGCAGATGGCGTTCATGGGCGAGCCGCATCGTCGGGCCGGCGACGGCCGGCGCCATCGTCGGCGTCGCTTCGGGCCGCAGATCTGCTACGGCGTCGACGTCGCTGAGCTTCGTCGTGTCGGCGGCGCTGATCGGATCGGTCGCCATCCGCCGCGCCGCGGCGCGCGACCGCGGCCGCCGAGAGTCCGTCGTCCAACCGCATCCACGCGATCTGGCTCGACATGCGTGCAGGGCGTGCGTTTCATCGTTCATCCACGCCGCGCGTGCTGTTCGTGCGTGCTGGCGATGGCGGCGGGTCTCTTCACGATCGGCTGCTTCGGACCGCTGATCGCGATCTACGTCCGCGATACGCTGCATGCGCAGCGCGCGTCTGTTCGGCTTCGTCAGCGGCATGGTCGGCGTCGGCATGCTCGTCGGGACCCAGGTCGTGCGCCGGCTGACAGGCAAGCTTCGGCGACGACACGCTGGTGCTCGTCGGGACTGGCCGGCATCGGCGTCGGCGTCGTGTATTGCTGGGCGCCATGCCGCATCGCGATCGCGGCGCTGGCCGCGACGTTCACCATCGGCTCGCGTTCGCCGCCATCATGGTGCCGGCGCAGACGCTGCTGCAGCGCGAAACGCCGCACGACATGATCGGCCGCGTCTCGAGCACGAATATCTCAGTGGCGTTCTGCGCGCAGATTCTGCGGGCTGGTGCTGTCGGGCTATCTGCGCCAGACCACTTGGGCGTGCGCATGGTGTTCTTCTTCTGTGCCGGCGCTGGCGGTCTCGCGATGGCGGCCGGCGGCCGTGCGTTCCTTCACCAGCAGCGCTGATCGCCGCGCACTCATCGGCGAACGCCGCTCGAAATCACAGACGCGGCCCGAGTGGTAGCGGTGAACGGCGCTCCACCCGGACGTGATCAGAAGGTCGATCGTTCGATCGCCGTCGACGTCACCCATCGACACCGCGGCGTCGAATCCAAACGTGTCGCCCGGCGTTCGACAGATGTAGGTGCGCATGCAGCCGGCCCTCCTGCCGGAATAGAGATACGCGCGTCCGCCGGAGACGGCAGCGCCGCCGCACTGCCAGGCGGCTCGACGATCAGGTCGTCGTGGCCGTCGCCGTCCACGTCGCCGGCGTTCGGAGGGCTGGTCCCGAAGCCCTTCGCCCGCCGTTTCCCCGGTCAGCGTCAGCAGCCGTTTGCCGGTCCGTCCCGAATGCACGTAGACGCGACCGGTCGACGGTCCACGCGCGGCGTTCTGACCAGTCGGAGGCGTAGATGTCAGGCACGCCATCGCCGTCCACGTCGCCGACCACCGATACGAACATGCCGCCGAGGGCATTGCCGGTCGTCGTCGGCGTCGATGGCGAAGCCGGTCTCTCGGTCAGCGAAGGTGCTTGAACAAAGACGCGCCCATGTCGAGGCCGATCCCGCCTTCGGCGCGCCGACGACGAGGAATCGGCGATCGCCACGCACCGCTCCGGCGACGGCGCTGCCGAACTCATCACCGGCGCGCTCGCCGGTCAGCGTGCGAAGCCGACGGCCGTCCCGTCCCGCGAGACGTGAGGCGTGGCCGCTGTCGGCCGCCGGCGCTGCCCGGCGCGCCGACGATCAGATCGGCGCATGGCCGTCGCGAGTCGATATCGCCCACGCGGCGGCGTGACGGCCGAAGTTCTCGCCCTTGCCCTTCGCGGTGAACGTCAGCAGCCGCCGGCGGCCGTCGCGGCCGGAATACACGTAGGCCGCGCCGGCGCCAGGCGCGCTGGCGATGACATCGGGCACGCCGTCGCCGTTGGTGTCGCCGGCTCCTTCCACGCCGGTTCCGGCTCGTCGCCCGGCTTGCCGTCCGTGCTCCACAGCAGCCAGCCGCTCTTCGTTGAATAGACGTAGACGCCCGCCGGCGTTGTCGCCGCCAATCGCCTTCGTCGGCGCAGAGGTGACGACATCGGCGACGCCGTCCCCGTCCACGTCGCCGATGTTTCTCGCAATCCACCCGAACTGGTCGTTCACCGCCTCGCCGTCCCATTCGCGAACGACATGCACGCATTCCACGAACGGGTTCGCGAAATCGTCAGGCTTTGGCAGCAGGGAGGCGAACCGCGGGTCGCCTCTGAGCGGCTTCAGATCGTCATCCGCCTCGAGCTGCGACATGTCCACGCGATGGGTCGCTTTCGCCCGCTGGAACCATCTGAAGGCGGCGTCGACCTGATGGTTGAGGGCGTGCGTGGTCCCGAGGTTGAAGAAGACGGCTGGCGAATCGGGCTCGATCTCCAGCGACTTCCGATAGGCCTCGATCGCCCCGTCGTAGTCCTTGGCTTCTGGCGTGCGGCGCTACGCCTGCCGCCATTCGCGCGACGTCTTGGGCTGGTCAGGTCCGTGCCCGGGCTGGGGATGCGCAGAGCAGGCTGGCCGTGATCGCGAACTGAACGACACCGCGGCGACAAGCTGTCTGGGCATAGAGCGATGACAGCATGCCTCCGGAACGATCGGCTATCAGGATATTGCGCGGACCAGAAGGCGCGCCGCGACGGCGGGACGCCGAACGCCCTGCCGGAAGCTGGCCGTGAAGTGGCTGTGGCTCGAAAACCCGGCCCTCGAGCGCGAGCTGGCCGAGGTCGCAGCCGGATGCTCCAGACGATCGAGCGCCGACCGCAGACGCAGCTGATTGCGATAGGCGTGCATGGTGCAGGCCGGTCACACGGCGGAACGCGCACACGGTGAAAGGTCGACGCGCCGACGGCCCGTGCGATGTCCGGCAGCGTCAGCGGCTCGACGAACTCGGCGGCCGACCAGTTCGCACACGCGTTGCGCGGAGGTCGACGCCAGAACGCATCGGCGATGGCGCCTGATTGGTCGATGCGATAGGCATACGCCAGCACCCGGTCGAGCAGCTCCACAACGCCTCGTCGATATACGCGCGTCCAGGTCCGACGCTTGCCGCGCTTCGTTGAACAGCTGGCGTTGTCGCAGGTAAGGTTGCCCCGTCGATTCTGTGTGAAGGCGAAAGCGGATCGGCCGCTCGGGGTCGTCCGCGGCGCTGGCGTCATAGGCGGCGAGCGCCTCGCGAAGAACTCCGTCGCTGACCGCGCACCAGTCGCACTGAGATCGCCGTCAGGGCTGACCGGCGCGCGCCGGTATTCCCGTCCGCGGTTGACATCGTGACCAGCGTCGGGTCCGCGGCGAATGGACGGTCAGTCGCGGTGACGAATGACGACCGGGGTGCGCGGGAACACTGAAGCAGTGGTTGCGGATGGGCCCGGAATCGACGAAGGTCGGATGGCGTACGCGGGCACCGGAAGGCCCCGGATCTGGACCGACTCGGTCTCGCGCAGAATCGCGTGTCAACCGGAGGCGCCAGCATGATTTCAACAGCACACCGAAACGCGAACGACCGTTGCCATCCTGATTTGGGCGGTGATGGTTTCGGCTTCGGATGCACCGCCCGCGTCACATTCCCGATCAGGCCCGGCGGCGCCGATGCGAATCCTGTTTGTCGGCAACAGCCTGACGACGACGAGAACGATCTGCCGGCGCGGCTGCAGGAGATGGCGCGTGCCGCCGGAGACGCCGTGGACGCCGCCGTCGTCGCCTATCCCAACTACAGCCTCGAGGACCACTGGCAGCGGAGGCGATGCCGCGCGAGCGATCGCGCGCAGCGGCTGGTCGGTCGTCGTGCTTCAGCAGGGCCACTTCGGCGCTGCCCGAATCGCGTTTGCTGCTCGTCGACTACACGCGCCGTTTCGACGCCCGGATTCGCGCGGTCGGCGCTCGAACCGCGCTGCACATGGTCTCGGCCCGCCGATCGCAGACGCGCCAGACTTTCCGGGTGTGATCCAGTCGTACGCCGCCGCTGCGGCGGCGGTTGACGGTCTCCTGTTACCAGTCGGCGGCGCCTGGCGGTTCGCGTGGCGCGACGATCCGCGGCTGCCGCTGCTGCCGCGACGACGGATTCCACCCGTCGAGGGTGGCGACCGAACTGGCGGCCGTCGTCATCTACGAGCACATCTTCGGGAAGTCGGCGGCAGGGACGCCGGATGAGTGGTCGCTGGGCGAGTCGCACCGGAAGGCCATTCTGGTGGCGGCGTCGCGCGCACGCGATAACGCCGAAGCGGCGATCACGACGCACGCCATACGGAGGTTCTGGGACGCGCCTGCCATGCGACAATCGGTGCATGCTCAGACGGTCATTCCTCTCGAGGCTCAGTGGCGCGGCGGCACTCGCTTGGTGCGACGGCAACGGCGCTCGTCTGCGGCTGTGATGCTTCGTCAGCCGAAAAGTCGACCTCGTCAGCTGTCCCGGCGCCGGGAGCTGCAGCGTTCGAAGCCGCCCGGCACGCGCGGGACGACTGGTTCGACACGCTGCCGGGCAAAGCACCGCGTCATCTAGCAATACGTAACTGAACGAAGTAATAC
>ERZ1370068.10038-contig-877_pt1 | contig 26800 bp, 32 predicted proteins | sample MGYA00561227_ERZ1370068 | MGnify/ENA primary metagenome ERZ1370068 (study PRJEB38410, sample SAMEA6850437) | metagenome | study: Metagenomic assessment of the ecological functions of the soil: analysis of the soil microbiota associated with the...
CCATTACGTATTGCTGCCCCATGCGGCCCGCGCCCAGCGCCGCGACCCTCACGCGAGCCTCGCCTTCATCTCCTCGCGGGAGAGCTTCGCCAGGCCGAGGTTCTCGAGCGTGCGTCCTTCGCGGCGCAGGTCCCTGCCGACCACCGCCGAGCCGAGCGCGAGCAGCCCGCGCGCCACCGGGCACGGCACGCCGGCCCATTCGCAGACCGAAACGAGGAACGCGAGGCCGTGCTCCACGTCCTCGCGCATGTAGCGGTGCTCGGTGAGGACGATGCGCTCGCGCCAGTCGTTGGAGTCGGTGAGCTTCTGGTGCACGCGGCGTCCGTACATCCACTCCTCGCCGTCGGGGCGATAGTGGTCGGCGAGCGGAAAATGCGGCGCCCGGTAGCCGAGCGCGACCCTCGCAGCGATCCGCTCGGCGTCGAGCGCATCGCGTGACGCGCGCCGGGTCGAGGCTGCGTGCCTTCCTTGTGGATATCCCACTCTCGAAATGCTCGAGCGGCCCGGCGTTCATCAGGATCAGCGGTGGATGGATGACCGGGCCGGCGTTCATCAAGCGCGGCGGAGAGCGCATCCTCGACCGGCTCGATCGGAAATGCTTTTCGAATCACTTCATGAGCCATCTTCTGCTTTCTTGCGGGATACACCCCGGTCGGCAGCCGCGTCGCGCGCGCAGCGTGATGGCTGCCGTCGTCGGTCCGTGCTTGCGCGTGAGCCAGGGCAGCGTGCCCGTTTCGGCGAACGCGACATCGGCTTTCACGCCCTGCGCCATGATCCAGGAGCCGAATGTCCCCGGCGCGAGGACACACGACCTGGCCGTCGGCAAGGTGCGGCGCGATGCGCTTCGCGTTGTCGGCCTGGGTGAACGCCGGATCCGGCATGAAGCACGAGCTCGGCGCCGCTTTCAGGCGCGTCCTCGATGACCTGGCAGGCCCGTACCGAGACGCTCCGCCGTCTCGCTCATCGACGATCCTTCAACGTCAGGAGGTCTGAAGCGCGGCGCGTGTTCCTGCGCGCCATGCGCGACATCGTGGCCTTTCTCGGCTGAGATCCTGCTGCGGCGGCGTAGGCGCCGTTGCCGCCGCCGATGACCGCAACCTTCACTTGATGCCCACCCAGCCCTGGTGGGAGAGGTCGAAGACGATGCCGTTCGGGTCGCGGAACTTGCGCTCGAAGTCGACGCCGCCGCCCCTTTCGGCTCGCGGTGGAAGCGGCCGCCGTTCCGCTTCACCAGCTCCGGTGTATTTCTCCAGGTCGTCGACGATGAAGCCCATGTGGTGGATGCCGTGGAAGTCCTTGCCGCGCTCGTCGCCGGCGGCGTCGTCGCTGTGGAACTTGAGCAGCGTCAGGTTGATCACCCCGTCGGAGAGCGAAAGCCCGTCGCCGTAGGGCGTCTCCACGTAGTTGACCTCCTCGAGGCCGAAGGTCCGCTTGTAGAACTCGGCGGCGGGCTTCAGCTCCGGCACCGAGATGGCGATGTGACGCAGCTTGGCAGTCAGTGTGTTCTCCTGCAGTTACGTTTTCTTCAATATCGCGAAAAGGTTGGCCTTGGCCTCGAAGCCGGCGCCGGGCACGTCCGGGATTTTCACGCGCCCGCCGTCGACGCGCATGCCATCCCAGTAGCCACCGTAGGCGAGCGAGGCCATCGGGCGCCGCCTCGGCCATGCCGCAGGCCGAAGGCCGCGACGCAGTGCGCGGCGAAGAGATGGCCGGCATGCGGCAGGAACTGCCGGTGCGGCCATGTGCGTACAGCTCGAGGATACGGACGTACTCGTCGACAGCCTGTAGGCGAGGAGCGGGTCGACCTGAATGAAATCCCGCTCCGCGCCGCAGCCCGCCGTAGCGCAGCAGGTTGCGTGCGTCGTCGAAGCGAAAACAGGTTCTCGCCAGTCGCGATCGGCGCGGCGCTCGCGGCCGCCACGCGGCTGCAGGCGCTCGTAAGTCGAGCGGCGGCGCGGGCCCTCGATCCAGGCGAGAGGGGAAACCGGCCGGCGCGACGCAGCCAGGCCTCGTCGGCTGGCGCCCCATTCAGGTCCGCGGCCAGCCGGGCGAAGCCCGGCGGCGCGCTCGATGCGCCGGGAATCGTCCTCGTTGCCGAGCGCCTTGATCTTCACCGTGCGGTAGCCGAGATCGATCGCCTTGCGCACCTCGTCGGCGAGCGCGTCGTCGTCGCGGAAATGGCCGCACGAGGCGTAGACGGAGATGGTCGCGTCCCCCTTCGCGCCGTAGTAGTCGGCGATCGAACGCCAGAGCGGCATGCCCTGCAGCTTGGCGCGCAGGTCCCAGGCGCGCGGCCTCGATGAGCGCCACCGCGCCCGGGCGCTCGCCGTGGCCGCCGGGCTTTTCGTTCAGCATCGCGGCGCGCGCGCAGGCGGGCGGGGTCGATCATTCCGCTCCCGTCGACCAGGTCGTCCCGGCCGGCCAGCCGGGAAAGAAACGCTCGCGAAGCAGCGCGCGCCTGCCATGGCGGCCGATCGAGTCGAACGCGTAGCCGGTGATGCCGCGATCGGAGACCATCGCCACCGCCGAGGCGGTCATCGTGTCGAACGCGATCGCGGCGTTGCGCATCGGCGCGCGCGATCGGAGACAGTGCGCTCGCGCAGCTCAGCGATTTTCAAAGCCCGCCTCGTCCATCAGAGCGGCACGGCGATCGCGCGGTGCGGCGCCTCGCCATCGACAAGGTCGACGCGCTTCAGCACGATCCGCAGCCCGTTCGCCTCCTTGCGAAGCTTGTGCGTGACGCGGGCGGCGAACCAGCGAGCGTCTCCAGCGCGCCATTCCGCGATGATGAGCGACGAGCGCGCCTCCTCGCCCGCCACCTCGATGGCGCTGACGTGGTGCACGGTGCGCGACGGCGGCGACTGCACGTGCATCTCGCCGCGCGCGAGGCGCTCGACGCGCACCGCGAGCAGGCTCTTCGGCTCATAGATGATCGACAGCGCTTCGTGCGGCGACGCCTGGTTCGCCCGCGTCGGGATCCAGTAGACCGCGTCGTCGGCGAACAGCGCCAGCCACTCGGCGTAGCGCTGCTCGTCGAGCAGGCGCGCTTCGCGCAGCACCAGCGCCTCGACCTCGCTCATTGCGCCAGCCACGTCTTCCAGGTCTCGAACTGGTGGCGGATCGGCAGCTCGCTCGTGCCGCGCGAGACGATCGGAGCCGTCGGCCTGGCGCTGATCGGCGAGGGCGCCGCGACGCATGTCGATCCACTCGTTCGTCCCGCTCGCGAGGCCCCGCTGGCAGCGCTCGAAGATCTCGAGATCGTCGGAGGCGACGAGCGACGCGGGCGAGCGCGGCGAGGTTGACGAACTGCAGCGTCGAGCTCGTGCATCTCCGCCGGCGCGCCGTCGAGGCGGAAGCAGACCACCTCCACCACCGTGTGGTCGGCGGCGAGAGGGCGCACGACGCGCATCGCGCCGAAGCGGGCGTTGATCGAGACGTTCGGCCAGACAAGGTTGTTGAAACGGTCGACTGCCAGCACTGCCGCGGCCTTCTCGGCGCCGTGGCGCTCGACGAGCGCCTTGCGGTAGCGCTCGAACACCGGGTCCTCGCGCTCCGGCGCAATCACGCCCTGGCGGTAGAAGCCGCCCATGTAGACGTGCCCGCCGGGAAAGCGCATGCAGCGGAACCTCGTCCCACTGCGACGCGCGCAGGCCGTTGGCGAGGAACATCTGCGCGCCCTGCTGCGTGACCATGTCCGACCGCAGCGTTTCCGGGTCGCGCGCGCCGCTTCGACCGAGCTCTTGTGCACGAAGCCGGGATGGACGAGGTCGACCGCGTTCTCCATGAACATCTTCCAGTTGCCGCGGTACTCGAGCAGCAGCGAGCCGCCGAAGCGCGTCACGGTTCCGGCTGGCGCGCGCGGTCGAGGAGGTTGTCGAAGGCGCTCTTCAGGCCGCCGAGGAAATCGGCGAGCGACGGACCGGTCGCCCCATGCGAGGCGAAGACGAATCCGCGATAGCTCTCCACGCGCGGCACGGGGTGAGCCCAGGCAGACGCGCGTCCTGCGCGTAGCCTTCGGCGAGCGGCACGCCGATGAGCGAGCCGTCGAGACGATAGGTCCACGCGTGGTAGGGGCAACGCAGCTGGCGCGTGTTGCCGCTCGGCGCCGAGATGATGCGCGCGCCGCGATGCGCGCAGCGGTTGTGCAGCAGCGACAGGCCGCCGTCCTCGCGACGCACGAGGATGACCTCGTCGGGCCCGAGCGCGCGCGAGCACGTAGTCGCCGGCGTTCGGCACCTCGCTCTCGTGCGCGACGTAAAGCCACGCGCGCCGGAAGATGCGCTCCTGCTCGAGCGCGAACACCGCGGGATCGAGGTGGGCGGCGCGGTGCACGGCGTCGCCGCGGACGAGCGAATCGATCCATCTAGAACGGAATGGTGAAGCGCAGGTGGCCGCTGTCCTGGTCGGCATTGAGGAGGTCGACGCGCTTGGCCGCGATGCGAAAGCTCGTTCCCTCGGGGCGCAGGCGCCAGCTGGAGCGGCCGGCAGAACCAGCGCTGCTCCTCGCGGCGGTACTCGCGAGTACAAGCAGGTGCGCGCGCGCAGTGAGCTCGGCGCGCCATCCTCGACGGTGACATTGCTCAGGAAATGGTTGACCCGCGACTTCGGCGTGTCGAGCGGCGAAAGCTCGTTCTCCAGCCGGTCGACCCGCATGCGAAGCAGCTGCACCGTCTCGTAGAACAGCGAGACATGGTCCTTCGCGCTTTGCTGCTGCCAGGCGCTGGGCACCCAGTACTCGGCGTCCGGGGCGTAAAGCTCGAGCCATTCGCCGAAGCGGCGCTCGTCGAGCAATCGCGCCTCCTGGAAAGAGAAACGCCTGCACGCGGTACCAAAGGTCCAGTTCAGCCATGCATGTACTCGCGCCCAGGCGCGGTGCTGGTTGCGCATCGGCAGCTCGTTCGGTGCCCACCGGCATCGCTCGTCGTCCGGATCCATGCCACGCGACAGGTCCGACCACTCGTGCGCGCCGCCCGCCAGCGACTGCTGGATGCGCTCGAAGATCTCGTGGTCGTCCGAGGTGACGATCGACGAAGGGCGAGTTGTTGGTGTTGACCATGCGGATCGTGGCCTCGAACATCTCCTCCGGAGCGCCCTTCAGCCGGAACGTGTAGCCGTGCTGCTCGGTGCAGTCGACGCTCACCGGCTGCAGCACGCGGATCTGCGCGACGCGCGAGTTCACGAACAGGTTCGGATAGACGATGGTGTTGTGGCGGTCGAAGGCGAGGATCTCGCCGGCGCGCTTCTCGCCATGACGGCGCACCAGGATCTCGCGGTAGTGCCTCTGCTGCGGGCTCTCGTCGATCTTGCGCGTGAGGAAGCCGCCCATCCAGCAGTGCCCGCGCGGCAGCGCGGCGATGCGCATGCCGTCCCATTCGCGCAGCGTCAGGCCGTTCGACTTGACGATGTCCCACTCGATCGAGGGCGGCCTGCCGCCGTGGTCGACGCGGTCGGCGGCGTCGATCGCGCTGCGGTGGAGGATGCGCGGATGGAGGAGATCGATCGAGTTCTCCAGCTGCAGCTTCCAGTTGCCGCGGTAGCGCTGCACGGTCTTGCCGCCGGCAAGCTCGACCTCGCCGTCGGGCGCGCGGTCGACCAGGTTGTCGAGCGCCGCGCGCACCTCCGGGCCGAGGAAGGTCTCGAGGATCCTCGCCCTGCCGGGCATGGCTGCCGAACAGGAAGCCGCGATAGCTGGCGAGGCGCGCGAGCGGCTCGAGGCCGGACAGCCGCGCCCGATCCTGGTAGCCGCCTTCCAGCGGAACCGAGGCGAGGAGCCGTCGGTGCGATAAGTCCAGGCGTGGTACGGGCAGACGAAGTTGCGCGCCTTGCCCGAGGCGGCGAGGCAGACCTCGGCGCCGCGGTGGCTGCAGCGATTGTGGAAGGCGTGCACGCGCCCGTCGGAATGGCGCGCGACGATGACGCGATCGCCGGCGAGGCTGGCGGTGAAGAAGTCGCCGGGCACGCGCACCTGGCTCTCGTGCCCCAGCCACAGCCACACGCGGCGGAAGATGCGCCGCCGCTCCTCGGCAAAGACCGCCGGGTCGGTGTAGACGCGGCGGTGGACCCGCCCGGGCTCGACCAGACGGCTGAATTCCTCCGACATGGCGTACAGTCTACAATCGGACAAGCAGGCAAATCAGGGCCGAACGCCAGCCATGCACAAAGTTTCGATCCGACGCCACATCATCGACCGCGTCGTCGCGCGCGCCGCGGCGACGTGCACTGGTTCGAGCGCCTCGACCCGGCGAGCACCGCGTTGCTGGTGATCGACATGCAGAACACCTTCTGCATGCCGGGCGCGCCCGGCGAAGTGCCGCTCTCGCGCGAGATCGTGCCGAACATCAACCGACTCACCGCCCGCCTGCGCGCGATGCGGCGTGCCGCATCGTCTGGGTGGTGCACGCCAACACCACCACCGGCGGCCGCACCGACTGGGAAGTATTCTTCAACCACGTGGTGCGCAATCCCGAGGTGACGCAGGCGCATGGCCGAGAGCCTCAGCCCGTCGCGCCAGGAGGTGTGGCAGGACCTCGAGCGCCGCCCCGAGGACCCGGTGGTGGTGAAGAACCGCTACAGCGCGCTGGCGCACGGGGCCTCGAGCCTCGAGCGCCTGCTGCGCAACCTCGGCGTCGACACCGTGCTCGTCGCCGGCACCAAGACCAACGTGTGCTGCGACTCGACCGCGCGCGACGCGATGATGCTCGACTTCAAGTCGGTGCTGCTCTCCGACTGCTGCGCCGCGCTCTCCGACGACGAGCACCTCGCCTCGCTGGAGACCTTCATCCAGCAGTTCGGCGACGTGATGACCGCCGACGAGGCACTGGCCCGCCTTAACTTCAAAGGAAGAGAAAGATGAAGAAGCTGCTTAGCCTGTTCGCGCTGCTCTGCGCGGACGATGCCCGCCGCGGCGCAGGAGACCACGCTCAGCGCGGTGGTGTTCGTGCCGCGCAACACCACCTTCGGCGAGGTCTTCGTGCGCTTCGTCGAGCCAGGTGAACAAGGAAGGCAAGGGGCTGGTGCAGATCAACCTGCGCGGCGGGCCCGACGCGATCCCGACCTTCGAGCAGGGCAACGCGCTGCGCACCGGCGTGGTCGACATGGTGTCGCTGCCGCCGACGTTCTACACCAACGTCTGCCCGGAGTGCGACGCGCAGATCCTGCCGCCGCTCATGACGCCGCAGCTGCGCAAGACGGCCTTCTGGACGGCGCTGCAGAAGTACACCAACCAGAAGGTCAACGCGCAGCTCGTCTCCGCCTACGGCGACGGCATCGGCTTCCACATCTGGACCAGCAAGCCGCCGGTGAACAACTCGCTGAAGGGCATGCGACTGCGCACCACGCCGAACTACACGCCGCTCTTCACCACGCTCGGCGTCTCGCTGGTGCAGACCGCGCCGGGCGAGGTGCTCACCGCGCTAGAGCGCGGCGTGGTCGGACGGCTACGGCTGGCCGGCGATCGGCATGTTCGACCTCGGCTGGGGCGCGCACACCAAGTACCGCATCGACCCGGGCTTCTACAACGTGGTCGTCAACGTGCTGGTCAATCTCGACAAGTGGAAGTCGCTGCGCCCGGACCAGCGCGCCTTCCTGGAGCGCATGGCGGGATGGCTCGAGGAGGAGAACGTGCGCTGGGTCGCCGAGCGCAAGGCCGCCGACGACAGGAAGATCAAGGAGGCCGGCATCCAGATCGTCGACCTCGGCCCGAACCACCGCAAGCTCGCCTACGACGCGTACTGGGACGCGCTGCTCAAGCGCGCGCCCGAGCCGACCAAGGAGCTGAAAAGCCCTCTCCGACGCGCTTCGTTGGAAGCGGCGCTTGCGGTCCTCGAGGACGTCGTCATCCCGGCGGGACGCGCGGCACGCGTTCCTCGTCCCGCGCGGCGCAATCGCTGCGCATCCATCTCGTCGAGGAGCGGCAGGTCGGCGACTGCTGCTTCTTCAACGCCGACGACCATCGCGAGGTGTTCCACGCCGGGCAGACCTGGGCGCTGAACGGGCTGCTCGGCACCGGCACGGCGCAGAGCTTCCGGCACTTCTATTCCAAGCCGCCGCGCGAGAACGTGATGCTGACCGTGGTCGACGACACGGTGCGGCAATCACTGGGGCAACATGGGCGGCCGCTGCTCGCGACGGCTTTACGAGCTGCGCGACGGCGACGCGAGCCACCGCTCGTGCCAGGAAAACCTGGCGGAGGCGCTGGCGCCGCACGGGCTTGACGGCGACGACATCGTCGACGTGTTCAACGTGTTCATGAACGTCGAGCTGCGCCCCGACGGCTCGTTTGCCATCCGCCCGCCGCAGACGCGGCGCGGCGACTACATCGATCTGCGCGCCGAAATGAACGTGCTCGCGGCGATCTCGGCCTGCCCGGCCGACCGCAACGCCACCAACGACGGCCGCGCCAAGCCGCTCGGCGTTCGCATCTCGGCCAGTTGATCGACAGCTCAGTTGTCCGAGAATAGCTCCACGACCTGCTGGCGAAGCCAGCGGTTCCCGGATCGCCGTCGAAGCGCTGGTGCCAGTGCACGCGCGACTTCGGCGGGCGGGATCGGCACCGGCGGCGGCAGCGACTTGAAGCGGCCGCGGCTCTCGTAGACGCGCGCCACGCGCGCCGGCAGCGTGAGGATCAGGTCGGTCCTTTCCAGCACCATCGGCATCACGGTGAAGTGCGGCACGCGCAGCGCGATGCGCCGCGCGACGCCGGCCCGCTCGAGCGCCTCCTCGATCACCCGGTGGCCGCCGGCGCGATAGGTCACCAGCGCGTGCGAAGCCTCGAGGAATTTCTTCCGGGTGAGAGCGCTTCGATCGGATGATCGGCGCGCATCAGGCACCGGTACGGGTCGCGGAACAGCCCGCGGCGCGCGACCGGCGGCCCGAGCCCGGGCAGGAACCCCACCGCGACGTCGAGCGCACCGCTGCCGAGCGCGTCGGCGATGTCTTCGATGTCGACCGCCACCGCTTCGAGCCGCACCCCCGGCGCGAGCGCGCTGCACGCGCTCGACGAGCGGCGGCAGGAACTCGACCTGCCCGAGGTCCGACATGTAGAAGCGGAAGGCGCGCGTCGCGCTCGCCGGGTCGAAGCCCGGGCCGTGCGCCAGCGCCGACTCGAGGAGCGCAAGCGCCTGCCTGATGGGCTCGGCCAGCTCGCGCGCGAAGGGTGTCGCGTCCATGCCGGACGGCGTGCGCACGAACAGCGGATCGCCGAACAGGCTTGCGCAGGCGCGCCAGCGCGTTGGAGACCGCCGGCTGGGTGAGGCCGAGGCGCGCCGGCCGCCGGCGTGACCGCCGCCTTCGTGCAGCACCGCGTCGAACACCCGCAGCAGGTTGAGATCGACGTCCTGAACATTCATGGCAGTGATGAATACCATGAGCGACATTGATTTGACAAATGGCGAGGCCGACGCCTACGCTGCGCGTTCTCCTAGAGGAGGAGTCATGCAAAAGACGATCGTTCTCGCGGCGCTCGCGCTCGCGCCGCTCGCCGCCCAGGCCCAGGAGGTGACGCTGCGCCTGGTCAGCGCCTTCCCCGAGAACCAGTACTACGTGAAGCGCACGGTCGAGTGGATCGAGAAGGTCAACCAGGCGGGCAAGGGCACGCTGCAGATCAGCTTCATCGGCGGCCCGAAGGCGATCCCGACCTTCGAGGTCGGCAACGCGGTGCAGACCGGCGTGGTCGACATGGGCTTCAGCACCGGCGCGTTCTACACCAACGTCATGCCCGAGGCGGACATCCTCAAGCTCTCCGAGACCAGCGCGGCCGAGCAGCGCAAGAACGGCGGCTACGAGCTGATCAACAAGATCTGGGCCGGAGAAGGGCGAACATGCGCTACCTCGCCAAGGTGGTCGAGTTCACGCCCTTCCACCTCTACCTCAACAAGAAGATCGACAAGCCCGACCTCACCGGCCTGAAGATCCGCATCACGCCGGTGTACCGCGAATTCTTCCAGGCGATGAACGCCGCAGGTCATGACCACCGCGCCCGGCGAGGTCTACACCGCGCTCGAGCGCGGCGTGATCGACGGCTACGGCTGGCCGATCCACGCCCTGTTCGACCTCAACTGGCAGGAGAAGACCAAGTACCGCGTCGATCCCGGGCTTCTACAACGCCGAGGTGTCGCTGATCATGAACCTCGACAAGTACAAGGCGCTGCCCGCGAAGGCGCGCGCAGTTCCTCGACCGAGCAGACGCTCGCCTACGAGAAGCAGAACGACTTCTGGAAGTCGTACAACCAGAACGAGGCGAAGCGGCAGGCGCGACGCCGGCATCCAGACCATCACCTTCGACGCCGCGACCAGCAAGGCGTACGTCGAGAAGGCGAAGGAGATCGGCTGGGCGAACGCGATCAAGTCGAGCCCGCAGTACGGCGACGCAGCTGAAGAAGGTGCTGGCGCAAGTAGGCATGACGCTGGACCGCATCTCCAGCGCTCTACGGCAGGCTGCTCGAGGCGCTCGCGGCGCTTGCCTGCGCTGCTGGTGTTCGTCATGGTGATGGTGATCTGCGCCGACGTGCTGCTGCGCAACGTGGCGCATCATCCCTGGATGCGCGGCCTCGACTGGAGCAACGACCTGACCGAAGGCGATGCTCTACCTCATCACCATGCTGCGCGGCGCCGTGGCTGCTGCGCCGCGGGCAGCACATCCGCGTCGACATCGTGCTGCGCGCCATTCCCAGGCGCGCTCGCCTGGTACTGCGAGTGGTTCGCCGACGCGGTCGGGCTTTTCTGCTGCCTGGTGATGGTGTGGTACGGCGCGAAGATGACGCATCGCCAGCTACACCTCCGGCTCGATGACCGTGCAAGACGCATGGTCACGCCGGAGTGGTGGCTGCTCGCGCCGCTTCCGGTCGCCTTCGCGCTGCTCGCGATCGAGATGCTGTTCCGCATGCGCCGCCTGATGCAGGGCGAGCGCGGCCCGCGGGAGGACGCCGTCTCGGCGGCCTGAATGTCGTGGCAATTCGCCGCGTGGCTGATGCTCGGCGGCTCGACGCTGCTGCTGCTCGCTCGGCCTGCCGGTGGCCTTCACCTTCATCGCGGTGAACATCGCCGGCGCGGCGATCTGTGCCTCGGCGGCGAGCCGGGCGTGGCGCAGCTCGCGCGCAACAGCGTGGTCTCGATCACCAGCTTCTCCCTCACGCCGATCCCGCTCTTCATCCTGATGGGCGAGGTGCTGTTTCACACCGGCATCGCGGTGAAGGTGATCGACGGCGTGGAGCGCCTGATCGCCGCAGGTGCCAGGGCGGCTGGCGGTGGTCGCGGTCGTGGCGGGCACGATCTTCTCCGCGATCTCCGGCTCGACCATCGCCACCACGGCGATGCTCGGCAGCCTGATGGTGCCGGTGATGCTCTCGCGCGGCTACCACCCGACCATGGCCACCGGCCCGGTGATGGCGATCGGCGCGGTCGACATGCTGATCCCGCCCTCGGCGCTGCACGGTGCTGCTCGGCAGCTTCTCCGGCATCTCGATCTCGAAGCTGCTGATCGGCGGCGTGGTGCCGGGCCTGATCCTGATCGGTCGCGTTCGTCGCCTACATCATGCTGCGCGTGCAGATCACGCCGTCGCTCGCGCCGCGCTGCGCCGCTCACGCGAGTACCACGGCTGGAGCCGGCTGCTGCCCTTCGTGCAGTACGTGGTGCCGCTGGTGCTCGATCTTCGTCATCGTCGTGGTCTCGATGTCGGCCGGCTGGGCGACGCCGACCGAGTCGGCGGCGATCGGCGCCTTCGCCACCATGCTGATGGCGCTCGTCTACCGCTCGCTGACCGTGCAAGAACCTCTTCGCGGCGCTGCGCGGCACGGTGGCGATCTCGACCATCATCCTGTTCATCATCCTCGGCGCGACGACCTTCTCGCAGATCCTGTCGTTCTCGGGCGCGAGCAACGGCGCTGGTCGAGCCGATCGCTCGGCCTCGGCCTGCGCGCCGATGGCGGTCGTCGCCGGCGATGATGGTGCATCCTGATTTTCCTCGGCATGTTCGTCGACCAGGTGAGCATGATGCTGATCACGCTGCCGATCTTCATGCCGCTCGTGCAGAGCCTGCGGCATCGACCCGGTCTGGTTCGGCGTGATGTTCCTGATCTGCATGCAGCTCGGCCTGCTGCTGCCGCCGCACGGGCTGCTGCTCATGACCATGCAGCGGCGTCGCGCCGCCGCAGGTGACGCATGGCGCACATCTTCCAGTCGCGGTGGTGCCCTATATCGACGATGAGCCTGCTCGGTGCTCGCGCTGGTGTTCTTCGTTCCGGCGGTCGCGCGTGTGGCTGCCTAAGGTGCTCGTTGAGGCATAATGGAACGATCCTTCAAGGAAGAAGTCGAGAAGCTGCAAGCTCGGCGACGGCGAGACCTTCCACGGCGAGGCGATCCTCGCGGTCGACCAAGGCGCTGCTGCAGTCGGGCGTCTCCTACGTCGGCGGCTACCAGGGCGCGCCGGTCTCGCACGTCATGGACGTGCTGAACGACGCGCGCGGCATCCTCGACGGACCTCGGCGTGCACGTCGAGACCAACGCCAACGAGGCCGGCGCCGCGGCGATGCTCGGCGCCTCGATCAACTACCCGATGCGCGGCGCGGTCGCCTTCAAGTCCACCGGTCGGCACCAACGTCGCCTCCGACGCGCTCTCCAACCTCGCCTCCGCCGGCGTCAAGGGCGGCGCGATGATCGTGCTCGGCGAGGACTACGGCGAAGGCGCCTCGATCATCCAGGAGCGCAGCCACGCTTTCGCCATGAAGTCGCAGATCTGGCTGCTCGACCCGCGGCCCAACCTGCCGAAGATCGTCGAGATGGTCGAGCTCGGCTTCGAGCTCTCCGAGGCCTCGAGCACGCCGGTGATGCTCGAGCTGCGCATCCGCGCCTGCCACGTGCAGGGATCCTTCAAGACGAAGAAGAACCAGGCGCCGAAGCTCTCCAAGAAGGCCTTCATCGAGAACCCGGACTTCGACTACAGCCGCATCTGCCTGCCGCCGGCGACCTACGCTCAGGAGAAGCACAAGATCGACGTGCGCTGGCCGGCCGCGGTTGCTTTCATCAAGGAAAGAAGCTGAACGAGACGTTTCCCGGCGAGATGTCCGAGCTGGGAATCATCTGCCAGGGCGGCATGTACAACGCGACCATCCGCGCGCTGCAGACCCTCGGCCTTGCCGACGCCTTCGGCGCCGCGCGCGTGCCGATCTACTGCATGAACGTGACCTACCCGATGGTCCCGGACGAGATTGTCGAATTTTGCAGGAACCAAAAGATCAATCCTGATCGTCGAGGAAGGGCAGCCCGCCTTCATCGAGGAGCAGGTGCTTGCCACCCTGCGGCGCTACGGCGCGAACGACGTCGAAGGTGCACGGCAAGGACCTGCTGCCGATGGCCGGCGAATACACGGGCGAGGTGGTGCTGACCGGCATTGCGCAGCTTCATGAACAAGTGAAAGCTCTTCGAGTTCGATGAAAGCCCTGAAGCAGAAAGCCGCGGAGCTCCTGGGCGGGCTGCCCGCGCGCCCGCCGGGCTTCTGCGTCGGCTGCCCGGAGCGGCCGGTGTTCTCGGCGATGAAGATCCTCGAGAAGCGACACCGGCGAAATTCCACATGTCCGCCGACATCGGCTGCCATCTCTTCTCGACGCTGCCGCCGTTCAACATCGGCAACACGGTGCTCGGCTACGGCCTGGGCCTGGCCTCGAACTCCGGCGGTGGAGCCGATGTTCGCCAAGCGCACCGTGACGATGATGGGCGACGGCGGCTTCTGGCACAACGGCCTCACCTCCGGCATCGCCAACGCCGTCTTCAACAAGAACGACGGCATCCTGGTGATCATGAAGAACGGCTACAGCTCGGCCACCGGCACGCAGGAGCTGCCCTCCTCGCCGCAGCACAGCGACACCCACGCGCCGGACATGAGCATGGAGCGCGCGCTCGCGGGCATCGGCGTGGGCTGGGTGAAGACCGTGGACAACTACCGCGTCGGCGAGGTGGCGAAGACGCTGAAGGAAGCGATGACCAGCGACTACAAGGGCCTCAAGGTCATCATCGCCGAAGGCGAGTGCCAGCTCGAGCGGCAGCGCAAGCTGCGGCCGGTCGTTGCGAAAAACTGTCCAATGGAGAGAGCGCGTGTGCGCGTGAAGTACGGCGTCGACGAGGACACCTGCACCGGCGACCACTCGTGCATCCGCCTCTCCGGCTGCCCGACGCTCACCGATCAAGGACAACCCGGATCCGCTGCGCACGCGACCCGGTCGCGACCGTGATCGACGGCTGCGTCGGCTGCGGCCTGTGCGGCGAGAACGCGCACGCCGCCGTGCTGTGCCCTCTCTTCTATCGGGCCGAAGTCATTCAAAACCCAACGTGGTGGGACAAGTCTGTGGAACGCCAGTTCACCAAAGAAATCAGAGTCGCTTCAGCCTCGGCGACGGCGAGACCTTCCATGGCGAGGGCATCCTCGCCGTGACCAGGCGCTGCTGCAGTCGGGCGTGTCCTACGTCGGCGGCTACCAGGGCGCGCCGGTGTCGCACCTGCTCGACGTGATGGTGCAGGCGCGCGACTACATGGACGAGCTCGGCGTGCACGTCGAGGCCTGCACCAGCGGAGGCCTCCGCCGCGGCGATGCTCGGCGCCTCGATCAACTACCCGGCGCGCGGCGCGGTGACCTGGAAATCGATCGTCGGCACCAACGTCGCCGCCGACGCCCTCTCCTACCTCGCGAGCGCCGGCGTCATGGGCGGCGCGCTGATCGTGCTCGGCGAGGACTACGGCGAGGGCGGCGTGGTCGCGCAGGAGCGCAGCCACGCGTTCGCGCTGAAATCCATGATGTGGCTGCTCGACCCGCGGCCCAACCTGCACGACCATCGTCGACGATGGTCGAGCGCGGCTTCGAGCTTTCGGAGGCCTCGAACACGCCGGTGATGATGGAGCTGCGCATCCGCGCCTGCCACGTGCAGGGCAAGTTTCAGTCGCGGAACAACCTCGCCTCCCGCGGTCTCCGAGCCGCACAAGCTCGACGGTCCGCCGAAGGAATTCATCTACGACCGCCTCGCGCATCCGCCGGCCATCTTCCGCCAGGAGAAGCTCAAGTCCGACGTGCGGCTGCCGCAGCTCGTCGTTTCATCGTTGAAGAAGCAAGCTGAATGAAAAATTCGAAGGCGACGAGAAACAGGTCGGCATCGTCGTCCAGGGCGGCCTGTACAACGGCGCTGATGCCTCGCCCTGCGCACTGCTCGGCCTCGCCGACCAGTTCGGCGCGAGCCGCATTCCGATCCTGGCGCTCAACGTGGTCTATCCGCTGGTGCCGGAAGAAATCATCGAATTCTGCGAAAAACAAGACTGCAATTCTGGTCCTCGAGGAAGGTCAACCGGAATTCATCGAGCAGGAGATCGCCACCGCCCTGCAGCGCGCGCCGACGCGCCGACGAAGCTGCACGGCAAAGGACGTGCATGCACATGGCCGGCGAGTACAACGTCGGAGTCGCTGGTGCGCGGCCTGTCGAAGTTCCTCGCCCAGCACGCGCCGCATCTCAACCTGGCTTCGGGTTCTCACTGGTTGAATGCAATTCAGGAAACCAAAGCAGAAGGCGGCATCGCTGCTCGGCGCTGCTGCCGGTGCGGCCGCCGACCTTCTGCGTCGGCTGCCCGGAGCGGCCGGTGTTCTCGGCGATGAAGCTGGTCGCGCGGCGACGATCGGCCGGCCGCACGTCTCGATGGACGTCGGCTGCCACGCCTTCGCCAGCTTCGAGCCGCTTCTCGCAGGGCAACACGCTGCTCGGCTACGGCATGAGCCTCGCGAGCGCCGCGGGCGTCGGGCCGATGTCGTCAGCGCGGCCGGTCGCGATCATGGGCGACGGCGGTTTCTGGCACAACGGCCTGCTCTCCGGCGTCGCCTCAACCTGCTCAACAAGGGCGACGGCGTGCTGGTGATCATGAAGAACGGCTATGCCTCGGCCACCGGCACGCAGGAGCTGATCTCCTCGCCGACCGAGGAGGCGCGCGCGGAAGCGGTCGGCGCGGAGCGCCGCGCACGCCGACCGCACCATCGAGGACACCCTCACCGGCCTGGGCGTGAAGTGGCTGCGCACGGTGAACAACTACCGCGTCGGCGAGATGGCGAAGACCTACAAGGAGGCGATGACCACCAAGGAGAAGGGCCTCAAGGTCATCGTCGCCGAGGGCGAATGCCAGCTCGAGCGGCAGCGGCGGCTGCGGCCGCAGGTTGCCGAGAAAATTGTCCAGAGGCGAAAGAGCATGTGCGCGTCAAGTACGGCGTCGACGAGGACACCTGCACCGGCGATCACTCCTGCATCCGCCTCTCGGGCTGCCCGACGCTGACGGTGCGCGACAACCCGGATCCGCTGCGCACCGACCCGATCGCCACCGTGATCGACGGCTGCGTCGGCTGCGGCCTGTGCGGCGAGAACGCGCACGCCGCGGTGCTCTGCCCCTCCTTCTATCGCGCCGAAGTCATCCAGAACCCGAACCTGTGGGACAGGCTGATCGGAAAGGTCCTATGAGCCCCATCAACATCCTCATCGCAGCGCTGGGCGGCGAAGGCGGCGGCGTCATGGCCGACTGGCTGATGGAAGCCGCCACCGCGAGCGGCCTATCCCGCGCAGGCGACGTCCATTCCGGGCGTCGCGCAGCGCACCGGCGCGACGACGTACTACCTGGAGATCTTTCCTGCTCAAGAAATCGACTCTGAACGGCAAGGAACCGGTGCTTTCGCTGACCCCAGCCCCGGCAACGTCGACATCATGGTCGCCTCCGAGCTGGTCGAGGCCGGCCGCGCGATGCAGAACGGCTACGTCAGCCCCGAGCGCACCACGCTCATCGCCTCGACGCACCGCATCTACGCCACGGTGGAGAAGATGCAGATGGCCGACGGCCGCTTCGACAGCGACAAGCGTGGTCGCCGCCGGCGGCCTGCTGGCGAAGAAGGCGGTGATGTTCGACATGCGCAAGCTCGCGCAGGAGAGCGGCACCGTGATCAACGCGGTGCTCTTCGGCGCGATGGCGGGCAGCGGCGTGCTGCCGCTCTCGCGCGAGGCTGTGCGAAGCGCGATCCGCAAGCGGCGGGCGCGGCGCCGAGGCGAGCCTGCGCGGCTTCGCCGCCGGCTTCGACATCGCTGGCGGCTCGCGCCGCGCACCGGAGCAGGCGGCGCCGCCGAAGCGCGCGACCACGCTGCAGGAGATTCTGCCGCTCGCCGAGGACAAGGCTGAAGGACTACCAGGGTGAGCGCTATGCCGAGATCTACGCCGAGCGCGTCAAGCCCTTCCTCGCCGGCGACGCGCGCGTCGCCGCCACCGTGGCGCGCCATCTCGCCACCTGGATGGCCTACGAGGACATCATCCGCGTCGCCGACCTGAAGACTCGATCCTCGCGTTTCCAAAGAGTCAGAAAAGAAGTCGGCGCGAAGGACGGCGAGCCGGTGGTGGTGATCGACTACCTGAAGCCGGGCGTCGAGGAGTTCGCGTCCGTTTTACCTCATTATCTTGGGAAGAAAATCATCGGCTGGGCGGAAAGGCGCGGCAAGCTCGACGCCTACAACTTCGGCATGCACATCCGCACCTCCGGCATCTTCGGCTACGCCGCTGGTGCGCAGCCTGGCGTGGCTCAAGCCCTGGCGGCCGTATCAGCTACCGCTACCGCGAGGAGCAGCAGCTGATCGAGCGCTGGCTGGCGCTGGTCGGCGAGGCGGCGCGGCGCGACGCCACGCTCGCCTTCGAGGTCGCGGAATGCGCGCGCCTCGTCAAGGGCTACGGCGAGACGCACCGGCGCGGCAAGGCGAACTTCCTCGCCATCGTCGACGCGCTGGTCGAGAACCCGGCTACCAGCGGTACGCGCGGAGCAGATGGAGGCGATTCGCACGGCGCGCGAGACGCGGCGCTCGCCGATCCCGAGGGCAAGGCGCTCGGCAGCGCCCTCGGCAAGCCCGTGGTGTGGATGAAGCCCGTAAAATCGGCCTGAAGGAGCAAGCCATGGCCAGCGTTCCCCAGACGAAGATCAGCAGCGCGCGGCAGGACCTCTACCGGCGCATGGACAAGCACAACACCGCGCCGCTGTGGGAAGTGCTGCACGGCCTGATCCCGGACGAGCCGGTCACGCGCTGCAAGCCCTACCTGTGGAAGTACCAGGACGTGCGGCCCCTACATCACCGAGGCCGGCAAGCTGATCACGGCCAAGGAAGCCATCCGCCGCGTGCTGGTGCTCGAGAACCCGGGCATGCGCGGCGAGTCGTGCATCACGCAGAGCCTCTACGCCGGCCTGCAACTCATCCTGCCGGGCGAGATCGCGCCCAGCCACCGCCACTCGCAGTCGGCGCTGCGCTTCATCGTCGAAGGCTCGGGCGCGTACACCGCGGTCGACGGCGAGCGCACCATGATGGCCCCGGCGACTTCATCATCACCCCGTCGTGGACCTTCCACGACCACGGCAACCCCGGCAACGAGCCGGTGGTGTGGATGGACGGCCTCGACATCCGCATCGTCGAGCTGTTCGCCGCGCAGTTCCACGAGGTCTATCCCGAGGAAGTGCAGCCGGTGACGCGCAGCGAAGGCGCCGCCACCGCGCGCTACGGCAGCGGCCTCGTGCCGCTCGGCGCGGTCGCGCCGTTCGGCCAGCACCTCGCCGATCTTCAACTATCCCTACGCGCGCAGCCGCGAGTCGCTCGACATCCTGTCGCGCGACCAGGATCCTGACGCCTGCCACGGCTGGAAGATGCAGTTCACCAACCCGCTCACCGGCGGCCATGCGATGCCGACCATCGCCGCGTTCATCCAGCTGCTTGCCGGCGAAATTCGAGTCGCAGCCCTACCGCTGCACCGACGGCACGATCTACTCGGTCGTCGAAGGCGGGGGAAGCGTTGTCATCGGCAATGAAAAATACGAGTTCGAGCCGCGCGACACCTTCGTCGTCCCGTCCTGGACGCCGGTGAAGTTCGAGACGACAGCGCGAGACGGTGCTGTTCTCCTTCTCCGACCGCCCCGGCCAGGAAGCGATGGGCCTGTGGCGAGAGAAGCGCGGATGAACGCGCCTGACAAAGCCTTGCTCAACAAGGCCTACAACAACCGCGAGCTCGTCCCGGACCATCCGCAGTACTTCGCGCGCTGGTCAGGAAGGCTCGGCGCGCGCGCGCAGCACCATGACCTAGCCATCTCGATCTGCGCTACGGCGACATGCCGGGCGAGACCATCGACCTGTTCCCGGCGAGGAAGGGCGACGGCAGCTGCATGATGTTCATCCACGGCGGCTACTGGCGCTCGCTCGACAAGAAGGACTTCTCCTTCCTCGCCCCGGCGTGGGTCGGCGCCGGCGTGTCGCTGGCGGTGGTGAACTACGACCTCTGCCCGCGCGTCGGCGATGGACGAGATCGTGCGCCAGATGCTGCGCGCGAGCCGCTGGCTGTGGCTCAACGCCGAGCAGTACGGCATGGATCAGGACCGGCTCTACGTCTCCGGCCATTCGGCGGGCGGCCATCTGACCGCGATGCTGATGTGCGCGCTCTGGCAGCAGCTCGACCCGCGCCTGCCGAAGGACCTGTGGAAGGGCGGCCTCGCGATCAGTGGCATCTACGACCTGCGGCCGCTGCTCGAGGTCGACTTCCTGCAGCCGGACCTGCGTCTCGATCCGGCGCTCGCGCTGCGCCTTTCGCCCGCGTTCCTGCCGACCGCGACGCGCGCGCCGGTGATGACCTGCGTCGGCGGCGACGAATCGAGCGAGTTCCTGCGGCAGAACGCGCTGCTGGGCGAGCGCTGGCGCTCGGCCTGCGCCGGCGACATCGCCATGCCCGGCAAGAACCATTTCTCGGTGGTCGACGGCCTCGGCGATCCGTCGAGCGACGCTGTTCCAGGGTGCGCGCAAGCTGATGCAGCTCGACCAATGAGCGAGTTCCTCTCGCCCGGGCGCTACGTCGACAGCGACCAATCGCTGGTCGCTTCTTTTCGAAAGAGAACATCAAAGAGGCGCCTCGAGCGCGACCGCGCCATCTCGCTCTACTACGCAGTACGCGACGGCGTCCGCTACAACCCGTTCCTCGACTTCACCAAGCCTCGCGGTCGTTCACCGCCTCGGCGGTTCTCGCCGCCGGCGAAGGCTTCTGCATCGGCAAGGCGGCGCTGCTCGCCGCCTGCTCGCGCGCCGCGGGCAATCCCGGCGCGGGTCGGCTTCGCCGACGTGAAGAACCACCTGACCAGCCCGCGCCTCGCCGAGACGATGGGCAGCGATCTGTTCGTCTACCACGGCTACACCGAGTTCCTGCTCGACGGCAAATGGGTCAAGGCGACGCCGGCGTTCAACCTCGAGCTCTGCCGCCGCTTCCGCGTCAAGCCGCTCGAGTTCGACGGCGCCACCGACTCGATCTTCCATCCCTTCGACCAGGACGAGCGCCGCCACATGGAGTACCTGCGCGACCGCGGTAGCTACGCCGACGTGCCGGTCGACGACGATCCAGCAGGTCATTCCGCGAGACCTACCCGCGCTTCTACAAGCTCGGCAAGGACGCAGCCAAAGAAACGTTCACGCCCGGAACCTGAGCGGGCTGATGCGCCGGCTCCTGGAAGAGAGCTTCCGCGCGGCGGTGGCGGCCGCCGATCCGCTCGCCATGCTGTCGCGCCACCTGCCGCAGCAAGCCAGAGGGAAAATCTTCGTCGCCGCCGCCGGCAAGGCCGCTGCGTCAATGGCTTTGGCTGTCGAAGCGACATTTTTCTTCCGACGTGCAAGGGCGTCGCCATCACCCGCTACGGGCATGGCCTGCCGACGAAGCACATCAAGGTCGTCGAGGCCGGGCACCCGGTGCCCGACGAGGCCGGCCACGCCGCCGCCCGCGAGCTCCTGGACGCGGTGAAGAAGCTCGGCAAGGACGACCTGCTGCTCGCCCTCCTCTCCGGCGGCGGCTCGAGCCTGCTATCCCTGCCGGCGCCGGGCGTGTCGATGGCGCAGCTCAAGCAGCTCACCGGGCAGCTGCTGAAGAGCGGCGCGACCATCCAGGAGATCAACACCGTGCGCAAGCACCTGTCGGCGATCGCTGGCGGGCGCCTCGCCGCCGCCAGCGGCGCGCCGGTAGCTGGCGCTGATCATCTCCGACGTGACCGGCGACGATCCGACGCATATCGCCTCGGGACCGTGCGCGCCCGACCCGACGACGATCACCGACGCGAAAGCGGTCCTCGCCAAGTACCGGATCGAGTTCGGCGGGCCATTCTCCGAAAGCGCCAAATCGGTGCAGGCGGAAAACAAGGTCGTCGCCACCGCCTACAAGTCGCTCGAGGCGGCGGCCGAGGTGTTCCGCAAGCAGGGCATCCGGCCGGAGATCCTCGGCGACACGATCACCGGCGAAGCGCGCGAGGTCGGCAGCGAGATGGCGCAGCTCGCCCGCCGGACGAAGGGACCGGCGGCGCTGATCTCGGGCGGCGAATGCACGGTCACCATCGAAGGCGAAGGGGGCCGCGGCGGCCGCTGCGCCGAGTTTCTGCTTTCCCTGGGCATCGAAACCGGCGGAATCTGGGCGATCGCCGCCGACACTGACGGCATCGACGGCACCGAGGACAACGCCGGCGCGATTCTCACGCCCGAGAGCATGAAGAAGGGCGTGGACGGAAAGGCCTTCCTCGCCCGGCATGACAGCTACGGATTTTTCGAGAAGCTGGGCGACCTGGTCGGTCACCGGTCCGACGCGCGACCAACGTCAATGACTACCGCGCGATCCTGGTCGCCTAGCTAGAATCGCGCGAGGCGCCTCCCGGCGCGACAGGGAGAAACGATGGCGATGGATCCCACCCATGGGCTGACGGTGCATTTCATCGACGGCAGCAAGGTGTCGTACGCCTTTCCCGACCAGGCGCTGAACGAGGCGGCGCGGCAGCTGCGCCTGGAAGAGTTCATGAAGAGCCACTTCCTCATGGTGATCGCCGACGGCGTGTTCACCATGCTGCCGGTCGCCAACATCAAGGCGATCCAGATGCCGGTGAGCGAAAACATGAGGAAGGTGCGCGCTGCCCAAGCACGTCATCAAGGGTGCCACGCTCGCGCGCGGGGACCTCTGAGTCGAGCTTCTGATCTTCGCCTTGCGGATGAGCTCCGCCCACTTCGCAGCTCCGTCTTCACCACCCGGTCGAGCTCCTCGGGAGTCGAGCCGACGGTATCGCCGCCCTGCTCGAGCAGCTTCTGCTTGACCTCCGGCAGCTGGATGCGTGCTCGCGACGTGCCTGCTGCATCTTCGCGATGACCGGCGCCGGCGTCTTCGCCGGCGCGAACAGCGCGTACCACGAATCGACCTCGTAGTCCGGCATGCTTGAGCGCCTCGGCGACCGTCGGGACCTCCGGCGCGCCGGGATTGCGCTTGAGCGTCGTGACCGCGAGCGCGCGCAGCTTGCCGGCGCGCACGTGCGCCGATCGCCGCAGGCATGCTGACAATGGCGAGCGGAACCTGCCCGCCGAGCGCGTCGGCGATCGCCGGGCCGCCGCCCTTGTAGGGCACATGGATCAGATCGATGCCGGCCATCAGCTTCAGCAGCTCGCCGGCGATGTGCGAGGGCGTGCCGTTGCCGACCGACGCGAAGGGCAGGCTGCCCGGCTTCGCCTTCGCCGCGGCCACCACGTCGCGCATGCTCTGCAGCGGCGAGCCCGGATTAGCGCGGCGATCAGCTGCGGCACGCTGACGATCAGCGTCACCGGGCTGAAGTCGCGCTCGACGTCGTAGTTGAGCTTGTAGAGCAGCGGATTGATGGTGTGCGAGGAAAGCGTGAACAGGAAGGTGTAGCCGTCGGGCGCGGACTTCGCCGCCGCCTCTGTCCCCAGCGCGCCGCCCGCGCCGCCGCGGTTCTCGATGACGATCGCCTGACCCAGGCTGCTCCGACAGGCGGCTCTGCACGATCCGGGCGATGACATCGGTGCCACCGCCCGGCGGGTAGGGCACGATGAAATGCACCGGTTTTGCCGGCCAATCCTGGGCCGAAGCCGCGAATGCCACCAGCAGCCCGAAAACGAAAGCGACTGCCGGCCTCATTGCATCCCCTCGAGTTGGATCTGACTTCCTTGTTCGCCGACAGCGCCTCGAATTCCGCGGTCAACGCCATTTGGACGCTGGCGTGCTCGCGCTCGAGCTGCGCCACCATCCTGCGAGCCTCGGCCGTGTCGCCGCGCTTGGCCGCCGCCTCGATCTCCGCGCAGTGGCGGCTCAGGGCCACGGCGCCGACGTTGGCGCTGCACGACTTGAGGGAATGGGCGACGCGTGCAATTTCGCCAGCGTCGCCGGCGCCGGCGACGCGCTTCAGATCGCCGACGAGCTTGGGCGACTCGCGCGAGGTAGAGATTGATCAGGCTGGCGAGCATGTCGGACTTGCCGCTGCCGAGCATCCGGCTCAGCTCGTCGAGCACGTGCCGATCGAGCACCTCCGCCTGCGGAGCTGCGCCGCGGCCGCCGGGCGGCTGCACGGCGCAGGCTCGACACGGGCATCCAGCGGTCCAGCATCGCCTGCATCGTCTGCATGCTGAACGGCTTGCTCAGATGGTCGTCCATGCCGGCGTTCAGGCACTCGTCGCGGTCGTGCGCCATGGCGTTGGCCGTGAGCGCGACGATCGGCACGCGCTTGCCCGAGCGCTGCTCGCGGCCGCGGATCTCCCGGGTCGCCTCGAAGCCGTCCATCTCGGGCATGTGCGCAGTCCATCAGGATCAGGTCGAAGGCGTGCCGCGCGTAGGCATCGAGCGCCTCCCGGCCGTTGTTCGACGATCGTCACGCTGTAGCCCTTGACCTGCAGGATGCCGAGCGCGACCTGCTGGTTGATGAGGTTGTCTTCCACCAGCAGGATGTTGCCGCGCATGCCGGCCGGAGCCTGCGTGCGCCGGCTTGGCCACGGCCGGCGCCGAGACCGCCTCCTGCACGCGGCCCGCCATGACGTTGACCAGGCATTCGTAGAGCGCGGTCTGGCGCACCGGCTTGACGAGGCAGGCGTCGAAGCCCGCGTCGCGGGCGTGCTTGATATCCGCGTGGCGGCGGGTCAGCATGATCAGCCGCACCTTGGCGATGTCGGCGCGCGCCCTGATCGTGCGCGCGAAGCTCGAGCGCGTCCATGCCCGGCAGCCTCAGGTCGATGAGCGCCATGTCGTAGGGCGCGCCGCGCGCCGCCGCCTGCGCCGAGCAGATCGACCGCCTGCTCCGGCGTCTCGGCGACCCGCGCTGGTCATTTCCCAGTTGCTGATCTGCGCGTGCAGGATGCCGCGGCTGATGGCGCTCGACTCGACGATCAGCGCCCGCACGCCGGTGAGCAGCGCCCATCGGCCGAAGCGCGAGTCTCGCGCGCTGCCTGCCTGCTCGAAGCTGCTAGTGAACCAGAACGTCGAGCCCGCGCCAGGCGCGGATTCGACGTGGATGTTCGCCGCCCATCATCTCCACCAGCTGCTTGCTGATCGCGAGGCCGAGCCCGGAGCCGCCGTGCTTGCGGGTGGTCGAGCCGTCGGCCTGCGAGAATTCATCGAAGATCCGCGACTGCGCCTCGCGGCTGATGCCGATGCCGGTGTCGCTTGACCTCGAAGCGCATGCGTCGACCTTCGTCGCGTGTCTCCTCGACCGCCGGCGACGCGGATCACCACCGCGCCCTGCTCGGTGAACTTGATCGCGTTGCCCACCAGGTTGGTCAGCACCTGGCCGAGGCGCAGCGGATCGCCCCTGTACGTCGGTGATCAGGTCCGGCGGGAATGCTGCAGGCGATGCTCCAGGCCCTTGGCGTGAGCGCGCTCGGCGAGCAGCTCGACGATGTCCTCGACCGTGCGGCGCAGGTCCATGTCGACGTTCTCGAGCTCGAGCTTGCCGGCCTCGATCTTGGAGAAGTCGAGCAGGTCGTTGATGATGCCGAGCAGGTTCTTGCCCGAGCGCTGCACGGTCTCGGCGTACTTGCGCTGCGTGCTGGTCAGCCCGGTCTCCAGCAGCAGCTCGGTCATGCCGAGCACGCCGTTCATCGGCGTGCGGATCTCGTGGCTCATCCTGGCGAGGAACGAGCTCTTCGCGTGGTTGGCCGCTTCCGCCGCTTCGCGCGCCAGGCGCAGCGCTTCCTCGCTGCGCTTGTGCTGCGTGACGTCGCGCGCCACGGCGATCCTGCCGATGCACTGGTTGCTGTCGTCGAGCAGCGGCGCGACGGCGACCTGGATGTCGATCGCGGTGCCCGAGCGCGGTCATGGCCTTGGCGTCGTAGGAGAATTTCTCCCCGGCCGCGAGCGCGCTCGCATGCGCGCCTCTTCTGTCCGGCGTCGACTCGCCGCACGCTGCAGCGCGCGCCCCATCGCCTCGGTCGGCGCATAGCCGAACATGGCGGCGGCGCCGGAGTTCCAGCTGGTGATGTTGCCGGCCAGGTCGGTGGTCCAGATCGCCTCGCTCGACTGCTCGACGATGGTGGCCAGCAGCTTGTTCTTCGATTCGCTTTTGCCGAGCGAGGCGATCAGGCCTTCGATGTTGTTCGCCATGTTGTTGAAGGCTTCGGCGGCCGGGCCGACTTCCGGCGCGCCTTCGGGCTCGATGCGCACTGCGTGGTCGCCCTGGCTGAAGCGGTTCGCGCCCTCGGCCAGCATGCGCAGCGTGCCGAGGTTGCCGCGGAAGATCAGCCAGATGAACTGCAGCATGAGGAACAGCGTCACCGCCACGATCTGCAGCTGCTTGACGAACTGCTGCCAGAGCCGGTTGTGGGCCTTGACCGGCGTCATCGCTGGCGCTGAGCGTGCCGTATCCCACGCCGCCCGCCGTCACGTCGATGCTCTGCTCGGCGCGCTCGATCGCGGCAACGCGCGCGAACCAGGCCGGCGCGTCGAGCTTGTCCGGCGCGTCCTGCGCGACCAGCTTCTTGCCGTCCTTGTCGGTCCACGCGAAGCGGTCGATCTCGCCCTTCTTGCACCTGGTTCTTCAGCAGCTGGCTGATCGCCGCGTAATCGCCGAGCAGCGCCTGGTCGGCGACCAGCGGCGCGAGGAAGGCCAGCGTTTCGTTCTGCTCGCGCGTCAGCCGGGCGGAATGCTCGGCCGCGCCTTCCGCCACGAGCAGGGCGGTCTGCACGCCGCCGCCGGCGACGATCGCGATGCCCACGGCAAGCATGAGGCGCGAGACCAGTCCCCAGTTCTTCCAGAATCGAATCACGCGATGTTGTTCATCGTCGCTTCCCCGTGGCTCGCTGGCCGCGGCTATTTGACCTGCGTGGTCCGGTAGAACTTGCGGTAGTTGTCGTAGTCGCGGTTCTCCGCCGCGACGAAGCCCAGCTCGCCGGTGCTCTTCAGCAGCTCGGCGCCGGCCTCGAGCACCTTGCGGCCTTCCGGGTCGCTCGACCATGTCGATCAGCGCGGCCCTGCACCGCGGCCACCTTGTCCGCCGGCACCTTCGGGATTGGCCATGATGCACAGGTCCTGGTAGATCTCCGAAGTCCACAGCGCGCGGTATTCGAACGATTCGCGGCGCGCCGTAGCGCGCCATGACCGAGCTGTTGACGCCGGCGGCCGCGACCTTGTTGATCCTCAGCTGCGCCGACGAGGCCTCCTGGTTGCCGGTGAACATGACCTTGACGTTCACCTTGGCCCTGCAGCAGCGCGTCGCATCGGCAGCCAGTAGCCGGTAAATCCGTCGCGGCGTCACGAAGGCGACCTCCTTGCCGTTCAGGTCCTGCAGCGTCTGGATCGGCGAATCGTCCGGCACCACGATCTGCGAGCGGATGCCGGGGCCGGCGGGACGCGCGATGACCTTGTAGCCGAGGCGGTCGCGTTCCGGGGTGAAGAAGTGGTTGGTGTAGAGGAAGTCGTACTGCCGCGCTTCGGCGATCGGCGTTGCCTTCCTGGGCGGTCTTCGCCAGCCTGAGCAGCAATACGTA
>ERZ1370068.9629-contig-8393_pt1 | contig 26765 bp, 31 predicted proteins | sample MGYA00561227_ERZ1370068 | MGnify/ENA primary metagenome ERZ1370068 (study PRJEB38410, sample SAMEA6850437) | metagenome | study: Metagenomic assessment of the ecological functions of the soil: analysis of the soil microbiota associated with the...
CGAGGCCGAGTGCCTGATCGAGAACAGCACAGCGCATGGCAGGAGCCAGCGATCCAACCCTTTGTCTCACATGGCGTCCGCGTCGGCGCTGCCTGCGGCTGCTGCGGTGGATCGACGCGGGCTTGCCCCTGCCGTTCGCGGGTGTGCGCAACCGCCGCAGCTTGATCGGCCTCGACAACCTGGTCGACGCGATCGTGCACTGCGTGGAGCATCCCGAGGCGCGCGGGCCTCTTCTCATCGCCGACGACGAAAGCGTGTCGACTCGGAGCTGCTCTCGAGGACGGCGCGCGCGCTCGAGCGGCCCGCGAGGCTTGCGCGCGCGCCGCTGTGGCTGCTGCGCTCGGCCGCGGCGATCGCCGGCCGCCGCGACGAGATCCGCCGCCTGACGGGGAGCCTGGTCGTCGACAGCTCGCGCGCGCGGCACCTGCTAGGCTGGCGCCCGCGCCGCACGCTTCGACGAGGGCCTCGCGGAAACCGCCCGCTGGTACCGGGGAGCCCGTTAGTGCAGGCGCCGGACCTCGCCCTCGTCTCGCCGGTCGCCTCGGGACTCGTCACCCTGGCGCTCATCGCCTGGATGCTGGGCGCGCGCAACCGCCTGCCCCTGGACGTGCCGAACGAGCGCTCGCTGCATTCGCGCCCCGTGCCGCGCTCGGGCGGCATCGCGATGATGGCGGGGATTTTCGTGGGCTTCGCCTTGATGCAGACTCCGCTCGCCGTGGTCGTGCCGGCGGCCGTGCTCGTCGCGTTCTCGCACCTGGACGACGCCCGCGGTCTGCCGGTCCCGCTGCGGCTCGGCGTGCAGCTCGTCGCCGCCTCGGGATTCGCCTACGCCGCGCTTCCCCAGTTGGGGCTGCCGCTCATCGCTCTGGGCATCGCTCGCAGTCCTGTGGATGAGCAACCTGTACAACTTCATGGACGGCTCCGACGGGCTCGCCGGCGGAATGACCCTCATCGGCTTCGCGTTTCTCGGGGCCGGCGCCTGGGTAAGCGGCGACGCCGCGCCTGACGGCCGACTGCGCGATCGTCGCCGCCGCCGCAGCGGCGTTCCTCCTGTTCAACTTCCCTCCCGCGCGCCTCTTCATGGGCGATGCGGGCGCCGTCCCGATCGGCTTCCTCGCCGCGGCGATTTCCATCGTCGGCTGCCGCGACGGCGACTGGCCGCTGGGGTTCCCGCGCTGGTCTTTGCGCCTTTCATCGCCGACGCCACCTTGACGCTGCTCAAGCGCGCGGCCGCGCGCGAGCGCATCTGGCAAGCCCACAACACGCACTACTACCAGCGCCTGGTGAGGATGGGCTGGAGCCACCGCCGCACTGCCCTCGCCGAGTGGGCGCTGATGCTGGCCTGCGGCTCGACCGCTCTTTGGTCGCTGCGCCAGCCGCTATACTTGCAGCTGACCGCCGTGGCCTGGTGTCGTCGCGGTCCATGCCGGCGCTCGCCCTCTGGGTGGAGTCGCGTGTGGCGGCGGCGAGAACAGGCACATTGAAGCGACTCAAGCCCAGCTACCCGCTGCGCTGCTCGCCTTTTCGCACGACGTCTGCGCATCCGCGGCATGCGTGGGTGATCGCGTTCTGGTTGCGCTTCAACCTCGACATCCCCGAGGTTTTCCTCCCGGCGCTTGCGTACGCGGTCGCCGCGGCGGTTCCCCTGCACGCGCTGATCTTCTGGTCGCTGGGGACTGTACCGGGGCAGCTGGCGCTACGCGAGCCTGCCCGACCTGAAGCGCATCGCGCTCGCCTGCGCTGATCGGGGCGCTCGCGGTGCCCGCCGCTGCTGGCGCTGCTGCGCGCCGGCACCAACGTCCCGCGCTCGACTTTCATTCTCGCGCCGCTGCTGCTCGCCACGATCATGTCGCGGCAGCCGGATCGTCTACCGCGCCTGGAAGGAACGGATGCTGTACGGCGACGATTCACTTCGTAGGCGAGCCGGTGCTGGTGATCGGCGCGCGGCGACGTCACCGTGAACCTGCTCCGCGAGCTCGAGGCGCTCCCGCCAATGGCGCGTAGTCGGCATCCTCGACGACGACCCCGCCTGGCACGGGCAGAGTCGTGCTCGGCGTGCGGGTCCTCGGCGGGTAGGCGGAAGTCGCCCGCTGGGCCCAGAAGCTGGATTGCCTGCACGCCATCGTCGTCGCTGCCTGCGCGCGTCGGCGGGCGTGCGCCGGCGCGCGCGCGGAGCGCGCCGGCGACGCCGAGCTCACCGTGCTCACGGTACCCTCGTACGACGATCTGCTCTCGGGGAAGGTCACCGTCTCGCAGATCCGCCGCATCGAGCTCGAGGACCTGCTCGGCCGCGAGCAGGTGGTCCTCAACGACGCCGGCCTGCCCGGCTGCTCAAGGGCAAGGTCGTCATGGTGACCGGGGCGGGCGGCTCGATCGGGTCAGAGCTCGCGCGCCAGATCGCGCGCTTCGAGCCCGCGCGCCTGGTCCTATTCGAGCTGAACGAGTACGCGCTCGTACAGCGTCGGAGCAGGAGTTCGCCCGCAAACCGAGCGCACGCCGATCGCGCGCGGTCATCGGCGACGTGCGCAATCCCGAGCCGGCTGCACGCGGTTCTCGCGCCGGTTCAGGCCGACGGTGGTGTTCCACGCCGCCGCCTACAAGCACGTGCCGCTCATGGAAGATCGACAACGCCTGGGAGGCGGCGCAGAACAACGTGCTCGGGACGCTGCAGCTGGCGCGCGCCGCGCGCGACCACGGCGTCGAGAAATTCGTGCTGGTCTCGACCGACAAGGCGGTGAACCCGACCAACGTGATGGGCGCGACCAAGCGCCTCGTCGGAGCTGGTCTGCCAGGCGCTGCAGCGCGCGGACGAGCACGCGCTTCGTCGATGGTGCGCTTCGGCAACGTGCTCGGCAGCACCGGCAGCGTGATCCCGAAGTTCCGCGAGCAGATCGCACGCGGCGGGCCCGTCACCGTGACGCATCCCGAGGTCACGCGCTACTTCATGTCGATCCCGGAGGCTGCGCAGCTCGTGCTGCAGGCGGGCCTGATGGGACACGGGCGGCGAGATCTTCGTGCTCGACATGGGCGAGCCGGTGCAAGATCGTCGACCTCGCGCGCGACATGATCCGCCTCTCCGGGCTGCAGCGAGGAGGACATCAGGATCGAGTTCACGGGCCTGCGCCCGGCGAGAAGCTCTACGAGGAGCTGCTGTCGGACCGCGAAACGCACCCTGCCCACGCCGCATCCCCAAGTCTGCGCATCGCCCATGCAGGCGAGGCGCCCGGGGAGGACCTGGCTCGCCGAGCTCGAAGCCTGGCTCCCGCAGCCGCGCTCTCCCGGCGACGACGAGGTCAGGCGCGAGCTCTCGAGGAGAGTGCCCGAGTATCGGGCACCGCCGGCGGCACTCCAGGGCGCGGGGGCCGGGACAGGTCTCGAGGCGCTCGAACCCGGACAGCGCCTCTTCGACGCTCAGAGTCCCCGAGATCGCGGCTCGCGGGCTGCAGCAGCTCGTGTGGCACCTTCCAGGGCCGCCAGCGCTCGGGCGGCGAATCGCCGAAGAAGCACAGGATCCGCCTGCTCAGCGCCGCCGCGAGATGCATCGCTCCGCCGTCGGCACAGCACCGACGAAGTCGCACAGCGACAGCGCGGCGATCAGCCTGGCGAGCGCCGTCGGTCGGACAGGCCAGCAGGGAAGGCCCCTCGCAGCGCTCAGCAACCGCGCGCGCCTTGTCGTCGTCGCCCGGGTGCCTCGGGTTGTCAGCGTCGCCCGGCGCCCAGAGGAGCAGGAAGCGCGCCTTGCGCCGCGCGCGGCGATCGCGCGGATCAGCGCGGCGAAGTTCTCGGCGGACCACTGCTGGCTCTTCTTGCGTGCGCTGATGTGCACGCCGACGAGCGGCGCGTCGCCGCCCATCGCGCGCCAGTTCCTGCTCGACGCTGCGCCGCTCTTCGGCCTGCGGAAACACGCGCGGCGCCGGGCGGTGGGCCGTTGACGCCGAGCGCCTTCAGCAGGCCGAACACCTGCTCGACCTCGTGCGCTCCATTGCCGGCGTCGTAGGGCAGGGCGATGTCCAGCCGCGCGTGCTTGCGGCCGTGGTCGGTGTAGCCGAGCACGTGTCGCGCGCCGATCCAGCCGCGCCAGAAGCGCAGCGAGCGCGGCGCGAAGCCCGGCGTGGCGAGTATCGCGTAGTCGAACCGCTGCCTGCGCAGGCTGAGCGATCAACCTGAGGCGGTCGGCGTACACGCGCGACCAGCGAGCGCGCCTGACCGCGATGCTTGCCCTTCTCGTACGCGTAAACGGCGTCCACGCGCCGGATTGCCCGCGAGACACGGCTTCGTTGTAGGTGTTCACCAGCGCGGCGATGTGCGCGTCGGGGTAGCGCTCGCGCAGCGCGACGATGAGCGGCGTGGTGCAGACCAGATCGCCGATGTTGTCGCGGCGGATCACCAGGATTCGCGGGTTGCCTCCAGAGCCTCTCGGCTGCCCCATGCGCGTATTATCACTCAAGGGTTCCGCAGCACGCGCTTCCCTGCGAACTGCTAGAGTCCCGCTCACCTTCACCACGAAGCGCTGCGCGTGCCCACGAACTCTCTGCGCAAGCTCCTCTACCGCATCGGCCTGCTGACGCCGTTCTGGCAGGTCGACCGCACGCGCTATCTCAAGCGCGTCGCTAAGCGGAAAACCGACGACTGGCGCTACGTCGCCAGGGACGACGCGACCCAGCTCGCCGGCGAAGTCGTCGCCCGGCTCATGGGCGTATCCGCGCCGGTGTTCTTCTACTGCGACCGCAGCACCTCTTCCATCGAAGCCGAGATCCTCAAGACCACGAAGGCGGAAAACGAAGCCCATAGGCACCGATGGCGCGTGCTCGAACTCGGCATGGACCTGATCTCCCCGCACAGCCGCGTGGTGGATGTCGGGGCGAACATCGGCGTCTACGCTCTGCCATGGGCAGCGACCTGCCCGGGCGTCACGGTGCACTGCTTCGAGCCGAATCCGAACGTGCGCGCCCGTCTCGCCCGTAACGTGGCGCTGAACCGCCTGGGCGCACGGGTCCGGCTGCACGCGGAAGCGCTGTCCGACCCGCGCCGGAACCGCAAAGCTGCACGGGAGCGGCGACATGTCCTCGCTCAACGAGGGCGTGCATACGGACCGGCAGGCTGCGCCGACCGAGGTATCTCTCGCGCGCCTCGACGACGTTCTCGGCGGCGAAGGCCCGCCCATCAGCCTGGTGAAGGTCGACGTCCAGGGACACGAGCTCGAGGTGCTGCGGGGTGCCCAAGCGCTCGTCTCGCGCCACCGGCCCGCGCTGATCCTCGAGCACGAGGACGACCTGTATCGCTCCGGCGCGGAAGCAGAGCAGCGCAAGAGCGATCTCGCCGGGTTGCTGTCGCGGCTCGGGTACGAGACGCTCTACGTATCGCGCTGGGGCTCCGGGCTCCTCGCCGTCGCGGACTGGTCGCGCCGGCTGAACGGCGATCTGCTCGCGTTGCCGCTGGAGCGCTAGCCGCCGAGGAGCGGCCGCAAGACGCGGGCGAGGCGCTCGCCGCGCGCGGTCCACGTGTGCCCCGCGCTTTTTCCCGCACCCGAGCGCCCATCACCCGAGCCCGCTCCGGATCCTCGGCGAGCGTGCGGATGGCGCTCGCGATACTCGACGCGTCGCCGGGAACGGTCCACACCGCATCGTCCTGGTCGAGCACCTCGCGCACGGAAGGCAGGTCGCTCACCACGAGCGCGCACCCGGCGGCCATGTATTCGAACAGCTTGATCGGCGAGGTGAAAGCGCTGTCGGGGTCGGCCCGGTTCGGGAGCACGGCGATGCACGCCCGGGCGAGCTCGGCCGCCACGTTGCCGTGCGGGATGTGCCCGGTGAAATCGAGCGCGGCGCCCCCGCTCCCCGAGCGCGCGCGCAACTCCGCGACGCGGGCTTCGCTGCCGCCGACGAAGCGGATGGCGAGACCCGGAAGCGCGCGCGCCGCCTCGGCGAGATCGTCCACGCCCTTCCACGGGAAGAAGCTCCCCGAGTAGACGATGCGCTGCGAAGCCTGCGTCCAGTCCTTCTGCGGGAGCGATTCCGGATAGTCGACACCGTTGGGAATCACTTCGACCGGCACTGCGGCCCGGTAGAGAGCGCGCAGCCGCGCGGCGGTGGCGTTGGAATTCGCGACGAGCGCCGCCGCTCCCTCCACGACCACGCGCTCGCGGTTCGCGGTCTCCTCGCGCCGGTGTGGCGGCGCCGTGTCGGCGAACACCTCGTGCGCCTCGTAGGCGAGCTTCAGCCCGGGAAAGCGCCCGAGCAGCGATTCCGAGACCTTCAGGTGCCGCGCCATCACCGCGCCGGCCCCGTGTTCCTCGATGCGCCGCGCCAGACGCGCGGAGAACAGACGGTTGGAATGCATGCGGTCGAGGCGGCCAGGGAGGCTGCGCGACACGGGCAGGAGCCGCACCTTGGCCGGCCTGGCGACGGAGTAGGCGGCAAAGGGGTCTCCTGACGAAGGCGCGTGCGCGAGCGTCACGTCGATGCCCTGCGCGGCGAGCGCCGCCGCCGTGTTGCACGGTCTGGATCCCCGCGCCCGCTCGAGCGGCAGCGGCTCAGGAATACGTAGAGCAGCTTCACCCGTCAGCGCCGCGCCGTTGCGCGCTTGCGCGCCGTGACGTAGTACTGGACCGCTGTGAAGTCCCGGACGCGCTCGGAGAGCGGGCCGAACAAGCGCGACCACCAGCGCCCCCGGCCCTCGCGCTCGACGCGCAGAATCTCGAAAGCCGGCGTTGCGGAACAGGTCCTCTATGCTGGCCGCGTGAAGAACCGCAGGTGCGTGTGGTCGAGAATGCCGCCCGGCTCGTAGCGCCAGTCGGCGAAAAGCAGCTTTTGATGATCTTGTAGTGGGCGATATTGGGAATGCTCGCGATCACCGTCCCTCCGTCCTTGAGGCAGTCGCGCAGCCGAAACAGCGCCGCCCAGGGATCGCGCAGGTGCTCGAGCACGTCGGCCACGACGAGGGTGTCGAATCGCCCGCGCCAGGCGTCGAGGCGGCATCGACTCGACGTCGCCGATCCGCACCTCGTCGAGCCGCGAACTCGCGAGTGCGGCAGCGTAGGCGCTCAGCTCGACGCCCGTGACCTGCGCCGCCTTGCCGGGCGCTTGAGGCGCTCGCCGAGCGCGCCCGCGCCGCACCCACCTCGAGCACGCGCCCGGCCTTGTCCGGGACCTGCTCGAACAGCTTTCCCGCGGGAAGGTGTAGTAGGAAAAATCGCCCATTGCGTCAGGCAGCCTCGGCACCCTGAATTCGTAGAGGCGATCCAGCCAGCGGCTCGCGAAGAATTCGCGGTTGCCGCTCGCCGGAGCTCCGCCGCCTGCGTCGGAGAGAGCTTTTTCATGGAGACGTTTTCGATGTGCACAGATCGCGCTCGCCGGGCGAGTAGCAGGACCTTGAGGCCCGCGCTCCCGCACCTTGAGGCACGGGTCGAAATCCTCGTAGCCCTGGAGTAGTGCTCGTCGAAGCCGCCGACCTCTTCCGAACAGGTCCCGCCTGATCAGGATGCCGCAGCCGATGTAGACCTCGGCCTCGCGCGGTTCGTCATGCCGGGCGGCGGGATAGTTGCGCCCGGCGTCGGCGTAGGCGTTGATCGCCGGCTGGAAATAGGTGCCGGCGTATGAGGTGTTGCCCGCCGCGTCCACCAGCTTGCTGCCGACGATGCCGGCCGAGGGCGAGCTGCGCTGCATCTCGACGAGCGGCCGCAGCCAGTCGCGGCGCGGCACCGTCGTCGTTGTTGATGAACACCAGGTATTCCCCGTGCGCCTGTCGAGCGGCGAGGTTGTTGCCGCGTGCGAAACCGTGGTTGACGGGCTCCTTGATGAGCGCGCGCCTTCGGATACGGGCGGACCGCGTCCTCGACGCCCGGCTCCGCGGAGTCGTTGTCGAGCACGATCACTTCGTAGTCGTCGACGAGCGTGTTCTCGGCTAGCGCGGCGACGAGGCAGGGCACGCAGCTCGTTCAGGCCGTTCCAGTTGATGATGATGACGCTCGCGAGCACTGTCAGGCCTGCTGGAGTGCGCCGGCGCAGGCAGGCTCAGGCGCGCCGCGAGGCGCCAGCACGTAGCCGAAGAGTTGGTAACGGAAGACGCGCCAATACTGCGACACGCCGGCCGCGTTCCGCCACAGAACGCCGAAAACCTTTTCCTCGCGAACGCGCCGGAGATAGTGCGCCTTCTGCACGGGATCGGAGATATCGTGGATCTGGCGCACGATGTGGCTGCCTCTGTTGACGAATTCCCTGCGTATCAGCTTTCGGGTCAAGGGCTGGAGCGTCTCCCTGGCGGAGATCTCGAGAGCGCGCGCGTGTTGTAAGATGGAACTCTCGACCACCTTGTGTCGCCGAAGGTTCCGTCGGCCGCCATGACCGGTGGCGGCGCCGGACGGTATCCTCTTCTTGCGGTAGTAGTGCAGCGGCACGGGGACGAAGTGGAAGCGCCGTGCCGCGAGCAGGGTTTCGGTCACCCAGACCACGTCCTCGTGGGGATCGGCGAGCGGAAGCGAAAACCCGTGCCGGTCGACGAACGAGCGCCGGTAGAGCGTGCATCCAGCAATAGTGGGGCAGGTAGCGGGCAGAGCCAGCGCTGCTGGAACCACGTCTCGCCGGTGATCACCCCGTGTCGGAGACGTCGCGATACACCAGCGTGGTCGGGCTTCCTGCCTTCGTAGAAATTCCAGGCGTTGCCCATCGCGATGTCGAGCTGCTCGTTCTCCGCCAGGCCGACCAGCGTCGCGTACATGCGCGCGTCGAGGACGTCGTCCGCGTCGACGAAGGCCAGGTAGCTTCCGGCCGCGTGCCGCATGCCGACGTTGCGCGCGACCGCCTGGCCCTGATTCTTCTGCCCGACCACGCGCAGCCCCGCCAACCCGGCCCCGAGTCGCTCGATCATCGCCGCCGAGCCGTCCGTCGATCCGTCGTCGACGAAGATCCACTTCGTCGGGGCGGCGCGTCCTGCGCCAGCAGACTGTCGATGAGCTGCGGAAGATACGGAGTCCCGTTGTAGACCGGAATGACGACAGACAAGGTCGCCGAGGATGGCTGCGCCATGCACCTATTATGTCCCAAGGCCGAGTCTGGACGCGAAAGCGCGCAGGCGGCCGGAGCGATTTGCAAGAGGAACCGATCCCGCATATATTCCCGCAGGTCCACCAAGGGTTGGAAGCATGAAAATCAAACTCAAACCCGTGACGGAGGAAGAGCGGAAGACCTGGCCCAAGGACGTGATCGTGTCCTTGGAAAGGCGCACGTCGACGTCCGGGGAGAGATTCAGCCGCTCGTCGGACCTGCCGATGGAGAAGCTGTGTGCTGATCGGCTCGGCCAGGGACCGTGCGGGCCAACCACTACCACCAGACCGACTGGCATTTCTGCTACGTGCTATCGGGCTCGATCGTCTACCACCACCGGCCGCACGGCAGCGACAGGAGGCCGGACAAGGTTCGTCCTGAAGGAAGGGACAGATGTTCTTCACGCCGCCGATGGTGGATCACGCCATGGTGTTTCCCGAGGACACGGTGTTCCTGACCCTCGGGAGAAATTCCCGCAAGCAGGAAGTCTACGAGGCCGACGTCGTCCGCATTCCCTCCGATCCAGGAATAGTGCGGGCCGATCGAAGTGGCCGGATCGACTACGTTCGCAGACGCAGCTGCCGGCTCTGCGACGGCGCGGCGCTCGTCAACGTGTTTCTCCCTGGCGCCCACGCCCCTCGCCAACTGCGTTCGTCACCCGCGCCGACTTCGGCCAGGAGCAGCGGCGCTATCCGCTCGACATCTTCTTCTGCGAGGCTGCGGCCACGTGCAGCTGCTCGACGTGATCGATCCGGTGGCGCTCTACGAGCACTACGTCTATGTGTCGGGGACCTCGCCGGTGTTCGTCAAGCACTTCAAGGAATACGCCGACTACGTCACGGCGAGCTTCCTTCCTCCGACGCGGCGGTCTGCGTGGTCGATATCGGGTCCAACGACGGCACGCTGCTGCGCTTCTTCAAGGAAGGCGGACGCAGGATACTGGGCGTCGACCCGGCGCGCGAGATCGCCGAGCAGGACGCGCGCCTCCGGCATCCCCGATCGTCGAGTTTTTCACGCCAGCGCTCGCTGCCCGAGCGGATCCGCGAGCGAGCACGGTCCCGCGAGCGTGATCACCTCGAACAATGTCATCGCGCACATCGACGACCTGGCCGCAGTCATGCACGGCATACGCCACCTGCTCGCGCCCGACGGCGTGTTCGTGTTCGAGGTGTCGTACCTCGCCGATGTCGTCGAGAAGACTCTGTTCGACACGATCTACCATGAGCACCTCGATTACCACTCGGTCATGCCGCTCATCGGCTTCTTCTCCGCGCTGCGGCCTGGAACTCATCGACGCCGTAGCGCGTGGACACTCACGGCGGCTCGCTGCGCGGAGTGGTCCAGAGAAAGGCGGCCGGCGCGCGGTCGGCGCTTCGGTGGCCAGGGCAGTGGCCCAGGAGCAGGCGATGGGACTGGACCAGCTCTGGCGACGTTCCGCGACATTCGCCGCTCATATCGAGACGCTGAAGGCGGAGCTCATCGGCCTGTTGCGGAAGCTGAAGGCGGATGGCAAGCGCATCGCTGGATTCGGAGCGCCGGCGAAGACGACGACGCTGATGTATCACTTCGGTTTCGAACCCGGCATGATCGATTTCATCGTCGACGACAGCCCGCTCAAAGCAGGGCCACTTCACGCCCGGCATGCACATACCGGTCGTGCCCACCGCAGCAACTCTACGAGCGCCGGCCCGACTTACGCCGATCATCCTCGCCTGGAACTTCGCCGGGCCGATCATGGCTAAGCACGCCGCGTTCCGCGAGGCGGCGGGCATTTCATCATTCCGTTGCCGAAGGTTCGAAGTGGTCTGAGGCGTGCTCGCCCCCGTCCGTCTGGGCCTGATCGGCGCGGGCCGCTGGGGCCGCAACTACATCAGGACCATCGCCGGGCTCGAGGGGGTGCGGCTGGCGGGCGTCGCCAGCCGCAATCCTGAGACGGCGAGCATGGTTCCGGCCAGGATGCGCGGTCGTCCGCGAGACTGGCGCGTGCTCCTGAGCGAGCGAGGATATCGACGGCGTGGTCATCGCCACGCCGCGCGTCGGCAGCACGCGGAAATGGCCCGCGCGGCGATCGCAGGCGGAGCTGCCCGCGCTGGTCGAGAAAGCCGCTGACCCTCGATCTCGCGGAAGCCGATCGCCCTTAGGGACGCGGCCGTTTCGAGCGCCGAGGCTTCTTCATGGTCGGGCATACCCACCTGTTCCACCCGGCGTACCGGCGCGCTGAAAGCGCATGGCGCCCGAATCATGGCCCGGATGCGCGCGATCCGCGGCGAAGCGGGAAACTATGGGCCGTATCGTCCCGACACGCCGGCGCTGTGGGACTGGGGCCCGCATGACGTCGCCCTGTGCCTCGACCTGCTGGGCGCGATGCCGGAGCAGGTCAGCGCGAACGGTTGCCGAGCGCCGGCAGCGTGGAAGGCGCCACGGGGAAACCATCGAGCTGTCGCTGATATTCCTCGGAGGCGTTCGCGCCGAGTTGCGCTTCGGCAACCTCATGCCGAAGCGGCGCTGGTTCGCCGCGCATCTCGAGAGAGCGGTACTGGTCTACGACGACCTCGCCCCGGCCAAGCTCGACCCGCCACGCGCCGACGCGGGCGCACACCGCACCCGCGGGCGAGGGTTTCGCTCGTAGACATACCCGCCGAGCTGCCGCTCACCAACGTGGTCAAGGCGTTCGAAGCGGCGATCTCGCTCGGGCGCGCGCGCGACCGGGCACCCATGGAGTTCGGCGTGCGCGTAGTCGACGTTCTTTCGCGATCATTGCGCCCAGTGAATCTCAAGTACCTAGGCGTCGCGATTCGCCGCAGATTCAACCGGACGTTCCGCCTGGGCACGGTCGACTATTCGCAGCTGGGCGAGCAGATGGTCATCCTCAACATCCTCGATCGCCTGGACAAGCGAGCTCTCGAGCGCGTCTACGTGGACATCGGCGCGTTCCATCCCTACAAGGGCAGCAATACCTACGCGCTCTATCTGAGGAATTGGCGCGGCGTCGTCGTCGAGCCCAATCCGGCGAAGACGGAATTGTTCCGGCTGATCCGCCCCTCGATATCTGCCTCACCCGGGCGGTCGTACCCGACGCCTGGGACGTCGAGGAGGTGGAGATGCTTGCGACGGGGTCGGCGGACGCCCGCGAATCGATCACCCCGCGGCTGAACAAGAACAGCCATCTCGACAAGGCGGCGGCGACGCAGAGCTATGGCGGCGAAGACCGTCAGGATCTCCGAGGTGCTGCGGCAGTGCAGGGACGAGCCCGCCTGCCCGCGGTCGTGAGCATCGATATCGAGGGTCTGGAGAGCGAGCTCCGTGCTCGGCGTGGATTTCGAGAAGTATCCCGTGGCGATCCTCTGCATCGAGCACTTCCTCAGCGAGTTCACCCAGGGCCTGTCGGTCCCTCGAGTACCGCTCGTCTCCGATGGTGTCCTACCTCGAGAAATGCGGATACGTCCTCGTGTCCGTGTGCGGCGTTTCTCGTATTCGCCCACAAGCGGTCGTACGTGCCTTACGCCTAAGCGGGAGGGGCTTTCGCGCCGCAGTCTTGCGCGCCAGCCTCGCGTGGCGCAAGCGGTAGCGCAGACGGTAGGCCCAGCCGAGCAGCGCGGCGAGGCCGGAAGCGCACGGCGCGATCAGCGCGAGCACCGGGTTGCGGTCGCCCTGCGCCCTCATGCCCGCCAGGGATCTCGACGCCTCAGAGAGAACGGCCCCGGGATAGCGCAGCAGGTGGTAGGCGGGAAGATAGTCCTCCGGGCCCGGCTTGACGCGGTGCTCCGCGGCGGCGAGCACCTCGACGATCTTCCGGGCGCGGTGCTGGTAGGTGTGGCTGGACAGCACCCGTTCCCGGGCGCGCGTCCCCATCCGCTCGCGTTTGCCGTCGTCGGCGAGCAGCGAGTCGATCGCCGCGAGCATCGAGGCGTCGTCGCGGTATTCCAGAAAATCCTCGCCCGGGCTGAACAGCCGCTCGACCCCGTTCTCCCGCGCGGCGCGGTCGGTCACCAGCACGGCGCCCGCGCCCATGGCTTCGAAATAGCGCATGTTCACCTCGGCCTTCACGCTCCTGTTGAACACCACCTTGGCACGCCCGTAGATCTCGCCGATTTTCGATGGATCCGCGCGGCCGATGAATGTGTTGCCGTAGCGCGAGCGAATGAGGTCGAGCAGCCTTGCGCGCTCGGGATGCAGCGCCCGGTGGTCCGAGCCGATGTAGGCGACGTCGATGTCGCGTGCGCCCGTGCCGGGCGCGCACAGGCGCGGATCGGCGGCGACCGGAAGCCAGTGCGCCTCGCGGTCGCGGAACCGGTCGACGAATTCCAGATGCGCGACGAACGTCACGTCGAACAGCTTCGCCAGGCTGAGGTGCTGGCGCAGGTGCAGGTGCGTATCGATCGCGTACCAGGCGGTCACGCAGTCGAGCTCCTCCATGCCCGAAGGGAAGAGCAGGCGCGTGCCGCCCTCGACGAAGAGCAGCACGTCCGGCCGAAAACCCTGCCGCTCTATCCAGCGCGGAACGTCGAGCACTCCGTTCGCGACGCTGTTGACCGCAGGATGCGCCCGATCGGACACGGCATGCACCTCGTGGCCGATGTCACGCAAGGCCTCGATGAGGTACAAGGCGGTGGCGGGAAGCTGGATCGAGCTGACCAGCAGGATGCGGCGGGAATTCACTGCGGTCGCGTTCCGGCGAAATCTCAGAGAGTGGACCTGAAGTATGCGATCGTGCGCTTCAGCCCTCTTCCAGCTGCACCGTCGGCGCCCAGCCGAGCGAGGAGCGCGCGAGCGCGATGTCGGGCTGGCGCTGGCGCGGGTCGTCCTGCGGCAGGGGCCGGAATACGAGCTTGGAGCGGCTTCCCGTCAGCTTGAGCGTCAGCTCGGCCAGCTGGCGCATGGTGAACTCGACCGGGTTGCCCAGGTTGACCGGCCCGGTGAACTCGGGCGGCGAATCCATCAGCTTCACCAGTCCCTCGATCAGGTCGTCGATGTAGCAGAAGGAGCGCGTCTGCGCGCCGTCGCCGTAGATGGTGACGTCCTGGCCGCGCAGGGCCTGCACGATGAAGTTGCTGACCACGCGCCCGTCGTCGGGCAGCATGCGCGGGCCGTAGGTGTTGAAGATGCGCGCCACCTTGATCTCGAGCTTGTGCTGGCGGTGGTAGTCGAAGAACAGCGTCTCCGCGCAGCGCTTGCCTTCGTCGTAGCAGGCGCGCGGACCGATGGGGTTGACGCGGCCCCAGTATGCCTCGGTCTGCGGATGCACTTCGGGTCGCCGTAGACCTCGCTCGTCGAGGCCTGCAGTATCCGGCGCCTTGACCCGCTTCGCCAGTCCGAGCATGTTGATCGCGCCATGCACGCTGGTCTTGGTCGTCTGCACCGGGTCGAACTGGTAGTGGATCGGCGAAGCGGGGCAGGCGAGGTTGAAAATGCGGTCGACCTCCACGTACAGCGGAAAGCGTGACGTCGTGGCGCATCGCCTCGAAAAGCGGATTGCGCAGCAGCGGGACGATGTTCTCCTTGGTTCCGGTGAAGTAATTGTCGACGCACAGGACGTCGTGCCCCGTGTCGAGCAGCTTCGCGCAAAGATGCGACCTGATGAATCCAGCCCCGCCCGTCACCAGTATTTTCATTGTCCCCTCAGACCGTCACCTTGAAACGCTCGATCCACATCGCGAGCACGAGCAGCGGCCACAGCCGCGTGCTGTGCGAGACGCGACCGGACAGGTGCTCTCCCGACGTAGCGCTCGACTTCCTCCTGCCGGAACCAGCGCGAAAGCGTCTTTCGCGACACCAGGGTATCGCGCATCAGGTCGGAGAGGTCTTCCCGCAGCCAGCGCGTGAGCGGCACCGAGAATCCCTTCTTCGGCCGGTCCATGAAGCCGCGCGGCAGCCAGCCGGCGAACGCCTCCTTGAGGATATGCTTTTGCCGCCCGGTCGGCGAGAGCTTGTAGCGCGCCGGGGAGGCGTCGCCGCGAACTCGATCAGCTTGTGGTCGAGGAAGGGCGAGCGGCACTCGAGCGAGTTCGCCATGCTGGCGATGTCGACCTTGAACAGGATGTCCTCGGGAAGGTAGGTGACGTGAGGTCGAGGTACAGATAGCGGTTGAGGACGTCCTCGCCGGGCACGCTCGAAATGCGCCGCGAGGTACTCGGTGGTCGCGCTCTCGCCGATGCGCGCACGCAGCTCGGGCGTGAGCACGCCCTCCTTCTCGGAATCGGAGTAGAACGCGAGCAGGTGCTTGTAGCGCGCGAGGCCGCTCGAGCACGAGCATCTGGTCGGCGCGCGTCGACGGGAAGCTGCGGCGGCGCTTCTGCCGGCCGCGCGCTGATCTTCCACCGCCACCGTGACATCCGCCGCAGCCCGCGCCACACCGGCAGCAGGCCACGCTGCGCGAGCCACTCCAGCCGCCGGATCTGGTAGAAGCGCCGGTAGCCGGCGAACACCTCGTCGCCGCCGTCGCCGGTGAGGGCGACGGTCACGCCGCTGCGCGCGAACTGCGACACGTAGTAGGTGGGCATCACCGAGTTGTCGGCGAGCGGCTCGCCCAGGTGATCGATCATCATCGGCATGATGGCCACGGCGTCGGCCTTCACCGTCATCTCATGGTGCTCGGTTCCCAGGTGCGTCGCGATCTCCCTCGCATGGGGCAGCTCGTTGAAGCGCTCGTCCTCGAAGCCGATCGAGTAGGTCCGCAGCGGCGAGGCGCCGAGCTTGGCCATCGCCGCCACCGTGATGCTCGAGTCGATCCCCCGGAGAGGAAAGCCCCGAGCGGCACGTCGGACACCAGGCGCAGCCTGGTCGCCTCGAGCACCTGCTCGCGCAGCGCCTCGCAGGCTTCCCCGAACGAGAGCGTGCTGCGCTTCGTCGAGATCGAGGTCCCAATACCGGAACACGCGCTCGACCCGGGCATTCCTCACCACCATGGCGTGCGCGGGCGGAAGCTTGCGGATCGCCGCGAAACCCGACATGGGGGCCGGGATGTACTGGAAAGTGAGGTAGTGGTCGATGCCGCGGAGGTCGGGGTCGCGCGAAAGCGACGGGTCGAGCGCGAACAGCGCCTGGATTTCCGAGCCGAACACGAAGCCGCGCGGCGTCCCGGCATAAACGAGGGGCTTCACGCCCAGGCGGTCGCGCGCGAGCGACAGCGTCTTTCGCTGCCGGTCCCAGTACCGCGAACGCGAACATGCCGCGCAGCTTCGCGAGGCAGCGCTCCAGGCCCTCGCGCAGGAAGACGCGCAGCAGCACTTCGGTGTCCGAGTGCCCGCGGAAGGTCTCGCCTGCGGCGTCGAGCTGCGCGCGCAGCTCGGGAAAATTGTAGATCTCGCCGTTGAAGACGATCACGTAGCGGGCATCGGGCGAGACCATCGGCTGGCGCCGCTCTCGGTGAGGTCGATGATGGCGCAGAGCGCGTGAAGCCGAGGTGCGTGCCCGCTTCGCTCCAGTGGCCGCTGTCGTCCGGGCCGCGGTGATGCAGGCGCTTGATCGCGTCATCCAGGCGAGTGGAAGCACCGGTTCCGAGCACGGCGCCTACGATGCCGCACATGCCGCGCTCTCTCGAGAGAACCGCCTCGAAGCTCTCGAGCGCCCGGCCGCCCAGGTGAACTTCGCCTCGACGCGCGCACGCGCCGCAGCGCCCATGCGCCGCCGCCGCGTCGGGATCGGCGAGCAGGGCGCCAGCGCCGACGCCCAGGCGTCGACGTCGCCCGGGCGCAGCAGCATGCCCGACTCGCCGTCGCCCACCACCTCGGGCAATGCGCTGAAGTTCGACGCGACGACCGGCAGGCCGCACGCCATGGCCTCGGCGACGCTGATGCCGAAGGACTCCTCGCCGATCGAGGGCTGGACATAGACGTCCGCCTGGCTGAGCAGCTCGGGCAGCCTGGCGTGCTCGATCCGCCCTGCGAGATGCACCCGGCCCGCCACGCCCCGCTCCTGCGCGAGGGTGCGCAAGGCCTCGGCCTCGCTGCCCCGAGCCGACCACCAAGTAGTGCACGTCGTCTTGCCAGCCGGGGCATCGCGGACACGATAACGCGCAGACCCTTCCAGCCGACCAGCCGGCCCGGTGCTGACGATCAGCCGGGCATTCGCGGGCACGTCCCAACGCTCTGCGCAGCTCGGGATTTCGCGCGACCGCGATGAAAGCGCTCGGCGTCGACGCCGTTGTGCACAATGACCGCCGTGGCGCGCCCATAGCGCGCCTCCTGCTGCGCTGGCCGTGTGGCGGCTCACCGCGAGCCCAGTGGTCGACCGCGCCGGAAAACCAGCGGTCGCCGAAATAGAATTCAGTGCCGCTCGCGTGAAACGCGACCTGAGCCTTCAGGCCCCGGCGCCTCGCGTGCCACATGACCGGAAAGTCATAGGGCTTCGCGATGACCACCGCATCGTAGCCGGCGGCCAGCACATGATCGAGCGCCGGTGCGCGCGAACGACAGGCGCTCCATGAGCCGCTGGAACGCGGTGACCGAAGTCCGGCCAGTTCCTGCTCGAGGCGGAAGGGAAACTGCGCGAGTTTCACCTCGCCGTGCCAGGCGTCGCCGCGCGCGCCGCCGCCAGGGTGACATCAGTGGCCGCCCCGCGCCAGCGCCCTGCCCCATCTCCCAGCAATAGGTTTCCAGTCCGCCGTGGAGGTGGGCAGCTCGTGACGTTGTAGATGCAGATCCTCATTGCTGCGCCAGAAGATCGTCGTAAAGCCGCTCGGTGTCGGCCACCACACGATCCCAGGTGAAACGCCGCTCGACCATGCCTCGAGCACGTGGCCATCTCGGCAAGACCAGATGGGTTCTGCGCCGCCTGATCGATGGAATGCTGCGAGGTCCTTCGCCGACAGACTTCGGGGTCCACGACCAGCTGTCTCGCGATCCACGAGGTATTCCGCCATCCCTCCCCCTTCGAAACGCCAGAACCGGCACTCCGACAGGCCATGGCTTCGATGGCCACCATCGAGAAGGGCTCTTCGAAGCGGGAGGGAATGACCACCAGATCGCCCAGTCCATACACGGAGTGCATATCCGCCGGGGCAAGCGTATCGTGAGTATCGTGTGCGGCACGGCGCGCAACAGCTCTTCCAGCTGCCGGGCGTATCTCACCCGCGCGCTTCGTGCCGGCGTCGCGCCTTTGACCACTCCCGACGAACAGCAGGTGAAAGCGCGCGGGATCAAGCCAACGTGCCGCTTCCGCCAGGAGATCAGGCCCTTTTCGGGCGAAATTCTGCCCACAAAAGCACGACAAAGCGATCGACGGGAATGTTCGCTTTCTGTCTCACACACGCGCGGCGTCCGGTTGCAGAGGCCTGAAAAGGCGCGTATCAACCCCGTTGGGAAGCACGCCGTAGCGGTCGACGCGCAAATCCCGCGTGCTGAACCAGTTTCGAATGTAATCGCTGCTACCAATCAGGGCGTCGAGCCGGCTGTGGACCCGGTCCTCTTTTTCATTGTGCATGTGGAGAATGATCCGGGCCCCTTGATCCGCCCGGCAAGTTGATCCACGAATTTGGGAGCATTGTGAATATGCATGATTACCGGGGCGTTCGAATTTGCATAGCGCACGATCCGATCGGCATACGAATACGGATCGAGACGGGTGCGCTTGCGGAACACGCGATTGTAGACTCGGCCGATCCGAATCCGGTGATAGTGCACGTTGCCCTCGACCTCGGAGGTCGGGCCGGTCGGGATGGGGAACGCTCACGATATGCGGCTCGTAGCGCTCAGCCGGTGCGCAACCGCATCGATCCATTGCTCGACCGCCGCTCCTTTGCGAGGCGGTATGGGATGAACTTCCTGGCTCAACAGCAACACACGGGGTTTCATTTCCGGGCTAGGCATCCATCAAGCGGCGTGCCGCGTCCCACACCTGATCGACCGTAATCAACTCCATTCCGCCGCCACCCGAGGTCCCGGACAAAGGTTGCCGGATGCTCGAGCGCGATGCAGCGTGGATGCCCTATGGGCATCAAATAGCGTCCCAGATACGCGGGATGATAGAGCGCAACCATCGAGCACGCCCAGTGCGCCGGCGATATGGGTCGGCCCGGTGTCGACACCCACGTACAGCGACAGCCTCTCCAGCAAGGCGGCGTATTGCCGCAAGGTGGGCAGCGTGCCGGCAAATCGAAATGGTGCAGCGCTCCTGCAGCGTTTCCTTGAGGGCGGCGAGGCGCTTCCTTGCGCTCGCGTCACCCAGCAACAGAATGTGGCCCGCCGGGTATTGCCCAACGATTCTCACCGCAAGTTCCAGAAAAATTTTCCAGGGGCCAGTTTCTTTGGGACTTCGTCGGAACACTGAACGGGTGCAGGCCTATCAAATAGATCAGTGCCGGCTCGACCATCGCCGCGCCAGCCACTGGCCGGCAAGGCCCGCTCCTCCAGCGCGACAACGTAAGGCAAAGGCGCTTGTCCACGACCGAGACTCCTGCCGCTTCCCACCGGGAGAGATCGTTCATCGACCGCGTGCATCGAGGACTCCGGGGGCACCGGCACCCGCGTCACGCATCTCCGAAGAGGCCTCGCAGTTCGGGGCTATCGAATGCAATCACATGATCGGCTGTCCGCAGCACAGTACCGAAGAGGAGCGCGGGGCTGCGCCCGGCCGGCAGATCAGCGGGGCGAAATCAGCGCCTTGAGCCACGCCGTACTCCTGGTTATGCTGCCGAGGTCGTCAATGAAGCTCAGATTGCGCAAGACCTCGAAGTCGCTTCGGGTGCGCCAATACGGTGAGGCGCCCGGAAGATTGCTTCCAATGCGCGAGCGCCGGGGTGACAAGCAGGTGTCGCCGATTCTCGCGACCACCACGACGAGCACCGTCTGGTGCGGAACCGGCGTCATCACGGCTGCCCGGCAAGAGCGGCTGCCGCAAAGATCTCTCCATACGCTCGATCATCGTCGACGCGGCGAAACGCAGGCGGCGAACTGCGCGCCGATTTCGCGAGCTGCGCTCGAAGCTCGGCACTTCCTGAGCCGCAGCAGCTGGTTCGCAGCGCCGCGAGATCGTCCGGAGGGACGATCAGCCCGTTTCTCCGTCGTGCACGATTTCCAGGATGGAACCGATCGGGGTCGAAACGACGGCGATGCCGCAGGGCCATCGCCTGCATGATCGCCTGCGGCACGCCCTCGTTGGCGATAGGAAGGCAGCACGAACACGTCAAAGGCGCGCAGCCAGGGAACGGACGTCGTCCCTGGTTTCCCGGCATGCGGACCCGCGAATCGATGCCGAGCGTCTTCACCTGCGCTCGCAGGTTGTCCGCGCCGGGCCGTCGCCGACGATCGCCAGCATCGCCCCCGGGATAGCGGCGACGGCCTCCACCAGGTAGCGATGGCCCTTCCAGCTGCGCAGCGTGGCGACGCGATACCGATCGAAAGCGTCCCCGGGCAATCCCAGATTCGCGCGGGCCGCGAGCCGGTCGCCGGGTGCGAAGCGCCCGAGGTCGATACCGGTGGGCACCGAGCTCACCCGCGTCGCGTCCAGACCCGTCTGCGCATCACCTGCTCGCGCAGGCGCTCGCCCGTGGTGAACGATCGTGCGCCGTCGCCCTGCAATACAGCCAGCGGTTGCCAGGCGTGCGCCCGGAATGAACGCCGAGATATGCCGCGGGTGCGCACCAGTCGGGGCGCCGGGAGAGTGCGCAGGCACGCGAGCAGCCAGCTGTCGGTCGAGCTATGGCTGTTGACGACGTCGGCCCAGCGCTGGAGAGCGCGGCGCAGCGCCACACATCTCCGCGCAGCTCTTGCGCGGCGATCGGGGCGCTGCGCGAGGGGATTACCGCGGCGGCCGCGTCTCGAGAAATGCGCGACTCCCGGGCGGTGCGACGACACACGCCTCGTGGCCCCGCGCGAGCATGCCCTCCGACCTCGACGATGATCATCCGCAGCTCCTGTCCTCCCCAGCCGCACGACGATTCCGGTATGGACAATCCTCAAGGTCGTCTTGCCTCAGGCGGTCCTCGTGCTCCAGGGCGTATTGATGCGGTACAGCCTCGCGTAGACGCCGCTTCCGCGAGCAGCTCGGTGTGTTTGCTCCGTCTCCGCGATGCGGCCGCGCTGCAGCACGACGATGCGGGTCGGCGTGCTCGATGGTCGAGAGGCGGTGCGCGATGACGATGGTCGTGCGCCGCGCATCAGCTCGTCGAGCGCCGCCTGCACGTGGCGCTCCGACTCGCTGTCGAGCGCGGAGGTCGCCTCGTCGAGAAGCAGAATGGGCGCGTCCTTGAGCAGAGCGCGAGCGATCGCCAGTGCGCTGGCGCTGGCCGCCGGAGAGGCGCACGCCGTCCTCACCGATCAGCGTGTCGAAACCTTCCGGCATTTCACGGATGAAATCGAGCGCGCGCGAGCGCGGGCGGCCGCCTCGAGCTCGGAGGGGACGCGCCGCCGCGCCCTGCCGTACGCGATGTTCGCCGCCACCGAGTCGTTGAACAAAGGTGACGTTTTGCGACACTAGCGCGACGCTCGCGCGCAGGTCTCGAGCGTGATTTCCCGTGTATCGATCCCGTCGATCAGGATGCGGCCGCCGGTCACGTCGTGCGAAACGCGGCAGCAGATTCACGAATGTGGTCTTCGCCGCCGCCGGATTGGCCGACGAGCGCGATCGTCTCGCCAGGCTCGATGCTGACGCTCACGTCAGTCCAGGGCCTCTCGTCCGCGCCTGGGTAGGCGAACGATACGCTCTCGTATCGACCCTGCCCGCTTGCGCGCGGCAGGACCGCGCGTGCCCGTGTCCTCCTCGGCGACGCTCGTCGAGCAGCTCGAACACGCTCTCCGGCGGACGCGAGCCCCGCTGCAGCGGCGCGCTCACTTCGGTGGATGCTCGATCGGCGCCAGCAGCAAGAGCAGTGCGGTTGAGAAACGACACGAAGTCGCCTACGCTCAATTCCTTCGCGGCGGACTGCTGCAGCGCGATGCTGATGATCACCGCGACCGCGATGGACATGAAGATCTGCACGATCGGCGCCGTCGCCGGAAGCGCGCCATCGGTCTGCCGCATGCTTGAAGCCGCGCTGCTTCTGGTTCGAGCGGTCGAACTGGCGCGCCTCGTAGCCCTGCCCTCCGAAGATCTTCACCTCGCGGTGGCAGTCAATCGTTTCCTGCGCGACGTGCATGAACGTCGGCCTGCGCCCGCAGGCCTTCGCTGGCTCATGCGGCGCATGCGCTTCGAGAACACCTTCACAACGAGCGCGACGCCGCGGCGCGATGATCACGCGTGACGAGCGTGAGCCGCCAGTTGAGATACAGCAGCCACCCGAGCAGCCCCGCGACGGCCAGGCTGTCGCGCACCGGCGACGGCTGAGCACGCCCGTGGCCGCGCTCGTCACGCCGGAAACCTCGTGCGTCACCTTGAGACGAGCACCCGCAGAGTTGTTGTCGTCGTAGTAGCGCGTCGGCAGCGTGAGCAGCCGCGCGAACAAGGCGTTGCGAAGGTCGAGCACCACCTTGTTGGAGACCCAGGCCAGGGTGTACGAGCTCAGAGATCCGAGCACCCCGCGGGCGAAGAAGATGCCGACGATGGCGAGCGGGACGATATACGGCGTCGGTGTGGCTTGCGCGCGATGAGGGTGACGTCGAGAAGGGGTTTCATGAGCGCGGGCAGCACTCGGCTCGCCGCGGCAGAAGCGCCATGGTGAAGGATCGACAACGCCGAATACGCGCCAGTACGGGCGGACGTAGCCCATCAGGCGCAGGTACAGCTCCCGGGAGGAAACGGGCTGAGAAGTGCTCATGGGCAGACCGGTGTTGTCTTCCGGATCGGCGCTCGAAAAAGGTGTCACCGGATTATAGCCCCTGGCCCGCGACGAGATTCCGGTAGAGCGCAATCAGCTTGTGCGCCATCGCGTCGAGGCCGAAGCGCTCGGCGACGTCTCTCTGCGCGCGCTCCCATGTGGCGCGCGCGGGCGGCGTCGAGCCGCCGCAGCGAGCCGGCGAGCGCGACCTCGTCGACGCGCGTCGCAAACGAGGCCGTTCTCGCCCTCGCTCACCAGCTCGGCCGCGCCGCACTGGGACGGTGACGACGACCGGCAGGCCGCAAGCCATCGCTTCCAGCGCCGCGTTCGGAAACGGATCGTAGAGCGTCGGCAGCACGAAAGCGTCGGCAGCGCCGTACCAGGGACGCACGTCCTCCTGAGTCCCGAGAAAGAATGCGTCCGGCCGCCGACGCCGAGGTCGCGCGCGCAGAGCCTTCGCGCGCGGCTCGCGCCTTGGTCCTCCCCGACGACGATCAGATGCGCCGCGCATCCTCGCGCCGGGCGTGCGAAGGCTCGAGCAGGAGACGAAACACGCCTTTGCGCTCGAACCCGCTGCCGACAAACACGTAGGTCAGGGCGCCCTGCGGGAATGCCGAGCTCTGGCCCGGGCTGACGCGCGGTGCGCGTCGCGCAGCCGCGGGTGGAAGGTGCTCGAGGTCGACGCCGTTGTAGATGACGTGGAAGCTTTGCCTCCGCGCGGCCGAACCGCGACCGGATCTCCTGCTTCACCATGCGCGAGTTGCAGATCACCGCGCGCAAGCCGCGGGCTCGCAGAACAGGCGCCGCTCCGCGGCGAGAACGTAGCGGTGATAGGGGTTGAGCGCGATGCCCGGCGCGGCTCGATCGCGCCGAGCGCGGCGCGGCGGTTGTCCAGCCATTGCGCGTGCACGCCGTCGCCGGCGCGGTAGATGTCGCAGCAGGCGATGCGCTCGTGCGATTGCACGAGGTCGAACGACCTGCCGGGCGAGCTTCGCGGCACACCGCGCGTGCGAAGCTCCAGTCGCGCCACACGCGCCCGATGTGAAACGGATCGCAGCGGACCACGTCTGCCGGGTCGCCTGTCCACTCGCGCGCCAGCACGGTCACGGCACGACCTCGCGCCGGCGAGCGCGCCGCAGCGCGCGCTCGATGAAGCGCTCGGCGCCGCCATAGGCGTTGTACCGCTGCCGCACCACGCGCGAGGCGCATCGGTCTAGTTCGCGCGCCTGGCTCGAGCCGCTGGCACAGGGCGCGCACGCCCTCGATGACGTGCGGACCCTGCGCGTGCAAGCAGATCCGGGTCGATCGACGTAGATCCTGTGCTCGCGCGACGGCCGGAACCGGCTCGAGCCCGCTTCCACGCCGACGGCGCGTCGCTCGCGAAGCCGCGTCGGTGACGATCGCTTCGGGCCGCGCGTCGAGGCAGCTGCTCCCGGGACACCAGGGGCGTGAGCGCCCTCGCGCCGGCGAACACGTTGCGCGCACCGCACACGCGCAGCGCATCGCTGATGAGATGCGCGCCGTTCACCGTGAGCAGGGGACGTGTGCCAGATCTCCACAAAGACGGACGACGCGGCGCTCGCCCGCGCTGCGCTCGCGCAGCCGCCCGATCTCCGCCTCGAAGTCGCGCGCGCGCGCTCTCGGCAGAGCTCGACGCTTCCGGTCAGGGCGCCGACGCAGGCGGATGATGCGCGGAATGTCCGCGAGCGTGCGCACCTCGGTGACGAACGACCGGGATGCCGATGGCGCTCCAGGCGATCGATCTGCAGCGGCGAATTGCCGCTTTGCCAGCGCGAGCACGAGGTCGCGGCCGCAGGGCGATCACGCGCTCGATGTCGACCCGGCCCGTAGCTCGCGACCACGGGGAGACGCTCCGGCTTCGGCCGGATGGCGGCTGAAAGCTCGAGACGCCGACGAGACTTCGCGCCGGCGCCCGCGGCGAAGGCGATCTCCGCGAGGTGCGGCGCAGAGCGTGACGATGCGCTCGCGCCGGCGCGCCGAGCGAGACCGTGACGCCGCGGTCGTCGCCGGCCTGCAGCCCGCGTGCGCCGCCGGCCGACGCGGCAGCGGCAGATCGCGAACGCGACCGCCCGAATCATCTTGCGAGGAGCGAATCGACGGCGCTCAAGCGCCGCCTCGACGCGGAAGACGCGTCAGGCACTCGCTCACCTTGCCGCCGCCGCAGCCGTCGTTGCCGCAGGGGCGGCAGGCGATGCTCGCTCGGAGGCGACGATGCGGTGGGGCACGCGCCACGGCGCCCACTCGAGCTCGCCGCTCGGCCCGAAGAGCGCGACCGTCGGCGTCTGCATCGCAGCGGCGATGTGCATGGGCGCGGAGTCCACGCCGATGAAGCAGCTTGGCCCGTGCGGCGAGCGCGGCAAGCTGCTTCAGGCCGAGCTTCCCGGAGAAATCGACGAACGGCGCGCTCGGTGCGACTCGCGGATGTCCGCGATCATCTCGACGCTCCCGCTCGTCGGGCGCGGCGGTGAGCACGATGCGTTCGCCGCGCCGCGAGGCGCGTCGATCAACGCGCGCAGCGCGCTCGGCCGGCCAGCACTTGAACAGCCAGCGCGACCCGGGCTGGAAGTGGATGAATCTCTTGCGGCGCGAGACCCTGCGCGGCGAGCAGCGCGTCGACGCTCGCGCTCGGCCTCCTCGCCCGGGCACGAGCACCAGCTTGCGCTCGTCGTCTCCCGGCTGGATGCCCAGCCGGCGCAGCGCGTCGAGGTTGAGCTCGACCCGGTGGCGGCGCCGCGTTTCGCGGGCAGCGGGTGCGAGGTGCGTGAAGCTCTTTCTCCAGAGGCTCGGCTTTGCGGGCGAAATCGTGCGCAACCGCGTAGCGCGCGCCGAGCGAGCGCGCGAGCCAGGCTCCGCGCGGGTGCTCGGACAGATGCACGATCAGGTCGTAGCGCGCGCGCGCAGTCGCGGCATGAAGCCGCCACTCGCGCACGAGGCGCGCACCGGCGCCGCGAGCTCCTTCCAGCGGCGGTCGACGACGTGGACCTGCGCGATCGCCGGGTGCAGGTCGAGCATGTGCCGCGTTTCAGCGTAGACGAGCGCGTCGATCTCGACCGACGGCGCGTGGTTCTTGAGCACCGTGAACACGGGCGAGGTGAGCAGCACGTCGCCGTGATGGCGCAGCTGGATCACCAGCGCGCGCTTGAGCCCGGTAGAGATCGATCGCGTCGGCGGGGCCGTAGGGCATGCCGCGAACATTAGCAGAGAACCCTCCGGGACCAAAGGCCGGACGCGCTGGCCGCCACGTCTAGAAACGGTAGTCCGCGGTCAGCAGAAATGTCTGGTCGGCCTGAGGATAGGCGTGATGAAGGTCGGCGAGCTCCGAAGTGCTCTCGATGGCGTAGCTGTAGTAGAGCTTGTTCAGCAGGTTGTTGATCGCAAGCCCCAGCGTCAGTCTGTCGATCGTCTGCGTGAACTTGAGGTCGACGACCGTGTACGCGGGCATGCTTGCTGGGAAAGTGTTTTCCTGGTCGTTGTCGTAGTACTGCGTCCCGACGTAGCGCGCCACGCCGCTCAGCGCGCGTCCGGGGAGCGAGCTGCCAGGCGACGCCCGCGTTGGCCTTCAGGCGCGGCACCAGGGGCATGACGTTTCCGCTGACGTCCACACCGCCGATCGCCGCCGTCGCGAAAGCGCGCGTCGGTGACGGAAACGTTGCCGAACAGCGAAACCAGAGCGAGAGATCGCCGCCGAGGCGTCGGCTTCCACGCCTCGCCGGCGCGTCGGCGGCAGGTTGATGTTCGAGAAGGTCGGCGCAGAAGAACATGATCTCGTTCTTGAGGTAAATCGCGAACGCGCTCGCGCGCAGTCGGAGGCCGCGCTGCCGCGATACTCGGCAGCCCGACCTCGTAGTCGTGCGAAGTCTGGGGCTCGAGCAGCGTGACGATCGCGTCGCCCGCCGGCCCGCCGAACTGGTTGTAGACCTCGTCTACCGTGGGCTGTCGGAAGCTCTGCCCGGCGCGGGCGTAGACCGCCGTGTCGGCGGTGACGAGCAATACGTAACTGAACGAAGTACTAC
>ERZ1370068.10400-contig-9102_pt1 | contig 26763 bp, 31 predicted proteins | sample MGYA00561227_ERZ1370068 | MGnify/ENA primary metagenome ERZ1370068 (study PRJEB38410, sample SAMEA6850437) | metagenome | study: Metagenomic assessment of the ecological functions of the soil: analysis of the soil microbiota associated with the...
GGTTTACGTATTGCTGGCGAAATTTCAGCCGATATTGCTGTGGTCCGCAGTGCGAAGGTGACGTGGATCTGCCGACTGCCGCTCGCCGCCATACGCCTGCGTGGTTAACGCGGACGCCGTTCCCTCGAAGGCGGATACGTGTCCCGGTGCCGCCGGCGCGGATCGGATCGATGGTGAATCGAGCCGCCAGAGCGAAGTGCGCGCTCACTCGGAGCCGCTCGCTGATGCTCAGGGAGCTCGTCGCGCAGCGCTTCTCGGGCGTCGATGCCGCGACGGCTGCGTAGCCAACCTCGTCAGCAACGTGACCTACGGCGCAAGCCGCGCGCCATCGCTCTGGTTCCGCCGCCCACCGCTTACGATCGTCGAGTCCCCCATCACCATGGCCGCCGTCCCCGCGCGACTTGTTCTGCGACCGGGAGGCGTTCCAGATCCCGCCGCATCGCGGTGCAGCCGCCAATAGGCGTCGGCGTCGGGACGTTTTCAGCGGTCGCGACGATCGATTTCGAGCTGCAGGCAGGACACACCGAGGGTGGTGGTGGCATCAGAAGACTGCGGCGACGCGGACGGTCGATGCTGCAGAGTCGGAAATCCTCACCGGCGCTCCTCAATACGTGCTTTGGTGAGGCTGGAGGCCGGGGTGGCCGCAGAGCATCAGGAGAAGCGGATCCGATCACCGGTATGCCCGGCGGCGCGCGCCGCGTGGGATCTCACTCGCTCACCCGGATGAGACGGCGCGCCTTCTCGTCACCGGTGGTCCGAATGGCGCCTGCCCAGGGGCATCGGGAGTCCGTCCGGGTCGACTCATGGAAGCGCGGGAACACGCGAGCGCGTCGCGCGTCGGCCGCAGGGCCTGGAGTCGCCCGCATCTCCGTCGGCCGCGTCAGTGATGTTGCTGCAGCTTGCCGTAGTAGTCGCCGCTGCGACGCGTAACACTGTGGCGGCAACGTCCCAGTCTCCCAGGTGCCGGCGAGGCACGTCACGACTGCTTTCATACTAGGGTTTCTGACCATCGTTTTCAGATAAACGCCGCATCCCCGCTCGGATCGGCAGGCAGCGGCTGCGCGTCGCCGATCAACTTGCGAGCCCCTGCTTTGCCGGGGCCGGCACAAGACTGGTCGGCTGCCCTCGAACTCGGGGCCACGTGGTCCCATCGACTTCGACGCCGTCGAACCGGTCGAGTCGCGCGACCGGCGCGCGCCTGCGTGCGATGAGCTCCTCGCTGCGCGAGGGCAGCTCATCTGAAAACGCGAGCAGATTTCTTGCAGCGTGCCGGTCGGATTGGAGGACCGACGATGCGCAATCGTTCGTTTGGACATCATGATGGCGGCGCCTGGTGTTGCCGCTGCTGCCGATAGGCGCAACCGCGCAGAACGCTTCCGGATCGCACCGCCCTCACGCGGTGAGCAGCTGCAGCGCGCACTTCGCCGTCTTCGGCCCAAGCTCCCGACCCAGGTCAGGAGGCGACAGAGGTAGTGCCGCGACGTCAACCAGACGCCCAGCGGCGGCTACTCTCCGCTTCTCCGGATGCGTAAGCGAGTCCGCAGGAAGGCGCAATGGGCGTTCCGACGTCCAGCATGGGTCTGGTCGACGATCCTCCGGAAAGATACCCGAGGCCAGCCAGCCGGAAGCCCTCATTTACGAGCCGCACAACGGCCAGCCCCTGCTCGTGGGCGGTGAGGCATCGTCCCCGCGGCCAGCGGACCTGCGAAGAATTTCAACAACCGCGTCCGAAATCGGCAACTTCTGCGCCCAAAAGTGCTCGACGGCCAGGACGCGTTCAGTTTGTCGACAGCCCGAACCTGCTTCCTCGGATTGGATCCGTCCTACGAGCTGCATGTGTGGGGCCCAGGCGAGTCACGATCCGGCACGGCGCGTTCGTCGACTGGAACACGCTCGTGTCCATGCGAGGGAATAGATGAGAGAAGCGATGGTGCCTGTCATCGAACACGGTAAGAAACTCCGCGCTTCTCGCCCGACCTCCTCGAACGGTGTGCGAAACGCGCGGGCGAAGATGACGGCCGCGACAACCGATGTTCTCTCCGGGAGGACTTCGACGAGCCGAAGGCCGCCGGCTATCGCTCGGAGTCGGCTGCGGCTAGTCAGCCCCGCGCGGCGCGCGGCCCGCAGCCTGGCCGAGATCTGCCGCGAGCAGGCGCGTCTCGCGTATTCGCGCCCCCGCAACGGCGATCGCCGCCACACATGCGCATCGGCTGGACGGGCGTCGCGGCTGACCTGCACCGCGCCGGTGACCCTCGCTCGACTGGCTCCTGCAAGAAAGCGGCGGCCGGAGAGTGCGTTCGCGCGCAGGGCATGGCGAGCGCGGCAACGATACCGCCAGTCCTGGCCAAGCTGTCGGCGACCGCCGATGAGCGGGTGGAGGGCGGCTATCGTTTCAGCGGGCACACAAGATCTCAGTATCGGTCGCTGACACCGGTCTGGACGCGTCTCGGCATTCATGCCATGGACACGAGCGATCCGCTGTGTCCGCTCGTCGTGCACGCGTTCATGCCGCGCGACACGTCCGGCTACCAGATCGTCGAAACGTGGGACACGCTGAGGCATGCGCGCGACCCGCAGCGACGACACGATCCTTCGAGCGGTGCGTCGGCGATCGCTACATCGTGCGCGTGGTGCCTCGCGGGATTCGCCGGCGCGACGCTTGTTCGTGCTCGGCATCTTCGCCTGGGCACGAACCGACCTTCGGGCACATCTACGCGCGATTGCGCAGCGCGCGCGCAGATCTCGCGGTGGCCGGGGTGTGCAAGAAGCGATCGGTCGCGCTCGGCGGCCGCTCGCTCGCCCGTGGCACCCGATGATGCAGCATTCGGTCGCCGAGATGGACATGGAGCCCGACGCGATCGCACGCGCACATCGCGCGCGTCGCCGATGAGCTGGTCCGCCAGGCGTCGATCACGGCGGCGCCTGGCCAGCGAAGCTGGTGTCGGCGAATGCGAGCGCGTCGAGGGCGCCAAGCGCGTCGTCGATCTGGCGATGGATGTTTCCGGGCGGCACCGGAATGTTCAAGACAAGCGAGTTGGAACGGCTGTACGCGACGTGCGATGCGGCGGCTTCCATCCTGCCAACAGCGCGATCGCGCACGAGTCGTTCGGGAAGACGCGGCGCTCGGCGTCCCTCACCGAAACCATCCGCTGGTGATCGACGGCCCTACGACGCGTGTGAAAGGCGATCCGACGCAACTCGTTATCGCTTTACGTGCGTCGCCTCATCATCTCGTTGATCGCACGCGGTGGCCGGTTGTGCAAGGAATTTCACATGACGATCGCAGACGCGCCTGCCGCCACCGTCAGAAGAAATCGACACGCAATCTGGATCGGCGCATACGGGGCGGCCTCGACGCGCGTCTCCGGCCGGAGTCTCCCGCATGGACGCGCTCACGCTGGACGTCGAACACGCGAAAGAAGCGCTCACAGGACAGACGGCGTTCACCGCCTCCTGGCCTGGCTCGACGATGGGACCGATTCGCGCGGAGAGATTTATCTCGAGATGCGCCAGCGCCTCGTCGAGAGTCGCTCGAGGCACCGCAATCGCCGCTTCGCGGATGAGCTGGCCGACGAAACGCTCAATCGCATCGGTCGAACGCTCGAAACATCCAGGACGATCGCGATCGCCCCCGGCACGCTGCGCTATGTGGTGCCTGGTTCCGTGTTGCTTCGAGGACATTCGGCGCGAGCGCCGCTACGTCCACATCGAGGAAGCGCGCGTCGCGACGGGGTCCGGCTGTTGCGGTGGCGCGACGGACGACACGGCGGCGGCGGACGAACAGCGGCTGAGTGCCTGATCGCTGCCTGAGGCAGCTGAAGCCCGATCAAGCGCGAGCTCGCGGTCGAGGTATTACCGGGACGCGAGCAGCGCCAGCGGATTGACCGCCGCGCGAGCTGGCGAAGCGTCCGGGCATTAGCGCCAACGCGCTCGGGATTCGCGTGCCGTATCCGCAGCATGCATCGAATCGTGCATCGGCGGCTGCTGCCAGGAGGCGATGAGAGGGTTTCTCACGGCCTGCGTCCTATGACAGTGGGAGTTCCTTCAGGGTAGGTTAGCGTTTCTCGCGTGAAGCTGGTGCCCGGCGACCAAGCTGGTCCATGCATGAGTGTTGGGGCGGCTGCGGAAGCTGAGACCGAGCGGCTCGACGAGGCGAGCATCGTCGACGACGTCCTCGCGTTGCGACTGCGAGGCGTGGAAAACGATCTCTCGACGCGTATGTCAGCGACACGCTGGATCGGGACACGCGATGCACGCTTTGAAATCGCGATATCTCGCGATGCCTCGCCGTCGTGAAAAGTGGAATTCGCGCGGCGCTTTCTCGCCACGGTGGACGGGCGCCGCCGCGGCGCCGGTCATTAGTCCCGCTCCGCGTCGCGCGTGGTCCTTGCAGGCAGCGCGCGGCGCTGCTGCCGGCCGTCAGCGGCGGGCTGCGCACTCAAGATCTCCGGCTGCACTAACGCGGCGGAGGCGCGCGGAGCGGCAGATCGCAATCCAGACGCAGCGGGCCACATCGCTCGCCCGGCAGCTCGACGGCGCCCGGGCGGTCGCTCGAGACGCGCAGACCGCACTCGACGCGCGGCGGCTGCGCAGCACGATCGGCGGTCCGCTCCAGCCGGTCCGACGGCGAGCGCGGCGGCGCGGCCCGCGGTGGCGATCGTCGCTCCGCGCAGACGCGATCCGTCGGGCCGGTGCCGACCGTCGCAGTGCCGGCGACAGCCGAGGCGCGTCGCGTTCCAGCTGCGCCTCGAAGCCAACGACTTTCCCGTGTATCAGGCCGCCTTGAAGGATCCCGCGTACGAACCGGATTGTGTGGCGCAGCGCCCAGCGGTCAGCACAGTCGCGTGACGCGGCCACGGTTGTTTCCATCAGCGTTCCGGCGAGCACGCTCGCGACGCAGCACTATTCGCTCGAGCTCACCGGCACTTACTGGCCCGGAACGCACCGAGGTCGTCGGTAACTACGTGTTTCAGGTGGATCGCCAGTAGCCGCCCCCGGCCGACCGGGCCGCGGGGCGACGACACGATGCGAACAAGCCTTGCTACAGCCATTTGCGTCCTCGTCGCCGGATCGTCGACGCTGGTCGCGGACGCCACGTCGCGTGACGCGCCTCGTCCCGACAAGCCCGGACATTGCCGGCCGCAGGCTGCCGGAGATCGTGTGCCTCGAGCCGCACCAGACGATCGAACGGCGGCTGTTTCGCGGCGACGATCACCGCCATCGGTCGCGCTCAAGGCCGGTGAATGGATGCGCGTCGTCGTCGAGCAACGGGAGCATCGATGTCGTCGCACCTGCGGCGCGCCGACGGCAGTCCGCTGGCCGATTTTCAGGACGAGGTCGGCCGTCGAGGCGAAGAGCAGGTCGACATCGTCGCCGACACGAGCGCTGTGTATGCGGTGGCGATGGACGCCGCGCCGGGCACGACGATGCCCGGCTCGCGCGATCCCGCATCGCCACTCGGCGGACGGCGACGGAGACCGATCGCGAGCTGTACGAGCACGACTCTTGCGATCGGCAGCGGCCCAGTTCGCTGAGATCGGTCGCGCCGAGGACGCGCGACGGCTGCTGGAACGCGCGCTCGCGCTCACGGAGCGAGCCCACGAGCCCGAAGACGGTCAGGTGGCGGCCGTCCGGTGCAGCTGGCGGCCATGTATCTCGATGTGCCCGGACTTCACCGCGCCGAAGCGACGTATCTGCGAGCGCTGGCGATCATGGATACAGGGCTCGGCCCGGAACACCCGGCCACGGCGTTCGTGCGGTCGCGGCTGGCGACCGTCTATCAGCGGGCGGGGCAGCGGCCGAAAGAGCGGGAGGCGCTGGTCAGGCCAGCCCTCGAGATCATCGAGGAGGACGCTCGGTGCCGACCATCTGTGGTTCGTGCAGAGTCTCGGAACGCTTGCCGGTCTATTATCAACGACGCCCTCGACTTCGATCGGGCGAGGAGACCCTCGAACGTCAGGCGTCGATTCTGGAGAAGGTGGAGGACACCGAGGAGCATTCTGTATGCCGGCGTCCTCAACAACCTCGGTCAGCGTACGCACGCACGCGCGACCTCCCACGCAGGCGCGAGTGTTCATAGCCGCGCCATCGAGATCGCGCGAGCAGCTGCGCGGGCCAGACGATTACCTCCTCGAACCCGCTGACCAATCTCGGGATCGTCGCGCGCGAGCAGAAGGACTACGCGACTGCCGAAGCGACCTATCGCCGTCGCGCTGGCGATTCGCGAACGCGTCGTCGGTCCGATCATCCAGAATTGGCATTGCTCCTAAACAACATCGCCAACCTGTACTCACGCCACCGGTGACTACGCGCGCTCCCTCGACGTGCACCGGCAGGCGCTGCGGATCGGCGAGCTAGCGTTCAGTCCGTATCATCAAAACACTCTGCTCTCCGTCAGGGAACGTCGCCAAGCTCCTGGCCGCCACAGGTGACATCAGGCAGAGCGGTGCAGTGCACAGGGACGATGCCGACGCGATCATCGAAAAGCAGTTCGCGCTCAATTTGATGATCGGGTCGGAGCGTCAGAAGCTCGCCTTCGTCCGCGGCCGTCCAGAGCCGCACGGATCGGACCGTTTCGCTCCATCTCAGCCTCGCCTAGATGATCCAGATGCTCGCGCGCTCGCAGCGCTCGTGCTGCTGCAGCGCAAGGGACGCGTCCAGGATGCGATGACCGATGTCATAAGCCTCCGTGCGGCAGCACATCGCCGCCGGCGCCGACCTGGACCTGCTGGATCGCCTCGAATGCGACGATTGCCGAGATTGCGCGGTTGTCCTGAGCGCCTCCACGCGCCTCCGGTCGAGCGGCAGGAGCGATTGGCCGAGCTGGAGGCGCAGAAAGGCAATTGAACACGACGCTCAGCGATCACAGCGCTGAATTTCGTGCGCAGACGCAGCCGATCACCGTGGAAGCCATAGGCGGCGCTGCCGAGGGACGCGGCACTCATCGAGTTTGCGGTGTTCCGGCCGTTCGATCCCACCGTCGAGCGCAACGCCGACGCCTACCGCGCGCCGCACTATGCCGCCCATGTGCTGCGGCAACAAGCACGCGCCGATCGGCGTGGACCTCGGCGACGCTGCGCACGCTCGACCAGGCGATCGAGGGCGCTGCGCGACTCGCTGCGCACGCCGACGAGCCGCGACGTCCTCACGCGTGCGCGGGCGGTCGACGCGCGCGTGATGGCGCCGTTGCAGGCCTGGCTGGGCGCATGCGACGCGTCTCCTCATCTCCCGGACGGCGGCGCTCAACCTCGTTCCGTTCGAGGTGCTCGCCGTCGACGGGCACGGCCACACTACCTGCTCGAAGGCTATGCGACCAGCCACCTGACCAGCGGCCGGGATCCTCCTGCGTATGCAGATTCCGCGCGCGACACCGACCAGTCCCGTGATCGTGGCTGACCCATTGTTCGGTGAGCCGGCAGCCGGCGGTCCCGATCTCTCGGCGAGGTGCATTTGCGCCGCTTGCGGCGACACTGCTACGGAAGCTCGCAAGATTCAGGCGCTGTTCCCCGACGCGACGCTCCTCGCCGGCCCACGCGCGACGAAGACGGCGCTGCAGCAGGTCAGCGCGCGCCGCGTATTCTCCACATCGCGTCGCACGGGTTCTTTCTGGACGACGGGGCGCGCGATCGACTCGACGGGAGAGATCAATCCGCTGCTGCGCTCGAGGTCTCGGCGCTCGCTGGCGCCAACGTGACGCGCGGAGGACGCGCGGATGGGATCCTGACGGCGCTCGAAGCGTCCAACCTCGATCTCTGGGGAACCAGGTGGTGCGCTGTCGGCGGCGACACCGGCATCAGCGAGGTTCGCAATGGCGAAGGCGTGTATGAAGCTCCGTCGCGCCGTGCTGCTCGCCGGCGCGGAAACACTGGTGATGAGCCTGTAGGCCGGTCAGCGACAACGTGGCTCGCGATGCGATGGTCGCGTCGTACACCGGGTTGCGGCGCGCAGATCGGACGCGGCGACCGCTGCGACAGGCAAAATCACGATGTTGAAGCGCGCGTCCCGCGCCATCCATGCTCCGGGCAAGTTTCATTCAGTCCGGTGAGTGGGCCGATCTCGACGGCAGGCGCTGACCATCCCCGGATCGTCGGCGGCGACGAGATCCGTGGCCGTCGGAGTCCTACGAGTATGTGCGAAGCGCGTGCCTTTCGGCTCTCGCTGCTGGCGGGTCGCGTCCGCGACGCCGCGGCTCAAGATCGACGTCAGGTTCGAGGGCGTGAAGCTGCCGGCGGCAGGTGAGCCGCCGCGGCCGGAGAGAGAGAAACCATCTGGGCGCAGCATGGCGTTGACATACGAGTGGTGACACACGAGGCCGACGCGGCGCGCCCCGATGCCATCCCGCTTCGCGTCACGCTCGTGGACCACGGCGACCCACGCGCTGCCGACGGAGACGCTCGGTTCCATCGACTTTCGTGACGGAACGCCGGAGCCCTCCATCGTGCCGTATCCGGCCTCCACCTCCGAGCTCGTTTCGTGGGCGCTCATCGGCCACGCGCGTGAGTGGCCGGCCGCGATGCACGATCGTCTCTTCGGCACCGGGTGCTCGGGCGTGCGCTGGCGCACGAAATCGGGCACTGCCTCCGCAGACAGGGGCACTCGTCGAAGTGGCCTGATGCGCGCCAGCAGCCGGTTCCCCGATCTGATGTGTGAGGATCGCAGCTGCTGCATCTTGTCCGCTGCGGATGTGCTGGCGCTCAATGTGTTTAGTCGAGAGCACGCGTCTCCGTGCGTGATCTCCACACCCTTCCATTCAGGGACATTCCCGAAGCTCAGGTAGCTCGTCGCGATCATGGTGTCGGCAGATGTCGGGTGGATCACTGTGTGCGCTGGTGCCAGATATCGCCGGCAAACGGGTAATCTGCGCTTCAGCTCGAACTGGTTCGACTGCGAGTCTGAACACGCCCGTTTCGGCGATTCGAATCGTGTTCGTAGCTGGCGATTCGCGTGGCTTTCACTGATGCGTCGCGGTGTTGAAACCGGTCCACGCCAGCGCTGTGAAAGGCGCGCCGCTCAACGTGCCTTCGATCTTCTCTTCCACGAACAGCCCGTCGAAGAGCGGGCGAATCGTCGACGTGCGCCTGGACGTGACACCCGGACGGCCGGGCTGCGTCCAGAACGTCACCTCGACGTCCCATGTGCCACTCAGCGCCGCGAGGCGTGCGTGCTCGGGGCCGCTGCCGATCGAGTTCGCCTTCGCCAACGGATCCATGCCGCTCTTGGTGAATGGCCGGTGCCGCTGCCGGCGACGAGAGATGCGCGATCAACCGCCGCGCCGCGTCCGGCTGCGCGGCGCCGGCGACGACACCCGCTGAAAACACGGTGATGCGCTGTGCTCCCGAAGGCACGCGGTCCGACGATGTCGATGCCTTTGACCGGGCGGAGCTCGCTGATCTGCTGAAACTGAGTTCGGCGTCGCCGCGGGCGACTGGCTTCGCCGACTGGTCCGCTCTCGATGCGCCGGGTTTTTGCCGCGATCTGATCGGCGAGGCCGAGACTGGGAAACAATTCGCCGGATAGATGCAGACGCCGCTCGCGCTCGACGAGTAGCGATCGACTTCGCCTGCAGGAGGGTCCGCTTGAGCGCGTCGATCGTGCTGGATGTCCGGCTTGGTTGCGCCGGCACGCACCGCCACACCGATGGCCGAAGCGCGCGAGATCGACCCGGCTGCCGGCGACCACGCGGCCGCTCGCGATGAGGTCGTCGAGACGCGGACGCGGCCATGATCACGACGTCCGCCGCCTCGCCGCGCGCCAGCCGATTCGGAATCGTGTCCAGTGGAGCTGCCCATCGAGCCGCCGTACATTCGTCACGATCCTGCGTGCCGGCTGGTGCGCTCGAACCCGGCGCCAGTTCCGTGAACGCCGCCGTGAACGCGCCTGACATCAGGACCCTGATCTCCGGCGTTTGTGCGCGACCGGCCGCGAGCATGCAGAGCGCGCAGGACGACGTCGCGAGGCGTGTCCGTCCAGACATGGTGAGTAATCCTGCCCGACTCGTGCCTACGCCCGGCTCTGAACGAGGATCAGCTTGAGCTTTGCTTTCTTGACGCGTCGTTCGGATTCGACGTCGCGCCGCCGAGCCAGCGCTCGACGTGTTGAAGCGAGATCGAGTGCCGCACAGGCGGTTCGCGGACGTCGACGTCGAGCACGGTTCCGGGGCGATGTGCTGGGTCCACGGATCGCCGCGGGAACCTGCGGACGGCGAACACGACGGCTTCGTCAGAGGCTCTCGGCTTCCGACCTCGACCGCGATGGCGGATGCCGCGCGCATCCTGGAAGCTGACACGTGCAGACTCGGACGCTCACGGGGAAGAGGAGTATCAGATCTCGCTTTTTGTTCTCCCAAAGTGTGAAACATGCGGATAGACTCGCCGGGCATGCCGTCGTTTCCGGAAGATTCGGCCGCCGGCGACGCCGCGTCGTCCGCGGCGTCCACGGGCCCGTTCGCGCCGGGCGAGCTGTTCGCGCGGGCGCTACCGCATGGTGACGCGCCTCGGCGAAGGCGGCATGGGCGACGTCTGGCGCGCCGACGATCTCGTGCTCGGCGTCCCGGTCGCGCTCAAGATGCTGATCTCGACGAGCGCCGACAGCCGCGCGCTGCTGCTCAACGAAGTCCGCCTGGCGCGGCGGATCACCCACCCGGCGATCTGCCGCGTGTTCGATATCGGCGAACAGCGGCGAGCAGGTGTTCCTGCTCGATGGAACTCGTCGAAGGGCGAGGACCTGGCGTCGCTGATCCACCGCGTCGGCCGGCTGCCCTCGGACCGCGTGGCGGAGATCGCGCGGCAGCTGTGCGACGCGCTCGCGGCCGCGCACGCGCAGGGCATCCTGCACCGCGATCTCAAGCCCGCGAACATCCTCATCGACAAGAGCGGGCGCGGTGCGGATCACCGATTTCGGCATCGCCGTGCGCGCGCGATCAGAGCGGCGCACAACACCGGCATCGGGCACGCCCGGCTACATGGCGCCGGAGCAGCTGCTGCACGGCGCGTCGGTCTCCGAACGGACCGACATCTACGCGCTGGGGCTGCGTGCTGTGACGAGCTGCTCGTCGGACGCCAGACGGGTGAGCACGGCGAGCGCGGGGCTGATGCCGCCGCGTCCGTCGACGCTCGTCGCCGGCGTCGATCCGCGCGCTCGAGCGCGTCGTCATGCAGGCGCTGGCGTTCGATCCGAGGCATCGCCCGCAGTCGGCGGCCGCCATCGCGTCACGCAGCTCGCCGTGACGCCGGCGCAGCGCTGCGCCATCACGCCGCCGCTACTCGGATCGTCGCGGCGGCCGTCCTCGCCGCGGTGATGGTCGGGCCGTCGTGCCTCACGCCGTTCGGCCTACGCAGCGCGGTGCACGCTGACCGAGCAGGACACGATCCTGCTCGCGGACTTCATGAACACGACGGGCGAGCCGGTGTTCGACGGCGCGTTGAAAGTGGCGCTGGCCGTCGCGCTGGAGCAGTCGCCGTTCATCAAGGTGTTCCCGGACGATCGCGATCCGCGACGTGCTGCGTCTGATGAACCGGCCGCGACGAGCGGGTCACTCGTGACGGTGGCGCGCGAAATCGCGCAGCGCGAACACCTGAAGGCGTTTCTGACGGGATCGATCAGCCAGCCTCGGCCGCAATTACGTGTTCGCCATCGAGGCGGTGAACGCGCGAAACCGGCGACTCGATGGCGCGCGAACAGGTCGAGGTCGGGCAAAGGAGCAGGTGCTGGCGGCGCTCGGCCAGGCCGCGGCGCGTCTGCGCGCCAAGCTCGGCGAGTCGCTCGCCTCGATTCAGAAATACGACGTGCCGCTGCCGCAGCGGCGACCACCTCGTCGCTCGAGGCGCTCCATTCCTACGCCCTGCGCGCTCGACGAGGATCGGCTGGTGGCGCGCGTCGGCGCGCATTCCGCACCTCAAGCGCGCGATCGAGCTCGATCCGAACTTCGCGCTGGCGCAGGCGCTGCTCTCCGGCGTCTACGCCAACGCCGCGCCAGATCGGCGCTCGCGCCGCGAGTACTCGCAGCGCGCGTTCGAGCTGCGCGACCGGGTCAGCGAGCGCGAGCGTTTCTTCATCTCGTGGCGCTATTACCACGACGCGACGCAGGACTGGGACAAGGCCCTCGAGCTGGCGCGGACGTGGACGGCGACGTATCCGCGCGAAGTGCTTCGCGTTCAACAGCCTTGCGGCGCCGCCCACAAGGCGCTTCGCGCAGTTCGATCGGTCGATCGAGGCGTTTCGGACGTCGAGCGCGCCTCGATCCGTCGTTCGCGGTGCCCGTCGAAAACCTGGCGTCCACGCTCGATCGCGGTGGATCGGCTCGACGAAGCCACGGCCGCCGATCGCGACAGGCGACGACCTTGCGGCCCGATCTGCGTGAGCCTGCGTGCCGGCTCGCGCGTACGTCATCGCGTTCATGAAGGGCGATGAGCCGGGGATGGCGCGCGAACTGGATGCGGCGCAAGCGACTGAAGGATGTCCTGCTCGCGTCGGACTGGGAGGCGCGCGCGTCAGCGTTTCACGGTCGCGTGCGCGATCGCGCACGAGTCGGTACCGGCGCGCCGTTCAGCTCGGCGACGCAGGCGGAGCTCGTGGAAACGGCGGCGCAGTGGTCCGCCGCCGATGCCGAGACGCACGCCGCTCGTCGGTCAGTGCGCCGAGACGCGCAGCGAGGCGGCCGCCGCCGCTGCGCTGAGCCGCGACAACTTCACGCTCGAGCGCAGCGGCCGCGCGCTCGCCCTGTGCGGACAGCGCGCGGACGGCGGCCGCACTGTCCGAGCGAGCTGGCGAATCGCTTTCCGGATGCGACGCTCACCATACGGATTCAGCGGCCGCTCGATTGACGCGGCATCCGCGATCCAGGGCGGCGACGCCACGCGCGGTCTGGCCGCGCTCGAACCAGTCGGCCGCATGCGACCATGCGCGCAGCGCGGAATTCTGGCCGGCCTATCTGCGCGGGCAAGCGTACCTGGCGGCGAAAGACAGCAAGCAGGCCGCCACGGAGTTCGACGCCATCCTGAGCCACCGCGGTGAGGCGCCCGACTCGCTGCTGTATCCGCTCGCGCAGCTCGGCGCCGCGACGGGCGCTCGCGCTCGGCGGCGAGACCGAGAAGGCGCGCGCCGCGTACGACGCATTTCTCGCGATGTGGGATGGCGCGGATGCAGAGTCTGAAGACGCTGCAGGACGCACGGCGCGAAGCGGCGCGGTTGCGATAGAGCGTAGGGGCGGACCTGCGTGTCCGCCCCGGGCCGACACTGTGGTCGGCCCCTACACTTCTTCCCCCGACATTTCACGCTTCAGCCACGCCCGCGCGAACGTCCAGTCGGCTTCGACCGTGCGCAGCGAGACCTCGAGGTGTTCCGCCACCTCCGGACTCGACATCCCGGAAAAGAACCGCAGCGGCCACCACTTGCGCCGCACGCGCGTCTTCGGCTTCGAGACGCGTCAGCGCCGATTCGAGCGTCAGCAGATCCTCGAGCGGGACGCCGCCGGTGTTGGCGGCCTTCAACAGATCGTCGAACACCACCGGCTGCTGCGCCGCCGCCGCGCTTGTCGCGCTTCTGGTGGCGGCCGTGATCGACGAGCAGGCGGCGCATCGCCTGCGCCGCCAGCGCGAGCGCCGTGCGTGCGGCCGTGCAGCGACACGCGCCGCTCGTTCTGCAGCTTCAGCCACGCTTCGTGCACGAGCGCCGTCGGCTGCAGCGTGTGATTGCGCCGCTCGCGCGACAGATAGCGGCCGGCCACGCGCCGCAGCTCGCCGTAGATGATCGGAAACAGCTCGGCCGCTTCGGGCCGCTGTCGCTGGACATGTGGCTGCTGAGACCGCTCGCGCTCTTGCCGCGCCTCGCGACACGAGACGGGATCGCCGGATCGGCGTCTCGCCAGAGACTCAGAACGCATCGTATGCCGCATCGCGCGCTGGTCCGAGCTCGCCGCCCATCGCCACGGCGCGCCGCCACTCAAGCTGGGCGAGCGCGTAGAGCTCTGCGCCACCGGCGCTTCGCCTCGACGATTCAGGATGGTCTTGAACTCCGCCGCCGCTTCGGCGTGACTGCCGAAGACCGAGATGCGCCTGCGCGCGCAGGTAGCGCGGCCAGAACTCCGTCCACGCGGAGTGATCGTACGGCCTGACCGGCTTCGAGAATGTCGAGCGCGCTTCGTCCACTCGCGGCGCCGGATGGCGCCGACGGCCGCCGCAGCGACGGGCAACGAGACGCGATTGGTGATCGTCGCCTCCGGATAGCCGCCGCTCCAGCTCCGCGGTCAGCGCCGGGGACGTCCGCGCGTGGCGTCGCACAGCGCCAGCGCGCGGCTGGCACGCTCGAGCGAGAAGTTGTCGCGATTCAGTTCGAGGCCGGGTGGACACTTCCTTCACCGCGTCGGCGCACTGTCCGACGATCGCGTGCGCCTCCGCGTCTTCGATCGACAACTGAGCGGCCACTTCCTTGAATCCCGCCTGTGACGCCAGCTGGACGCCCTGGCGGAAATCGTCGTGCGCGGCGGCAATCCGGCCGCCGAATGCCGCGGCATGGGCGCGCCATCCGTAGGCCGCGTTGGTGGTGCCAATCCCGATCGACGCGTTCACATGCGTCGCCATGGCCGCCTCGTCGCCGGCGATGAAGGCGAGCAGGTAGGCGATGCGATGGCCGGCGCGTGAGCCCGGCTTGTCGCGTGGCGGCCTCGTTGAGGAGCGTGCTGGCCTCCGCGCGCCGGTCGAGCGCCATGATACACCGCAGCCAGGTTGGTATACGGCGGCAGGAATTTCGGATCGAGCCACGCAAGGACTGTTGAAAGGGTTCGACCGCGCGCTCGTATTGGCCCAGGTAGAGGTTCGCGACGCCCAGGCTGTTGAACGCAAACGCCTCGCGCGGGTAGGTGGTGGTCCAGGACTGCGCCAGCTCGAGCGCCTTGTCCCAGGCCTGCGTGGCGTCGCGGTAATACCGCCACGAGATGAAGAACCGCTCGCGCTCGCTGACCCGGTCGCGCAGCGTCGAACGCGCGTTCGCGACAACTCGGGCGCCAGCGCCGACTGGCCGGTGTTGGCGTAGACGCCCGACAGCTGCGCCAGCGCCATCGCGAAGTCCGGATCGAGCTCGATCGCGCGCTTCAGGTGCGGAATCGCGCTCGAGCGCGCAGGCTCATCCGCCCCTCGTCGAGCGCCAGCGCATAGGCGTGCAGCGCCTCGAGCGACGGCGTCGTCGCCCTGCGGCAGCGGGACGTCGAACTTCTGGATCGACGCGAGCGACTCGCCGAGCTTCTCGCGCAGCCTCGACGCCGCAGCCTGCCGAGCGCGGTGAGCACCTGTTCCTTGCCGGTCGCCTCGACCTGCTCGCGCGCCATCACGTCGCCGGTCTCGGCGTTGATGGCCTCGACCGCGATCACGTAGTTGCGGCCGAGGCTGCGCGATCGAGCCGGCGAACAGCGCCTTCAGCTGCTCGCGCTGCGCGATCTCGCGCGCGATCGGACCGCGTGATGCGGCTCGTCGGGCGGCCGGTTCATCAGGCGCAGCGTCTCGCGCACGCGCTCGTCGGGAAAGACCTTCAGGAACGGCGACTGCTCGAGCGCGACGGCGAGCGCGACCTTCAGCGCGCCGTCGAACACCGGTTCGCCGGTCGTGTTCATGAAGTCGGCGAGCACGATCGTGTCCTGCTCGGTCAGCGCAGCGCCGCCGCTGCGACCGGAAGAACGGCGACGCGACGGCCACGATCAGAATGACCGCCGCGAACGGCCGCGCCCGACCAGCCACCACGTCGCGTTCCGCCGCGGCGCAACCGGCGCCGTCGTCGGCAGGCTCGCCGCGAATGCCTCGGCGGATGCCGTGGCGATCGTCGGGATCCGGCGACAGCGCCTGCATGATCGCGCGCTCGAGCTGCGCGATCGACGTCCGGCACGAGCGTCGACGGACGGCGTCGAGCTGCATCCGGTGCCGCGTGCGGCTGAACGGGTGCTGTCCCGACGACCAGCTCGTAGAGCACGAGTCCGAGCGCGTAGACATCCGTGTGCGCTCCGTCAGACGGCGCGCCCGGCGAGCAGCTGTTCGGGCGCCATGTAGCCCGGCGTCCCGACGTGCGGTGCTGCAGACTCGGATCGACGCGCGGTGACGGCAATCCCGAAATCGGTGATCCGCACCTGGCCGTCCTCGTCGATGAGCACGTTGGCCGGCTTGCAGGTCGCGGTGGAGGATGCCCTGCGCGTGCGCGGCCGCGAGCCCGCCGCACAGCTGGCGGCGCGATGTCCGATGACCTTCTCCGACGGCAGGCGGCCGACGCGCTTGATGCAGCGACGCGAGGTCCTCGCCCTGCACCAGTTCCATCGAGAAGAAGACTTCGCCGTCGGCTTCGCCGACGTCGAAGACGCGGCACACCGCCGGATGCGTGATCTGCCGCGCCAGCCGGACCTCGTTCGAGGATGCGGCGACCGCGCCTCGCGGGGCGTCGAGCGGATCAACTTGAGGGCGACCAGGCGTCCGCAGCACGAGATCGTCGGCGCGCCACACGTCGCCCATGCCGCCCCTGCCGATGCGCGCGATCATCCGGTAGCGCCCGGCAACACACTGGCCGGCGGCAAAAACGGGAGGTGGCGCCATCGGTCAGGGACGCGGTGGCGTGCGCCGCTGCCTGAGCTGCTTTCCTCGTGGTAGGCTAGCAGCGACTGCACTTCCTCCCGCAACCGCGCGTCGGTCCCGCAGGCTTCGGCCACAAACGCGTCCTCACGTTCGGCCGGGGGCACGTCGAGCGCCTGCAGAAGGGCATCCTTCGCGCGCAGAGGCAACGTCGGCATTTCGATGATTCTAAATAGCTTACATGATTCTGCGGGGTTTCCAGCCAGATGTCGCGTTCATAGTCTGAGATGGAGAACCCCAGGTCCCGTTCGGTCGTCGCCGCGATGCTCGGCGCCGCCGCCGTCATGGCGCAGTTCGTCGAGCGGCAAGGCCGTTCGCGGGACGCGCTGTTCCTCACGTCGCTCGACCTCTCGGCGCTCCCGGCGATGCTGGTGGCGACGTCGGTCGTGTCGATGCTGCTGGTCGTCGCCGAACGCCCGGGCGACGCGCCGGTTCGCGGCCGGCGACGTTGGTTCCGGTCACCTTCGCCGCCAGCGGCGTGCTGTTCCTGCTCGAATGGTTCCTGCCGATCGCGCTCGCCTCAGCCTTCGGCCGCGCGTTGCCGTCTACCTTCACATTTCCGCCGCCGGGCCCGTGCTGGCATCCGGGTTCTGGCTGATTGCGAGCGAGCGATTCGACCCGCATACGGCGAAGAAACGGTTCGGACATATCGCGCGCGGCCGGCACGCTGGGCGGTCTGGTGAGCGCGCTGATCGTGACCGAGCGCGTCGCCGCCATGTTTGGCGTCCCCGGCCATGCTTCCGCTGCTCGCGCTGCTGCAGTTCTGCAGCGCCTGGTTCGTCTGGCAAACCGCCGGTGTGCGCGCCACGGCGAGCGCGCCGGTTCGAACCGATGACGAATCCGACGCGACAGCCGGCGCGGTCGCCGCTCCGCGCGTGCTGACCGAGGCGCCATCACTGCGCAACCTGGCCGTCGCTCGTCCTGCTCGGCACGACCGGCGCGGCGCTGGTCGACTACCTTGTTCAAGGCGCGAGGCGATCTCAGACGTTCGGCCGCGGCGATCAATCTGCTGCGTTTCTTCGCGCTCTACTACGCCGGCACCAGCCTGCTGGCGTTCGCGCTCCAGACGTCGGCGTCGCGAATGGTGCTCGAGCGCTTCGGCCTCGCGGTGTCCGCCGGGACGCCCTCGGGTGCGCTGCTCGCCGGGAGCCTCGGCGGCCTCGTCGTCCCGGGCTTCGGCAGCCTGCTCGTCGCGCGGGCCGAGCGAATCCGATGCTCCGCAGCTCGCTCTTCCGCGCCGGCTACGAGCTCTTCTACACGCCGATTCCGGCGGCCGAGAAGCGCGCCGCCAAGACGCTGATCGACGTCGGCATTCGATCGCCTCGGCGATGCGGCATCGGTGGCGGCGCTCGTGCGCGCGCGCCGGTGCTGCCGGCGCCGGCGTCGCAATCGTCGGCGATTCTCGTGACATGGCCATTGGATGCTCGGCCGCCGCGCTGATCGCTCGCGGCCGGTTGAACCGCGGCTACCTCGGCACGCTCGAGAACAGCCTCGCCGATCTGTCTCGCCGCGCCGGCAGTTCCGGTGTGGACGACGCCAAGACGACGGTCAGCATCCGGCCCTCGCACCTGCTGCGCGGAGACGGCCTCGCCCGGACCACGCTCAGGCTCGACAGCCGCTGAGCGAGCAGCGCCACGCGCCGTTCGACAAGCTCAGGGCAGCCGGCTGACAGCGAGCGAGTCGAAGCGACTCGAACCCGAACTGCGCGACATCCTCAGGCCTCCGCTCGCGCAACCGCGCGCGCGTCGTCGAAGTCCTCGGCAGGGAAGACGGGCTGACTCCGGCGCTCGTGCCGCACGCGATCACGCTGCTGGCCTGGGATCAGGTGGCGGACCACGCGCTGTTCGCGCTGCGCAAGGTCGGCGGAGGAGCACGTCGGTCAGCTGGTCGATGCGCTGCTCGATCCCAACCAGGACTTCGCCATTCGCCGGCGGCTGGCGCGGGTGTTCTCGGTCTGCGTCTCGCAGCGCGCGGCGCAGCGGGCTGATGTTCGGCCTCGAGGATGCCGCGGTTCGACGTCCGCTTCCAGTCGGCGCGCTCGCTGCGCGTCGATCGTCGAGAAGAACGCGCGCGGGTCCACGTCGACAGCCCGCAGATTTTCGCCATCGTGCTCAAGGAGGCTCGCCGTCGGCCGCGGCGGTCTGGGAAAGCCGCCGCCTGCTGGACGGCGTGGATGCGGCGACGAGTCAGTCGCCGATCGATCGAGTTCGTGCGCGAACCGCGCCGGCGAAAGCCTGGCGCACGTGTTCACGCTGCTGTCGCTGGTGCTGCCGCGCGAGCCGCTGCAGATGGCGTTTCGCAGCCTCCACACCGACGACCGATCAGCTGCGGGGCACGGCGCTGGAATACCTCGACGGCGTGCTGCCGCCGGCCATCCGGCAGCGGCTGTGGCCGTTCATCGAGCGGCGGCGCGATCGAAGCGGCCGTCGCGTCCGCGCGAAGAGGTGATCGCCGAGCTGCTGCGATCGAACCACTCCGATCGTGTTGAACCTCGAGGAACTGAAGCAGCGCGACGTGCCGATGATCCGCGACTTTGCGGCGTCCTGAACGCCATGACCAAACACAAACTCGTCGAACCACGACTCGACACGCCGTCGCCCGACGCTCCAGCGCCACGGGACCGTTCGGTCTTCCCGACGCGCTCGTGTCCGAGCACGTGCAGCGGCTTGCGGTCTGCGCCGCCATCGGCGCCGGCCTGTGGACCTACGGGCTGGTGATGGACACCGTCATTCTGGCCGCTCACGTTGTCGATTCGCATTCCGCAGTCCAACGTCGATCCTCGACATCGTGGCCATCGTCGTGTCGCTGGCGATGTTTGCCTACGATGCGGTTCTCGTCGCATTCGCACGAGCGGAAGGCCGACGCGGGGCTGGTGTATTTCGTCCTGAACGCGGCGGCGGTGGGGCTGCTCAATACCTGGATCGGCCTGGCGGCCATCACCAACGGCATCGGGGTGTCGTGGAACACCGTCGGTCATCCTCATCGCCGGCGATGGTCCTTCCGGCGACGCCCGGCAAGATGCTGGTCACGGCGCTGATCGCCGCGGCCGACGGATCCGATCGCCGTCTGGATCGCGCACCTGCAGGGCGTGCCGGTCGCGTCGTTCCGGACGCTGTCGTGGTCTCTTCCTGCCGAACTACGCGTGCGCCGTCGTGGCCACGCTGCCGTCGCGCGTGCTGCAGCGGATCGGCCGCCGTCTGCGCCAGGCCCAGGAGCTGGGCAGCTATCAGCTGGTCGAACTGCTCGGGCCGCGGCGGCATGGGCGAGGTCTGGCGCGCGCGGCATCGGCTGCTGGCGCGCGGCGGCGGCGATCAAGTTGATCCGGCCCGGAGCTGCTGGGCGCGGCGACGATTGCCGAGACGTCCAGACATGCTGCGGCGGTTCGAGCGGGAGGCGCAGGCGACGGCGGCCCTGAGCTCGCCGCACACGATCCGCGTGTTCGACTTCGGCGCCACGGCCGATCAGACCTTCTATTACGTGATGGAGCTGCTCGAAGGACGCGATCTGCAGTCGCTGGTCCGCGAGTTCGGTCCCGTGCCGGCCGAACGCGCGCTGTTCCTGCTCCGTCAGGTCTGCCATTCGCTCGCCGAGGCGCACGCGCGCGGCCTCGTCCACCGCGACGTCACGCCGTCGAACATCTACGTCTGCCGGATGGGCCTCGACTACGACTTCGTCAAGGTGCTGGACTTCGGCCTGGTGAAGTTCAACGGCGCGCGACCGATCGAGCGGACGTCTGAAGGGCAAGCCGCACACGACGACCGGAACGCCCGCGTTCATGGCGCCCGAAATCATCCTCGGCGGGACGACGTCGATCAGCGCGCCGACATCTACGCGATCGGCTGCGTCGCCTACTACCTGCTGACCGGCCAGCTGGTGTTCGAGGCCAGCAACCCGCGATGAAGATGTTCTCGCACCATGTGCAGGCACGCCGATCCCGCCGTCGCAGCGCACGGAGCTGCCGATTCCGCGCGAGCTCGACGCGCTCGTGCTCGCGTGCCTCGAGAAGGATCCGGCACGGCGTCCGCAGGACGCGTCCGCGGTGCTCGAGGCGCTGCGCCGCTGCCGAACCGCGCGAGGCGTGGGACAACGCCGCCGCGCGCGCCTGGTGGGAACGCCATCTCGTCGAGCTGACCGAGCCCACTCGACCGCGTCCCGCCACTCGAAACCAGTCTCGTCCTCGCGAGCTAACGCGTGCTGCGGGTTGCCCACGGCAGCGCGTTAAGGGCAGGCACGGAATGCCCCGACTCAGCCCCTCACTCACAGCACTCGCGGTCGGAGAAGTCGATGGCTAGACCGTGCCCTGTCGCTCGTTCGCCGACGTGCGAGCCGGCGAGGGCCGACCGCGGTCCTGATGCTGATCAACATCTTCGCTGCTGCTGATCTGCTACTCGGTGATCAAGACCGTGCGCGAGCCGCTGATTCTTCTCGGCGGCGGCGCCGAAGTCCGGTCGTATGCGGCGGCGGGGCAGGCGCTGCTGCTCATGGGATTCGTGCCGCTCTACAGCTGGTTCGCGTCGCGCGTCGACCGCGTCGCAGCTGCTCGTGCGGCGTGACGTTGTTCTTCGTCGCCTGCATCGGAGCTCGTTCGCGGCGGCCGTCGCCGCGCGCGTGCCGTATGTCGGCGTCGCCTTCTTCATCTGGGTCGGCATCTTCAACATCTCGCTCGTCGCGCAGTTCTGGTCGTTCGCCAACGACATCTACAGCAAAGACGCCGGCGATCGCCTGTTCCCGATCATCGTCATCGGCATGACCGCCGGCGCGCCGATCGGATCGTTCGTGTCGCGCGCGGCTCTTCCGCCTGGGCATCCATCCGCAGAGCATCCTGCAGATCTCGGCGCTGCTGCTGACGGCGAGCGTCTTTCTGTACCTCTGGATCAACCGCGCGCGAAACGCGGCAGGCCACGGCGCCGGAAGCGCCGATGTCGACGGCGGGCGGCTTCAGCCTGGTGCTGTCGAACAGCTACCTGCGGCTGGTCGCCGCGCTGATCGTGCTGCTGAACGTGGTCAACACCACCGGCGAATACTTGATCGCGCGGCTGCTGACCGCGCACGTGAACGAGCTGGCGCTGCAGAATCCGGCGTTCAACAAGCAGGCGTTCATCGGCGCCTTCATGCGGCGACTACCAGTTCTGGGTGAACATCGACGGCGTTCGCTGCTCCAGGCGTTCGTCGCCTCGCGCCTCGTCAAGCATCGCGGCCTGCGCGGCGTGCTGCTCGCGCTGCCGCTGATCGCGCTCGGCGGCTACTCGATCATCGCGGCCGGCGCCGGGTTCTCGCTGGTGCGCTGGATCAAGACCGCGGAGAACGCGACCGACTACTCGATTGATGAACACCGCGCGTCAGCTCCTGTGGCTGCCGACGACGCGCGAAGAGAAATACAAGGCGAAGCAGGCCATCGACACGTTCTTCGTCCGCGGCGGCGACGTGCTTGTCCGCGGGCGTGGTCTACGCAGGCACGAGCCTGCTGCACCTCACCACGGCGCAATTCGCCTCCGTGAACATCGTCCTGACGCTGATCTGGATGGCCCTCGCCGCGCGCATTCTGAATCCGCAACAGTCGCTGCCGCGCGCAGATCCCCGCGCTACCGGTACGGTCAGTGGCGGTTGGTCGGCCTGGACCGCATGCCGTCGTGAGGCGCCGCGGCCTGGGGCGTCTGGGCCGGCTCGGCATACCAGCGCTCCCTCGGCACCACCTTTGCGTTGTTTCGGATCGGTCTCGTAGCGCGGGAACCATGATCTGCACGCCATACTCGTTGAAGACGTCGAGGATGTTGCGGTGCAGCTGGCTGTAAAGGGCACGCCGGCGGTTGGGCGTATCGCGAATACGCGTTGATTTCGTAGGTCACGCTGAATCTGCCGAGCGCTGTCTGGCGGACGAACGGCAGCCGGTCAGCGAAGCAGCCCGGGCGTGCGCGCCGCAGCCTCGAGCAGCATCGCTTCGACCTGCCGCCACGGCGTGTCGTAGCCGATGTGCCACAGTTGGTGTGCAGGATGAGGCCTCGTTCCTTGCTCAACGTGACTGAAGTTCACGACCTCCGCGTTCAGGATCGCCGAGAGTTTGGCACGATGACCTCTTCGTTCTTGGCCGTGCGGATGGTGCGTCACGAGCAGGCGCATCTCCTGAACCGGAGCCGACGGTGCGCGCCGATCTGGACGACGTCGCCGACGCGGAACATCCGCCGATAGGCCATGCCTGTATCCGGAGAGGATGTTGCCGATCAGCGAGGAGGATCCGAGCGAGAGGACGACGCCGATGAACAGCGGTCACGCCCTTGAAGGCCTCCAGAATCCGACCCCGGCACGTAGGGATACGCCACCACCAGCGCGAACGCAATCACGATGATTCCCGCGAGCCTGTAGGTCGGCGACGCCCACGCGCTGTCGAAGTTCCGCAGCCGCAGCTTCTCGTTGGCGATGCTGTCGAAGAACAGGCGCACGATCTTCAGATGCGTAGCGCGTGACCATGAACAGGATGGCCCGAAACACGAAGTTCGGGATCAGGCCGATGGCGCCCAGGCTCAGACTGCGCATCGGGTCGAGGGCGAGACCCGCGAGATGGTTGGCGGTGCCCGCGCGTCCAGGGAAGAGGGCGAGCACGTAGCGCGCAGCATGGGAACACCATCGCCACGACGGTGACGGCCCAGGCGAAACTCAGGACTCCGGCCAACGCCCGCCACAGCTGCGCGGCTTCCACCGAGCTGGCACCGATTGGATGTGGACGTCGCGAACGCGTGGTCCGTATCGGCGCTCGAGCCGCGTCGACAGCCACCTGAATAACCGCCGGGAAACGAACGTAGCTGCGGAGCAGGCCGACCGTCGCGCCCAGCGTCAGGAGCGCATGCCGCCAGAGGACCGCGGGCTGCCGGGCGGGCGCGGTAGGCCGCGATCGCGTCCCAGATTCTGACCCGGAGCGCCTCCGCCACCAGCCGGCGATCGGCGGCTTCGAGCGCCGCATCTTCATCGAGGACCGCCAGCACGCGCCGGCCGTTCGCGAGAATCCAGGTGGCTCGCGGCTGGTCGTCGAGTTTTAGCGACGTCGAGACGACGGCGGCGTCGCTCGCGAGACCTCGAATCCTGGCTTCGATGTCCCTGGCGCGCCGTTCGGCGGGTAGGTGGACAGGCCCCGACCGAATAGATCTCCTCGCCGTCGATGATCACCGGCGCCCGCACCGCAGCCAGCGTGTCGGCGTCGGTTGCGGGACCGTTGTCAGTCTGATCGGACGAGTCACTGCGACTGGCCGGCGCGGCCCAACCGGACATCGCGGCAACGAGAAGCGCAAGGACGAGGGGACGCGCAGCGCATGGGTGGCCGCCTGTGTCGAATCGCCGTCCACCGCATTACGGCGCAGTGTGTCGCACGCGGCATGCCGTCTGAAGACACATCCAGAGAGGAGCCTGCCCGGGCACGTTCTCACGATGCGCCGAGACGGATCCCGCACCGTTCGTGATCGAGAAGCGCCGTCAACCCAGCGTCCGCCGGACGATCGCCGGCGCCGTGGCGGCATTCGTGCTGAACGTGATTGCAGGAGAAGCAAGAAACGGGAGCTGAAACTGGAGGGATGACGATATGGCATCCATGCTTGACAACATCCGGGAGCTCATCACGCCGGCGATGCTCACGCGCGCGGCGGCTCTGACAGGCGCGTCGGAATCCGCGCTGACGGCCGGATTCGGCGCGGCAATTCCGCGATCCTCCGGAACGGTGGCCAAGCGATCGGGCGACACCAGCTTCATGACCGAGTTGGGCCGCCTCGCGCTGGGCGCATCGAGTTCCGATCCGCTGACGGCCGCAAAAGCGTTCACTGTCGCCCGCGACCGGCGGCATCGACACCACGACACCGATGGGAGGATGGCTGTCGGGGTTGTTCGGGAACAACCTCTCGTCCGTAACCGACGCCATCGGCCGATCTGCCGGCCTGTCCAGCGGGGCCGGCGGCCTCGCTGCTTTCGATCGGCACATCGCTCGTGCTGGGGTATCTCGGCCGGATGATGCGGACCGACCGCCTCGATGCGTCCGGACTGGCGGACCGGCTGCGCAGCGAGCAGGCGAACATTACCGCCGCCCTGCCGCGGGGATTCAACCTGACCCGCGCCCCGAGCGACCCGGGCACCGAGTTACGTCGACGCGTACCGGCGCCGGCGCGATCGGTCGGTTCATGGGCGATTCCGCTGCTGCTGGCCGGTGCTCGGGACTGGGCGCGCTGGCCTGGTTCGCGAACCGCTTCCGTCCCGAGCAGACCGTCGCGCTGCGTCGAAGACGCGACCACGAAGGCCGTCGGCACGGCGCGGCGTCGTCACCCGCGACATGTTGAGTCGGCACGCTGCCGGGGAACATCAACATCATCGATTCCGGCGGGGAGCATGGAGGAACGCTTCGCGAGCTATACGGAGTCCCCCTCGGTCTCGGGAGTCGGACACGTTCGAGCTTCGACCGCATCGGGTTCGTGAGCGGCTCGTCGTCGCTCACCGGAGGAGTCGCGGAACAGATTCAGAACATCGCGACGATCATGCGTGCGTATTCCGTCGGTGCACGTGACCGTGGGCGGCCACACCGACAACCGGGGCAACGCGGCCGCCAACCTGCGAACTGTCCAACGGCGCGGCGCCGAGGCGGTGGCGGATGCGCTGAAGAAGCGCGGCGGTCGCCCGCCGATCGCGTGTGCATGCCCAGGGATTCGGCGACAGCAGGCCGATCGCCGACAACCTCGACTGAGGCCGGACGCGCGCAGAACCGGCGCGTGACCATGGAGGTTACCGCTCGCTGAGCAAGAGGCCGCGCGCACGGTAGGTCTTGAGAACCCATTTCGGCCATTCGTGAGGTGGAAGGAGCCATGCCGGCGCGCGCGCTGAGACCTTGATCCGCACGCCGTTCCATCGTGATCCGGAGCCCGCGTTCAGGTTCGCAGCGATACAGTTCGGGCGCGTTAAGCCGCGGCCGCCCGCTGGGACACGGCAGTTGCCACAGGGTTTCCAGACCGGGAGCGGAGTGAAGCACCGCCATCACCTTGGGCTGGCCGCTCTTGCGAATGCCGTTAATTCATGATGGCCACGCGCGCTTCGATCGCGTGGACGAGCAGCGGAAGGTTCGATCGAGGCTGGCCATGATGCGAACACCATGAACACGTCGGCGGTGCCGAGCTGGATTGTTCGGACACATCAGGTCGAATTCCCGATCAGCTCGGACAGATCCCCCAAGCCGACGACGCGGAACGTCCCGAACGACAGCTGAAGGCCGATGGATCGCGCGTTCTTCGCCCGGGTCGTCGCTCGGGGCGCGTGGCGCCGGCGCAATGCGGGATTGATTTGGTGCCGGCGTCCGTCGGCGCGGGCTTCCAGAACCGCCGCCGGCCGAGGCGACGACGCGCATGTCGAGACCGGTACGATGGGAATTTCCGGTGCCGCCGGGTGTCACGACCCACGACGTGCGGCCCGACGCCGATCAGGCCGGGATAGGTCTTCCCGCAGGGAACGCGTCTGCGACGGCGTCAGGCTGAACGTTGGCGCCGTGATCGATGAACTCACGAATCGGAATCTGATTGGCCAGCGCGGCCATCCCGCCGAAGTGATCGCGCCAGTGCCAGTGGGTGGTCACGCCGAGGATCCGCGCATCCTGTTGGAGCCCCTGGCGTCGCGAACCGCGGCCATGTTGCGCCCGCATCGCGCCAGGCTCCTCGCCGGCGTTGCCGGTATCGATCAGGAGCGACTCTCGGGACGGAGCAACCGCGGGGGTCGCCTTGCCGCCTTCGACGTCTATGGCGCAGATCCTCGAGCGCATCCGGCGGCGGGGACGACGACGTCCAGACTGCCGGGGTCGCCGACGGGACAAAAAGCGAGGCCTTCACTGCTTCGGTCGTGCATGGAGCCGAGAGAAGTACTCGAGCGCCTTTGCGCAGTCGTTCGTCTGCTCGCTCGGCGGCCGACTGGGCTCACGCCGCGCCTGCGAAGCAGCATGGCCCGGCCTTCCGCGAGCACCTGAAACGCCTCGTCGCGCGCGCATTTCGTCGACAGCTCGAGGATGCGGGAGGAATCCGGATAGAACCACAACTCGGCAACCGCCTCATAGTCCCTCGGACATCTCAGGGTGAACTTCAGTCTTGCCACGCTGATCGGTCCGAACGGAATGCCGAGGTGCTCTAGCAATACGTAACTGAACGAAGTACAA
>ERZ1370068.9495-contig-827_pt1 | contig 26760 bp, 28 predicted proteins | sample MGYA00561227_ERZ1370068 | MGnify/ENA primary metagenome ERZ1370068 (study PRJEB38410, sample SAMEA6850437) | metagenome | study: Metagenomic assessment of the ecological functions of the soil: analysis of the soil microbiota associated with the...
GGTATGCGCGCTGAACGTTCCAGTTACGTATTGCTTCGAGCGTCGTGGAGCTCTGGCTGATGGACGAGAACGACCTCCGTCTCCGGCCGTCACGCCGAGGCCGGGGTCCTGACGACCATCCCCGGCGTCACCGGGCTCGGGCTCGGCGAAGGCCTCGTGCGGTCGGATCGCGGCGAGTCGAGCGCCGCTGGTGATCCAGGATCTGCGCGCCGAGGCGCGCCTGACGAGCTACGAGCGCGGTAGAGGCCGGAGAGCGTGGTGTCCTTCGCGGGCGTGCCGCTGATTCTCGAGCGACCGTGTGCTGGGTGCGCTGACCGTGTCCCTGCGGAAGACGCACAGCTTTTCGGAGGAGGATCTGAGCCCGCTGCGCTCGCTCGGCAATCACGCCGCCATCGCCATCGAGAACGCGCAGGCTCTACGCGGAGACATCCGGACACCTCGCGCAGACTCGCGCGCTCCCGGAGGTGACCGAGACTCTCAACTCGACGCTCGATCCGGAGCGGGTCGTGAAGGAGGTCGCGATCAAGATCGCGCAGGTGTGCCGGGTCGACTGGGTGCTCGATCGAGCGCTGGGACGGCGACAACGTGATTCCGCTGATGTCCGCAGTTCGCGGACGGCCGGAAGGACGAAGGCATGCGGACGGCCTACACTGAGCCTTCCGGACCATCCTGCCGCGTGACGTCCCGGCGCATGCCCAGGCCATCGAGACGCGCCGGCCGGTGATCATCCCGACACATCGACCACCGACCTGATCCCTCGCGAGTGGACGGACACCTTCGGGCACAAGACGTTCATGGTCGTGCCGCTGATCCGTCAGGACGCCGTGATCGCGGGTCATGAGCCTCGACTACGTGGAGCGCGCGTGACGCCGCTTCGAGCGATGGCAGGTGGAGCTGGCCACGGCGATCGGGAGTCAGCTCGCGCTGACGATCGAGAACACGCGCTCTACACCGAGGCGCAGGAGCGGCTCGGCGAGGACGACCACGCTCCTGAGCGTGGCGCGCAGTGCTGCTCACAGCCCGCGCCGGCCGGCGAGGTGATGCGCCGGCTCGCGCGGCGTGCTGGCGCACGCATTCGGCGCCGACATGGTCGGCGTCTACCTGCTCGACGAGCGGAAGGCAGCGCCTCGTGCCGACGGCCGGCTATCACGTGCCCAAGCACCTGCTCTCGCTGTTCACCACGCGGCCCTTCGTCCTGGAGCGACTTCCCCTGCTGCGCGAGGCCTGGAGCAGCGGCCGCGCGTTCTGGTCGACGGACGTGAAGAACGATCCGCGCATCGATCCCGAGACGTTCGCGGGAGTGGATCCGCACGCGGTGCCGTTCGCGCCCACCATGGTGCGCGGTGAGTCGGTCGGCTCGCTCTTTCTCGTCTGGTGGGGCGTGGGACGGCAGGTTCCAGCCGGCCGAGATCCGCCTCATCGAGGGCGTGGCGATGCAGGTCGGCCTCGCCATGAGAGAACGCGGAGCTGGCGCGCCAGACCCAGCGAAGCTCCAGGAGACCGAGCGCCTGCCTGCCGTGAGTCGCACGCTCGCCTCCACGCTGGACCTGGACACCGTGCCGCGCCAGTTCCTGCGCCACGTCGTCCGATCGCTTCGGGCGGACAGCGCCGGGCTATGGCTGGCGGATGACGCCGGTGAATGGCTGCTCCCGCGGCGGGCTACCATCTCCGTCCGAACAGATCGCGGCGTCGCGCCAGCTCCGGATCTCGACCGTGCACGATGCGTTCTATGCCGAGGTGATCCGGTCTCGGCGACCCATCGTGTCGACCGACGTGATGCACGATGAGCGGATTCCCCGGGCGATCCGCGATGCGGCGCCGCATCAGACCCAGCTGTTCGTGCCGATCGTCACCAAGAATCGCATGATCGGGGGATTCGCCGTGGTCTGGTGGAGGCCCGCCGCGTCCTGTCGGACAGCGAGCTCAAGCTCATGGACGCCATCGCGAGCCAGGCGGGAGTGGCGCTGGAGAACGCGCAGCTGTTCCGGGACAACCAGCGCCGTGTGGAGGAGCTCTCGCGTGCTGCACGAGCTGTCGCGCGCGGTGACAGGCCAGCTCGACCAGAAGGACCTGCTCGATACCATCCGATCAGCACGTGGCGCGAGTGCTCGACGTGCGGCACATGGTGGTGCTGCTCCACGACGAATCGACCGATGACCTGGACGCGGTGTTGCGCGTGGCCAACGGCGCGGCATCCGCGAGCGCCAGCGCTCTCACGGCGCGCGGGTGGGACTGGCGGGCTTCGTGCTCGACACGGGCCGGCCCCTGCGGACGGACGACTACCTGCGGCGAGTGCCGGCGCCGCGGCGTCACGCCGATCGCGGAGAACCTGACGCTTCCCCACTGGCTCGGGGTGCCGATGAGCGCGGGCGAGCGGACGCTCGGCGTGCCTGTTGCTCCGAAGCTGCCTGAGCGCCTTCACGGAAGGCGACGAGCGCCTCCTTGCCAGCATCGCGGACCTCGCGGCGCTCGCGCTCAGGAGCGCGCGACTCTACGAGGAGCGGGCGCGGGCGCACGCCGAGCTGGCGGCGACCCAGGATCAGCTGGTCCGAACCGAGAAGCTGCGGGCCATGGGGAGATGGCGTCCGGTGTCGCCCACGATTTCAACAACGTCGCTGGCTTCGGTCCTGGGCCGCGCCCAGCTCCTGCTGAAGCGTTTGGAGGACCCCAAGCTTCGTCAGTGGGTGGAGGTGATCGAGCGCGCGGCGCTCGACGGCGCGCGGACCGTCCGGCGTCTTCAGGACTTCACGCGGATCCGCCGCGATCACCCGGCGGTGCCCGTGAACCTCAACCAGATCGTGCAGCAGACGCTCGATGCCACGGAATCCGCGTGGCGGGAGGAGTCGCGCAGCCGCGGCATCGAGATCGACGTGACGACGAAGCTCGCCGCGCCGCTGCCCGACATCTCGGGTGATCCGGCCGAGCTGCGCGAAGCCTTGACCAACGTGGTCCTCAACGCTCTGGATGCCATGCCGACCGGCGGCGCCTCGACGCTCGAGACGTCGAGCGCCGACCGGCACGGGTGGAGTCGCCGTCACGGACACGGGGACCGGCATCCCGTCGGCCATCCGTCACAAGATCTTCGACCCGTTCTTCACCACCAAGGGGCCGCGGGGCACGGGCCTCGGCCTGTCGATGACGTATGGTATCCTCGGCCGTCACGGAGGCCGCATCACCGTCGAGAGCGAGGAAGGGCTCCGGGAGCACGTTCCGCTTGATGTTCCCGTCCAGTCGCGCGAATCGCGCGAGGCGCCTGGAGCCGCCGGCCCGCCGCGCGTCCGCGAGGACTCGCTGCCGGGTGCTGGTGGTGGACGACGAGAGAGGTCGTGGGGCGCGGTGCTCAGGACATGCTCCTCTCGATGGGACAGCGCGTGGACGTGGCGAGCAGCGGCCGCGAGGCGATCGCACGCTTCGGCGCCGACCGGTTCGACCTCGTGATGACCGATCTGGCGATGCCGGGCATGACGGGATGGGAGGTCGCGCGCGCGATCAAGGACATCGCGCCGGCCACCGCGCGTGGTCCTCGTGCCAGCGGCTTCGGCGTCGAGGTGTCACCCGAAGGACTCTGCGCTCGCACGGCGTGGACCTCGGTGCTCGCCAAGCCGCTCCGGCTCCTGGACTCTCGAGCGCGCCGTCGCGCTGGCGCGCTCGCGTCGCGGCGACGTGACGGAAGGGTCGGCGATGACGAGTCCGATCATCACCGAGGCGGTTCGCGCGCTGGTGGACCGCCGCGACCTCACGCGGATCGAGGCCGCGGCGGCGATGGAAGCCATCATGTCCGGCGCGGCCACCAACGCGCAGATCGCCGCCTTCCTGACCGCGCTGCGCATGAAGGGCGAGACGGTCGAGGAGCTGATCGGCTTCGCGCAGGTGATGCGCCGAGAAGGTCGTGCAGGTGCCGCATCCGCGCGCGCCGAGGTCGTCGGCGCTCACCGGCACCGGACCGCGAGATGCTCATCGACACCTGCGGCACCGGCGGCGACGCCTCCGGCACCTTCAACATCTCGACGGCCACCGCGTTCGTGGTGGCCGGCGCCGGCCTGCAGGGTGGCCAAGCACGGCAACCGCGATCGGTGCTCCTCGCTGTGCGGCTCGGCCGACGTCGTCGAGACGCTCGGCATCAACCTCGAGCTGTCGCCCGCGCAGGTCGCCCGCTGCGTGGACGAGGTCGGCATCGGCTTCCTCGTACGCGCCGCTCCTGCACACGGCGATGAAGCACGTCATGGCGGCGCGGCGCGAGATGGGCATCCGCACCGTCGTTCAACATGCTGGGGCCGCTGACCAATCCCGCCGGGCGCCAACGCGCAGGTGATCGGCGTCTACTCGGACGCGCTCACGCGAGCCGCTGGCCCGCGTGCTGGCCGAGCTCGGCACGCTTCGCGCGTTCGTCGTCCACGGCGCCGACGGGCTCGACGAGATCTCCAGCACCGGCGAGAGCCACATGTCCGAGGTCCGCGAGGGCGTCGTGCGGAGCTTCACGCGTGCGGCCCGAGGACTTCGGGCATGCCGCGCGCCTCGATCCGTGATCTGCAGGGGGGCGACCGCGCGCGAGAACGCGCGAGATCATCCGGCGCGATCCTGGCCGGCGAGCCGGGCCTCGCCGCGACATCGTGCTCATGAACGCGGCGGCCGGCGCCTGGTCGTCGGGCGCCAAGGCGCGTGACTTCAAGGAGGGAGTTGCGCTCGCCGCCCAGTCGGTGGATTCGGGCGCGGCCGGTCGCAAGCTGACGACGCTCGTCGAGCTGTCGCAGCGCCTCGCCGCGAGACGAGCCCGCTGCGCAGGCGCGTCGACTGGCAGCGTCATGGATTGGCGTTGACCCTCTCCGGTTCGGAAGGGGTACACTACCAATCGCTTCCCCTTCGCGCCCGTCAGTCGTTCGCTTGTTCCTCGACCCTGACGCGCGGCGGGCGGTCGCAACAGTTCTAGAACACCATGACCGCACGAGGACAGGGCCGTCGGAGCATGACGACCCGGGTGCCCCGGTATCACCAGATCGCTCAGAGTCTGCGCGAGCGGATTGCGCAGGTCCAGCCTGGGCCGGGCGAGCGCCTCGACAACCAGCGCGGTCTGGCGCGCGAGTACGGCGTCACGCTCATGACCCTGCGGCACGCCCTCGAGCTGCTCGAGCGGCGACGGCCTCATCACGCGGCGGCACGGGCTCGGCACGTTCGTGGCCTCGCCGATCGTCGACTACGACATCCTGCACTTGCGCACCTTCGCCGGCGATCTCTCCGCGCAGGGCGAGCGCGTCGCCACGCGATTCCTCGCGCAGCCGGCTTCGCTGCGTGCCGATCGCTGGGTGGCACGCGAGCTCGGCGTCGGCGCGCGCGCCCGCGTGCTTCGCGCTCGAGCGGCTGCGTCTGGTCGACGGCCGTCCGACCAGCTTCCAGGTCTCCTACCTGCCCGCCGCCATCGGCGAGGAAGTGGCGAAGGCCGATCTCGCGGTGACGCCGCTCCGGCAGGCGCTCTCGTTCAAGCTTGGACTCGAGATCACCGCCGCGCCGCGAGACCGTGTCGGCCGTCCCTGCTCGACGCGAACGCCGCGCGCGAGCTGGGCTGCCGTCCCGGCATTCCGGCGTTCCGCTCCGATCGCGTGTCGCGTCGGACGCCGACGGCGCGCCGCTCGTGTACGATCGCGTGTTCATTCCCGGCGACCGCTTCCGGATCACCCGTCAACTGCACTACAACGGATCGCAGATCAAGGAGCCCAGCGCATGAAGATCCTCGTGATGGTCAAGCAGGTCCCGGACACCGCGACCCAGGTGAAGGTCGGGCAGCGATCGCGCAGGCCATCGATACCGCCGGCGTCACGTGGATCGTCTCGCCCGTACGACGAGTTCGCCGTGGAGGAAGCGCTCCGGATCAAGGAGAAGCGCGGCCAGGGCGAGGTGGTCACGGTCTCGCTCGGCCCCGATCGCGTCAAGGAGGCGCTGCGCTCGTGCCTGGCGATGGGCGCCGACCGCGCGATCCACCTGCTCGATCCGGCGTGGAAGGCGCCGACACTCTGACGACGGCGCGCGCGCTCGCGGCCGTCATCAAGCAGGAGGCGCCCGGGCTGGCGCTGTTCGGGCGACAGGCGATCGACGACGACATGGGCTCGGTCGGCGCGCAGGTCGCCGAGCTGCTGGGCTGGCCGTGCGCGTCCTGGATCATGGAGGAGGCGGTGGACGACGGCGGCAAGACCGTCCGCGTGGGGCGCCAGGTGGAAGGCGGGCTCGAGATCTTCGATCTCGCCGCTGCCCGCCGTGGTCTCGGCGCAGAAGGGCTTGAACGAGCCGCGCTATCCGACGCTGAAGGGCATCATGGGCGCCAAGAAGAAGGAGATCAAGGACGTGAAGGCGGCGGATCTGGGCATCGCTCCGGTGCGCCCGGCGCTTCGGTCGTCGAAGCTCGAGGCGCTGCCGCCGCGTCCCCCGGCCGGATCATCCCGGGCGACGCCAGCGGACGCCGTCAAGGAGCTGGTGCGGGCCCTTCGCGAAGACGCTAAAGCGATCTAGCAACCCAACGGGAGCGAAAGCGCATGCCGGGCGCGTTCTGGTGCATCGTCGAAGATGATCGTCAAGGCAATCCGAAGAAGGTCATGGCGGAGGTCCTCGGCGAGGCGGCGCGTCTCGCGGCGGCAGGCCGGCGGGCAGGCCGAAGCGGTCTGGCTGACCGACAAGGCCACCGCCGGAGGGCGTGAAGCAGCTCGGAGAGCTGGGCGCCAAGCGCGTCTGGCTCCTCGAGAACGCCGGCGCTGCGCTCCGTACCGGGGCGAGGTCTGGACGCCGGTCGCTCGCCGAGCTGGCGGCCAGGGAGTCGCCGCAGCGCGATCCTCGCGCCGGTGACCACGCGGCAGCGCGAGCTGATGGCGCGCCTGGCCGCGCGGCTCGGCGCGGGTCTCGTCGGCGGACTCGACCGCGCTGGCGATCGAGGACGGCAAGCTGGTCGGCGACGCGGCCGGTCTACGCGGGCAAGCTGCTCTCGAAGGTGACCTGGAGCAAGACGCCGTGGCTCGCCACGCTCCGGCCCAACGTGTTCCGTCCGGCGGAGCCGCAGGCGGGCGCGTCGCCGCAGGTCGAGCAGCCGACGGTGACGATGCCCGCCGGAGACGATGAAGCTGGTCGAGCGCAGGGAGGAGGCCGCCACGGGTCTGCCTGAGCTGGCCGAGGCCGAGATCGTCGTGTCGGGCGGCCGCGGCCTCAAGGGCCCGGAGAACTTCGTGATCCTCGAGGAGCTCGCCAAGGTCATCGGCGCCGCGGTCGGGCGCCTCGCGCGCGGCCGTCGACGCCGGCTGGCGGCCGCATCGCTTCCAGATCGGCCAGACCGGCCGCACCATCTCGCCCAAGCTCTACATGGGATTCGGCATCTCGGGCGCCATCCAGCACCTGGCGGGCATGCGGACGTCGAAGGTGATCGTGCGCCATCAACAAGGATCCCGAGGCGCCGATCTTCAAGATCGCCGACTACGGCATCGTGGGCGACCTCTTCGAGGTGGCGCCGCTCCTGACCGCCGAGTTCAAGAAGCTGCTGGAGAAGTAGATCGCGGGCCATGAACCTCGAGCTGACCGACGAGCAGACGGATGATCCAGGCGATGGCGCGCGAGTTCGCCGAGAAGCGACGTGCGCCCCATTGCCGCGGCGATCGATCGCGAGGCGCGCTTCCCCACGAGACCGTTCGCCGCATGGGCGAGCTGGGGCTCATGGGCATCGCCATCCCCGAGGCGCTACGGCGGCAGCGGAGCCGACACGATCGCCTACGTCGGTCGCCGTCGAGGAGAGTCGCGAAGGCCTGCGCCTCGCACGCGGCCATCATGTCGGTGAACAACTCGCTCTACTGCGACCCGGTCGCTGCAGTTCGCGACCGAGGAGCAGAAGCAGCGGTTCCTCGTCCCGTATGCGTCCGGCCAGAAGATCGGCTGCTTCTCGCTGACCGAGCCGGAGGCCGGGCTCGGACGCCAGCAACCAGAACACGCTGGCCGTGCGCGACGGCGACAGCTACGTGCTCGACGGCCGCAAGATCTTCGTCACCAACGGGCGCGAGGCGAGCGCCGCCCTCGTGTTCGCCCAGACGGATCGGGCCAAGCGACACCACGGGATCACGGCGTTCCTCGTCGAGAAGGGCACGCCCGGGCTTCACCGTCGTGAAGACGGAGGACAAGCTCGGCATCCGCGCGTCGGACACGGCCGAGCTCCTGTTCGAGCACTGCCGGGTGCCGGCGGCCCATCGGCTCGGCGCGGAAGGGCAGGGATTCAAGATCGCCATGTCCGCGCTCGACGGCCGGTCGCATCGGCATCGCCGCGCAGGCGGTCGGCATCGCCGCGGCGGCCTGCGAGGCCTCGGTCGCGCTACGCGCAGGAGCGCGAAGAGCTTCGGCGTGCCCATCGGCCAGCACCAGATGGTGCAGTGGATGCTGGCCGACATGGCGACGGGGATCGAGGCGGCGCGCCTGCTCGATCTGGCACGCGGCCTGGCTGAAGGACATGGGCCGGCCGTTCAGCGCGGCGTCGGCCCAGGCCAAGCTCTTCGCGGCCGACATCGCGATGAAGATCACGACCGACGCCGTCCAGGTGCACGGCGGCTACGGCTTCATCAAGGAGTACGAGGTCGAGCGACACTTCCGGGACGCCAAGATCACCCAGATCTACGAGGGCACCTCGCAGATCCAGAAGCTCGTCATCGCGCGCCACCTGCTGAGCCGCGCGGTGGCCTGAGGAGAGAAGGATGGCCGACGGGCGAGGAGCGCTGGCGACGGGAGACGTACGATCCGGCCGTGGCCAAGGCGCCGGAGCGGGACGTGCCGTTTCGAGTCGCTGTCCGGCCTCCCGATCCAGTCCGCTCTACACGCCGGACGATCTGGCCGGGCTGGACGTACGAGGAGAAGCTCGGGTACCCGGCGAGAGTTTCCCTACACGCGCGGGCCGTATCCGTCGATGTACCGCGGCAAGCTCTGGACCATGCGCATGTTCGCGGGCTTCGGCCGCGCCGGAGGACACGAACGCGCGCTTCCAGTACCTGCTCGAGCAGGGGCAGACCGGGTCTCTCCACGGCCTTCGACATGCCCGCGCTGATGGGCTACGACGCCGACCACCCGCGGGCGCGCGGCGAGGTCGGGACGCGAGGGCGTCGTCGATCTCGACGCTCGCCGACTTCGAGACGCCTGTTCCGCGACATCCCGCTCGACCGCGTCACCACCTCGATGACGATCAACTGCACGGCGTCGGTGGCGCTCGCCATGTACCTCGCGCTGGCCGACCGAGCAGGGGGTCTCGCTGGGACAAGATCGGCGGCACGATGCAGAACGACATGCTGAAGGAGTTCATCGCGCAGAAGGAGTGGATCTCGCCGCCCGAGTCCGCGGTGCGCATCGTGGTCGACACGATCGAGTTCTGCGCCGAAGCACGTGCCGCGGTTCAACCCGGTGTCGATCTCCGGCTACCACATCCGCGAAGCCGGCTCGACGGCCGTGCAGGAGCTGGCGTTCACGCTGGCGGACGGCTTCGGCTACGTGCAGGCATGCCTCGAGCGCGGGCTCGACGTGGACAGCTTCGCGCCGCGCCTGTCCTTCTTCTTCGACATCCACAACGACTTCTTCGAGGAGATCGCCAAGCTGCGCGCGGCCCGGCGGATCTGGGCGACGGTGATGCGCGACCGCTTCGGCGCGCGCAAGCCCGAGTCCATGCGGCTGCGCACGCACACGCAGACGGCCGGCGTGTCCGCCGACGGCCCAGCAGCCGCTCAACAACGTGGCGCGCGTGGCGCATGCAGGCGCTGGCGGCGGTCCTCGGCGGCGCCCAGTCGCTGCACACCAACTCGCTACGACGAGGTGCTCGCCCTGCCGACGGAGCAGGCGGTGACGATCGCGCTGCGCACGCAGCAGATCATCGCCGAGGAGACGGGCGCGCCGCTGACCGATCGATCCGCTGGGCGGCTCCTACTTCCTGGAGACGCTCACCGATCAGATGGAAGCGCAGGCGATGTCGTACATCCGGAAGATCGACGAGCTGGGCGGGATCGTGCCGCGCCATCGACCTCGGCTACCCGCAGCAGGAGATCGCCGACGCCGCGTACCAGCTACCAGCTGATGGACGACCGCGGCGACCGGACCGTGGTTGGCGTGAACAAGTACGTGATGCCCGGACGAGCCAGCCGGTCGAGTACCTGCGCGATCGACGACGCGGTCGAGCGTGAGCAGATCGAGCGCGTCAAGCGGGTCAAGGCCGCGCGCGACTCGGCGCGCGTGGAGCGGCGGCTCGCGCAGCTGACCGACGCGTGCCGGGACGGCGGCAACGTCATGCCGGTGCTGGTGGACGCCGTGAAGGACTACGTGTCCGTGGGCGAGATCTCCGACGTGTACCGTGAGGTCTTCGGGCGCTACCGAGAACCGATACATCTTCTGAAGCCAGAGCTGCGAGTCAAGGGGGACAACGCGATGTCTGAAGCGATCAGGGTGACGAAGGCGACCTCGCTCAAGCCGAAGCCGAAGGACGCCGAGCTGGGCTTCGGGCAGATCTTCACCGACCACATGTTCGTGGCCGACTTCCAGGAGGAGAAGGGCTGGTACGACCCGCGTGTCGAGCCGTACGGGCCGCTCTCGCTCGATCCGGCGGCCGCCGTGCTCCACTACGCGCAGTCCATCTTCGACGGCCTGAAGGCCTTTCGCGGCGTGGACGGCAAGGTGCGCCTGTTCCGGCCGCAGAAGCACGTCGAGCGCATGACGAACTCGGCCAAGCGCCTGTGCATCCCGCCGATCGACCCGGATCATGGCGCTCGACTCGATCGTGACGCTGGTCGGCGTCGAGCGCGACTGGGTGCCGAAGACGGTGGGCACCTCGCTCTACATCCGCCCGACGGTCATCGCCAACGAGCCGTTCCTCGGCGTCCGTCCGGCGAAGACCTACGTGTACTTCGTCATCCTGTCGCCCGTGGGCGCCTACTATCCCGAGGGGATGGCGCCGGTGAAGATCCTCGTGGTCGACAAGTTCGTGCGAGCCGTGGAAGGCGGCGTGGGCGGCGCCAAGACGGCCGGCCAACTACGCGGCCAGCCTCTACGCCAGCGAGGAGGCCAAGCACGCCGGCTTCACGCAAGTGCTCTGGCTCGACGGCGTGCACCGAAAGTACATCGACGAGGTCGGGACCATGAACATCATGGTCAAGATCGGCGACGAGATCATCACGCCGCCGCTGACCGGGCACGATCCTGCCCGGGCGTCACGCGGACTCGGTCCTCGCGCTGATGCGCAAGTGGGGGCTCCGCGTCAGCGAGCGTCAGGTGTCCATCGACGAGGTGCAGGAGGCCCATCGTCGGGGCGCGCTCGAAGAGGTGTGGGGCACCGGGACGGCGGCGGTCATCTCGCCCGTGGGTGAGCTGGCCTACAAGGGCGAGCGCATGGTGATCAACGGCGGGAAGATCGGCCCGCTGACCCAGCGTCTCTACGACGCGATCGTGGGCATCCAGTACGGCCAGACGCCGGATCCCGACGGCTGGACGGTCGAGGTGTCGGTGAGCGAGGCGAACGCCATGAGCTGACTGCGTGTTCTGCATGATCCGCGACGGCAAGATCCCGTCCGTGAAGATCCACGAGGACGAGCGCACGCTCACCTTCATGGACATCAACCCGCTGAACGCCGGCCACTGCCTCGTGGTGACGAAGCGTCACGCGCCGACGCTCTTCGAGGCCGACGTGGACGATCTCCAGGCGGCGATCGCGACGGCGCAGCGGGTGGCCGGCGGTGATCCGGGAGGCGCTCAAGCCGGACGGGCTGAACATGCTGCAGGCCAACGGCGCCGCCGCCTTCCAGTCGGTGCCGCACTTTCACCTGCACCTGATTCCACGATGGGCCAACGACGGCAAGGGCTTCGACTGGAAGCTGGTGCCCGGCGACCGCGAAGCCATCACGAAGACCGGGGAGCGACTGCGGCGCTGCTGCGTAGGCGCCCGGCGGAGACGGCCGATGCGAGACGGAGTCCGAGCGGGAGCCGGTCAGGCGGCGCGCAGCGCCCGCAAGATCCGCGTGCTGGTGGCCAAGCCCGGGCTGGACGGCCACGACCGGGGCGCGAAGATCGTGGCGCGCGCGCTGCGCGACGCCGGCTTCGAGGTGATCTACACCGGGCTCGCATCAGACGCCCGAGCAGATCGTCGCCACCGCGGTGCAGGAGGACGTCGACGCCATCGGGCTCTCGGTGCTCTCCGGCGCCCACAACTATCTCTTCCCCCGCGTGATGGAGCTGCTGGCCGGAGCAAGGGCGCCGACGACATCGCGGTGTTCGGCGGCGGCATCATCCCGGCCGAGGACATCGAGAGCGCTGAAGGCGCTGGGCGTCAAGGCGCTGTTCACGCCCGGCACGTCCACGCAGGACATCATCCGGTTCGTCAGGGACAACATTCGCGCAACGCTCTGAGCCAGATCGGCAGGTGCGGCATGGACTTCGACCTGACCGCCGAGCAGAAGGAGATCCGGGCGCTGGCGCGGGACTTCGCCGAGAGCGAGGTCGCGCCGCGTGATCCGCCACTTCGACGAGGCCCACGAGTTCCCCACGAGATCCTGCGCCAAGCTCGGCAAGACCGGGCTCCTCGGGGCGCTCGTGCCGGAGGCAGTACGGCGGCGCCGCAGCTCGACTACGTCTCGTACGCGCTGGCCGTCGAGGAGCTGAACCGCGTGCGACGCCTCGGTCGGGATCACGATGTGGGCCCACAACTCGCTCTGCACCAACCACATCGCGCTGTTCGGCTCGCCGGCGCAGAAGGCGCGCCTATCTGCCGCGCCTGGCGCGCGGCGAGACGCTCGGGCGCGTGGGGCTGACCGAGCCCGGATCCGGCTCCGACGCCGCCGCCATGAAGTCGCGGGCGGTGCCCGGACGGCGACCACTTCGTGCTCAACGGCAGCAAGGCGTTCATCACCAACGCGTGCCGTGAGCGAGATCGCCGTGGTGATGGCGGTGACGGATCCGGCGCGCCGGCAGCAAGGGCATCTCGGCCTTCATCCTCGAGAGGGACATGCCGGGGTTCAGCGCCGGGACGCCGTATCGGAAGCTCGGGCTTGCACGCCTCCGAACACCGCCGAGCTCGTCTTCGACAACGTGCGCGTCCCGGCGGGACAACCTCTGCGGCGAGCGCCGGCATGGGCTTCGTGAACACCATGCAGGTGCTGGAGGGCGGCCGGATCGCCATGGCCGCGATGGCGGTGGGGATCGCGCCAGGGCGCGCTCGACGAGGCGCTCAAGTACATGAAGCAGCGCAGCGGCCTTCGGCCGGACGCTCGCCGAGTTCAACGGGCTGCAGGGCATGATCGCGGACATGGGCACCGAGGTGGAGGCGGCGCGGCTCCTGACCCTGCGCGCGGCCGTCGCTCAAGGACCGCGGGCGAGCCGGTCACGGACCGCGGCCTCGATGGCCAAGGTGTTCGCCTCGGAGGTCGCGATGAAGGCGGCGACCAAGGCGCTCCAGATCCACGGCGGCGCCGGCTACATCACGGAGTTCCCGATCGAGCGGATGTTCCGCGACGCCAAGCTGACCGAGATCGGCGAGGGCACCTCGGAGATCCAGCGCATGGTCATCGCCCGCGAGACCTGCTCCGGTTCCGGTGAGGGCGACGATGGCCGAGTCCGACGCGTGCTCTACGACGGTGCAAGGAGGGCGTCGGCACCATCACGCTCAACCGGCCGCGCCGTGCTCAACGCCGCTCAACGCCTGGACCTGGTGCCGAGCCTGGCCGACGCGGCCGAGCGGGCCGCCGCGACGCCGAGGTGTGGGGTGGTCGTGCGGAAGGCGCGGGGCGGGCGTTCTCGTCCGGCATGGACCGCACGGCGCTGTCGGCGCGGCGCGATCGGCGAGGCCTTCTACCGGCACTGGATCCGCGGCCTGAACGCTCTCGGAGGACATGGACAAGCTCGCGGTCGCGGTGCTGCCACGGCTACTCCATCGGCGGCGGGCTCCAGCTCGCCGTCGCGTGCGACGTGCGGCTCGCCACCAGCGACGCCATCCTCGGGCCTGGGCGCGACCGAGCACGGCTTGATCCCGGACGGATCGATCCTGCGGCTGGCGCGCATCGTCGGCCTCGGCCGCGCGAAGGAGCTCGACCCTGCTCAACGACCACATCAGCGCCGAGGAGGCGCGCGCCATGGGGCTCGTCAACTGGGTGGTCGCGCCGACCGAGCTGGACGCCCCGGCGACGCCGGACGATCGTCGAGCAGCGCGCTGCCACACGTCCCGCACCGCCACCGGCCACGCCAAGCGCCTGCTCCACGCCGTCGTTCCACACCGATCCGCGCGCGATGATCGAGGACGTGATGCGCGCCCAGGCCGAGTGCATGGCCTCGTGGGAGATCGACGGAAGCCAACCGCGCGCCTGGGACGAGCGAGCGTCGCCGCCCGCTATCTACCCGCCGCCGACGGGCGCTGTACATCCTGCTGCCTGCCGACGACGTCATCCTCGAGACCGACGGTCTGACGAAGGAGATTCCGAGGGTTCGTCGCCGTCAAGGACGTCAATCTCCGCGTGCGCGCGCGGCACCATCCACGCGCTCATCGGCCCCGAACGGCGCGGGCAAGACGACCTGCTTCAACCTGCTCACGCACTTCCTCGCGCCGACCCGCGGGCGCATCACGCTTCAACGGCCGCGACATCACCGGGCTCGCGCCCGGCCGACATCGCGCGCCTCGGGCCTGCGTGCGCTCGTTCCAGATCTCGGCGGTGTTCCCGCATCTGACCGTGCTCGAGAACGTGCGCATCGCGCTCCAGCGGCAGCGCGGGCGGCTCGTTCGACTTCTGGCGCTCGGAGCGGGTCCTGGAGGCGCTCGACGCGCGAGCGCTCGAGCTGATCGAGGCGGTCGGGCTCGCCGGCGTTCGCGAGGCGACGCCGCGGTCGAGCTGCCGTACGGGCGCAAGCGCGCGCTCGAGATCGCGACCACGCTCGCGCTCGAGCCCGAGATGATGCTGCTCGACGAGCCCACCGCCGGCATGGGCCACGAGGACGTCGAGCGCATCTCCGCGCTGATCAAGCGCGTCGCCGCCAACCGCACGGTGCTGATGGTCGAGCACAACCTGAGCGTCGGTCGAGCACCTCTCCGACACGCATCACCGTGCTGGCGCGCGGCGAGGTGCTCGCCGAGGGCGACTACGCCGCGGTCTCGCGCAATCCGGACGTGATCAGGTACGAGGCCGTACCTGAGGCCGGCGGCCTCGCCCGCGTGCACGCGACGCCCGCTCGACGCCGTCCTGCGGTGCGCGACCTGCACGCCTGGTACGACGAGTCGCACATCCTCCACGGCGTCGACTTCGACGTGCGGGCCGGGCGAGGTGGTGACGCTGCTCGGACGCAACGGCGCGGGCAAGACGACCACGCTCAAGTCCGTCATGGGCATCGTGCGCCGGCGCGCGCGGCTCGGTGCGCTTCGGCGGCCGCGGAGCTGATCGGGCGGCCGTCCAACGCGATCGCGCGGCTGGGGCATCGCGTTCTGCCCCGAGGAGCGCGGCATCTTCGCCAGCCTCAACGTGGAGGAGAACCTGCATGCTGCCGCCGACGGTGCGCGCCGGGCGGGCTCACCGCTCGAGCGCGATCTTCGAGCTGTTCCCGAACCTCCGCGAGCGGCTGCGGAGCCAGGGGACGCAAGCTCTCCGGCGGCGAGCAGCAGATGCTGGCCATCGGCCGCATCCTCCGCACCGGCGCGCGGCTCCTGCTGCTCGACGAGCCCACCGAGGGGCTGGCGCCGGTGATCGTCCAGCAGATCGGCGCCACCATCCGGCGCCTGAAGGACGAGGGCTTCACGATCCTGCTGGTCGAGCAGAACTTCCGCTTCGCCGCCACGGTGGCCGACCGCGCACTACGTCATGGAGCACGGGCGGGTGGTGGACATGATTCCCAACGCGCGCGCTCGCCGCCAGCATGGACGCAGCTGCACGAGTATCTCGGGGTATGATGCACCGCCGCACTCACCTCAGCCGAGAAGAAGGATGCAGCTATCGCATGAGATCACCGCGTCGTCATCGCGCTGGCCGTCTGCGCCTCGCCGCGGGCCCGTCGCAGGCCCAGATCTCCGACGGCGTCATCAAGATCGGGGTCCTCAACGACCAGTCGAGCCTCTACGCCGACCTCGCCGGCCCGGGCTCGGTGGTGGCCGCCCGCATGGCGGTCGAGGACTTCGGCGCCGCCAGCCAAGGGCCTCAAGGTCGAGATCATCTTCGGCGGACCACCAGAACAAGCCCGACGTCGGCTCGCAGATCGCGCGCCAGTGGTACGACGTCGACAAGGTCGACGTGATCGTGGACGTGCCGACCTCGTCGGTGGCGCTGGCGGTCAACCAGATCACGCGCGACAAGGGCAAGGCGTTCATCGTGTCGTCGGCGGCGACGCTCGGACCTCACCGGCAAGGCGTGCTCGCCGAACACCGTGCACTGGACCTACGACACCTGGGCGCTCGCCAACGGCACCGGCAACGCGATCGTCAAGACCGGCGGCGACACCTGGTTCTTCCTCACCGCCGACTACGCCTTCGGCCACGCGCTCGAGCGCGACGCCGAGGCGGTGGTGCTCAAGAACGGCGGCAAGGTGCTCGGCAAGGTGCGCCACCCGCTCAACGACCGCAGGACTTCTCGTCGTTCCTGCTGCAGGCGCAGGCGTCCAAGGCGAAGATCATCGGCCTCGCCAACGCCGGCGGCGACACCACCAACTCGATCAAGCAGGCGCGCCGAGTTCGGCATCGTGCAAGGGCGGCCAGAACTTCGCCGGCCTGCTCGTGTTCCTCACCGACGTGCACGCGCTCGGGCCTCGAGCAAGGCGCAGGGGCTGATCCTCACCGAGACGTTCTACTGGGACCTGAACGACGCAGACCCGCGCGTGTCGCCAAGCGCTTCGCCGAGCGGCAACAGCGGCAGTCATCCCGACCATGGTCCACGCCGGCGTCTACGCGGGCGTGCTGCACTACCTGAAGGCGGTCGAGGCGCTCAAGGCGCGACGACGGCGACCAAGGTCATCGCCAAGATGAAGGAGATGCCGACCGACGATCCGCTCTTCGGCAAGGGCAACGATCCGCGCCGACGGCCGCAAGATCCATCCCGCCTATCTCTTCGAGGTGAAGAAGCCGGTCGGAGTCGAAGGGCGCCGTGGGACTACTACAAGCTCCGCGCGACGATCCCGGCCGAGCAGGCGTTCCGCCCGCTGGACCGAGGGCGACTGCCCGCTGGTGAAGAAGTAGCGAGCCGACCGAGGGGCAGCCGGGGCGTGAGCGCATGATTCCGAGTCTTCGGCATCCCGCCCCAGGCGCTGTTCGGCCAGCTCCTGATCGGGCTGATCAACGGCTCGTTCTACGCGCTGCTGAGCCTGGGGCTGGCCGTCATCTTCGGCCTGCTCAACATCATCAACTTCACCCACGGCGCCCAGTACATGATGGGCGCCTTCGTCGCGCTACTTCCTGCTGCAGTACGCCGGGCTCGGCTACTGGTGGGCGCTCCTCGCTCGCGCCGATCATGGTCGGCGCTCTTCGGCATCGTGCATCGAGCGCACGATGCTGCAAGCGGCTCTACCAGCTCGACCATCTCTACGGGCTGCTGCTGACCTTCGGGCTCGCGCTCATCATCCAGGGCGCTGTTCCGCAACGAGTTCGGCTCGTCCGGCCTGCCGTACGCGATCCCGAACGCAGCTCAGCGGCGGCCACAACCTCGGCTTCATGTTCCTGCCGAACTACCGCGCCTGGGTGATCGTCGTTCTCGCTCGTCGTCTGCCTCGGCACCTGGTTCGTGATCGAGCGCACCAGGCTCGGCTCCTATCTGCGCGCCGCCACCGAGAACCCGACGCTCGTGCAGGCCTTCGGCATCAACGTGCCGCGCATGATCACGCTCACCTACGGCTTCGGCGTCGGCCTCGCCGCGCTCGCGGGCGTGATGGCGGCGCCGATCTACCAGGTCAGCCCGCTGATGGGCGCGCGACCTCATCATCGTGGTCTTCGCGGTGGTGGTGATCGGCGGCATGGGCTCGATCATGGGCTCGATCGTGACCGGGCTTCGGCGCTCGGCGTCGATCGAGGGCCTCACCAAGGTGTTCTATCCCGAGGCCTCGAACACCGTCATCTTCGTCATCATGGCGATCGTGCTCCTGGTGCGGCCGGCCGGTCTCTTCGGACGCCGAGTGAGCACGGCGCGACGTCGAAGCGCCGACGATCGCCGCGCCGGCGTCGCAGCCGGCACCAGCGCATCGCCTTCGTCGTCATGATGGCGGTGCTCTCGCGCGTCGCGCCGTTCGTTCGTCTACCCGCGTGTTCCTGATGAAGGCGCTGTGCTTCGCGCTCTTCGCCTGCGCCTTCAACCTGCTGCATCGGCTACGTCGGGCTGCTGTCGTTCGGCCACGCGGTCTTCCTCGGCTACGGCCGGCTACGTCGCGGCGCACGCCGCGAAGGTCTGGGGCTTGCCGCCGGAAGCTCGCCATCCTCGCCGGCACCGCCGCCGCCGCCGCGCTCGGCCTCGTCATCGGACGCTGCTCGCCATCCGCCGCCAGGGCATCTACTTCGCGATGATCACGCTGGCGCTGGCGCAGATGATCTTCTTCTTCTGCGCTGCAGGCGCCGTTCACCGGCGGCGAGGACGGCATCCAGTCCGTGCCGCGCGGCAGGCTCTTCGGCGTCCTCGACCTCAGCCAGCCGCTGACGATGTACTTCGTGGTGCTGGCCGATCTTCCTCGCGCGGCTTCCTCGCTCATCTACCGCGTCATCCACTCGCCGTTCGGCCAGGTGCTGAAGGCGATCCGCGAGAACGAGCCGCGCGCGATCTCGCTCGGCTACAACGGCCGACCACTACAAGCTGATCGCCTTCGTGCTCTCGGCCGACGCTCGCCGGGCTCGCCGGCGGCGACCAAGGCGCATCGTGTTCCAGCTCGCCTCAGCTCACGGACGTGCACTGGACGATGTCGGGAGAGGTCGTGCTGATGACGCTGCTCGGCGGCCTCGGCGACCGCCTTCCGGGCCGGTCGTCGGCGTCGCCCTGGTCGTCGTGGCGCTCGAGAACTACCTCGCCACGGTTCAGCGCCTGGGTCACGATCGATGCAGGGGCGCGATCTTCGTGATCGCGTGCGTGCTGACGTTCCAGCCGCGGGATCATCGGCGAGCTCGCGCGCGTCCTCCGACAGCCGCTCTGGGCGACGGCTGACCTCGCCCTCTCCCGGAGGATGGCTGACTCGCTCTCCGTCCCGGCAGACGGTGGTGGCGCCGTTTACTCGCCGTCCACCGCGGCGGCGCTTCAGGCGGCGACGCCTTCGCTTGAAGTCCGCAGCGCTCGTGTAGGTGAGGGCGATGAGGTCCTCGCCGCCGCGCGCTTGCGCTCGGCTCTGGATGCGGCGGACGGCCTCGCTGGTCACGCGCAGCGTGATCAGGCGCGTGGGATGCGAGCTGTTCCGCGAGCGCTCGCACCGCGACGCGATCGTTCGTCGGCGGGACGATCTCGTGGACGAAGCCGGCCGCGATGCGCCTCCTCGGCCGAGAGCAGCCGCGCGGTGAACGATCATCTCTCCGGCCCGTGACGGCCCGAAGAATCACGCAGCGTGGAGTAGGCCGTCATGGAGAGGCGGTTGCCGAGCGTGCGCGCGATCGGCACGCCGAACGCGCGCGTCGGGCGTGGCGATCCGCAGATCCGAGCACGGCGCGATCGCGCAGCCGCCGCCGGCCGCGAAGCCCTGCGACCTGCGCGATCGACCGGCTTCCTGACGCGCTCCGAGCGCGATCGAGCGCCGCGTCGCCGTCGCGCTCGTAGCTCGATGCCGTCCGCCAGCCGGTCGAAGGTCCTGAACTGGCGCGATGTCGGTGCCGGCCACGAACGCCTTGCCGCCGGCTCCGCGAAGAACAGGCACCGCACGGAGGATCCGCATCCACCTCGTCGCGCCGACCTGGCGTCGAGCGCTCGTACATGTTCCACGGTCATCGCGTTGCGCGCCGCGGGACGGATTGAACGTGAAGCGTGACGATGCAGGGCCGTCGCGGTCGACGAGGACTTCGCTCGGCGCTGGCGATCGCTCACCGAAGCGATGCTCATATCGAAAGGTGACGGGATGGTAACATCGGGAACCGAAGCCACTGCCAGCGCTCGATGCGCGCTCGACGGCATCCGCGTCCTCGACCTGACGCAGGTCATGGCCGGGCCGTTCTGCGCCATGCTGCTCGGCCGACATGGGCGCCGACGTCATCAAGATCGAGCCGCCCGGCGGAGAGACCACGCGCGCATGGAGCTCGAGCTGGCGCCCGGCGTCTCCGCGCCGTTCCTGGCCGTCAATCCGCAACAAGCGCGGCCTCGTGCTCGATCTCAAGCGCCCCGAGGGCGTGAGCGATCCTCGAGCGGCTGGCGGCCACGGCCGACGTGCTCGTCGAGAACTACCGGCCCGGCGTGGCCGCAGCGGCTCGGCGTGGACTACGCGACGCTGCTCCGCGCGATCAACCCGCGGCTGATCTACTGCTCGATCTCCGGCTTCGGCCAGACCGGGCCCTACGCCGACCGCGGCGGCTACGACCTCATCGCGCAGGGCATGAGCGGCATCATGAGCGCGACGGGGAGCGAGGGCGGCGCGCCGGTGAAGGTCGGCGTGCCCATCACGCGATCTCGGCGCCGGGCTCTTCGGCGTCTTCGGCATCCTGCTGCGCGGTCGCGCGCGCGCACGTGACGGGCCGCGGCCAGCTCGTGGACACGTCGCTCTTCGAGGCCGGGCCTGGCGCTGTCGGCCTGGGAGGCGACGGAGTACTGGTTCACGGGCCAGATCCCGCGCGGGCTCGGGACCGCGCACCGCCTGAACGCGCCGTACCAGGCGTTTCGCGCGAGCGACGGCCACTTCACGGTCGGCGCCGCGAACAGCAATCTCTTGCCGCGCTTCTGCGCGCTGCCTCGGCCTCGACCACCTCGTCGACGGATCCGCGCTTCGACTCGGTGGCGCGATCGCCTGCAGAACCAGCGCGGAGCTCGAGCGCGCTGATCGAGGCGGTCACGATCGACGCACTCGCGCGCGCACTGGCTCGAGGCAGTGCGAGGCGGCTGGCATGTCCGGCCGGGCCCGATCTACAGCGTGCCGGAGGCGCTCGACGATCCGCACGCGCGGGCGCGCGGCATGGTGCAGGAGCTGCCGACATCCCGGTGTCGGGACGCGTGCAAGGCGCTCGGCAACCCGGTGAAGCTGTCGCGCTCGCCCGCGCGCCTGGACGACGGCGCGCCCGCGCCTCGGCGAGGACACCGAGTGCGATCCTGCGCGAGCTGGGGCTGCGACGCGCGAGGTCGCGATCGCTCGCGCCGCGGGCGATCTGATGGACGCGACGCGCTCGTCGAGGGCGGACGCGGCGGTCCATGATCCGCGGTGCCCGGCACAAGCCGCGCATCCATCCCGGCGCGTGGGTCGATCCGGCCGCGCTAGATCATCGGCGACGTGGAGCATGGCCGAGGGCGCGAGCGTCTGGCCGTTCAGCGTGCGTGCGCGGCGATCAGGCCAGCTACGTCCGCTCGGCCGCAACTCCAACGTGCAGGACAACTCGGTGCTCCACGTCACGCCGAGAATTCCGTGCATCGTCGGCGAGGGCGTCACGATCGGCCATCGCTGCGTCGTGCACGCGCTGCACCATCATGGCAACAACGTGCGCATCGGCATCGGCGCCGTGGTCCTGACCGGCGCGGTGGTCGAGGACGGCGCGCAGGTCGGCGCCGGCGCCCTCGTGCCCCAGGGCAAGGTGGTGCCGGCCGGCTGGCTCGTCATGGGCGTGCCAGCCAAGCCCATCCGCCAGATGAGCGACGAGCGAGACTCGAGGACATCCGGCGGAACGCCGGTCGACTACCTCGAGCTGTGGCAGCGGGACTATCGCGGCAACGCGAGCCGGTGGGGAATGACGAGATGAAGGCGCTCGACGGCATTGCGCGTCATCGACTTCACGCAGGCGATGGCGGCGCCGTTCGGCACGATGAACCTCGCCGACATGGGCGCGGACGTCATCAAGATCGAGCCGCCGGGCACGGCGAGCCCACGCGCGAGCTGTCCTCGATCGCGCAGAACGGCGACAGCGCCACGTTCATGACGATGAACCGCGACAAGCGCGGGCATCACGCGTCGACCTGAAGCAGCCGGCGGCGTGGCGATCGTCAAGCGCCTGGCGAAGACCGCGGACGTCTTCGTCCAGAACTACCGCCCGGGCGCGGCGGAGCGGCTGGGACGTGGACTACGAGACGCTGCCGCGCGGTGAACCCGCGGCTCATCTACTGCTCGGTGAGCGGCTTCGGCGGCACCGGCCCGTACGCCCCGCGCGGCGGCTACGACCTCATCGCGCAGGGCATGAGCGGGATCATCAGCGTGACCGGCGACGAGGACGGCGCGCCGGCCAAGTCCGGCGTGCCGCTCAGCGATCTCTGCGCCGGGCCTCTTCGCCGCCTACGGCATCCTCTGCGCGCTCGAGTATCGCGAGCGGACCGGGCGAGGGGCCAGCTCGTCGACACCTCGCTGCTCGAGGCCGCGATGGCGCTCACGGTCTGGGGAGGCGACCGAGTACTGGGTGACCGGGCAAGGCGCCGAAGCCGCTCGGCTCGGCGCACCGCCTGACGGCGCCGTACCAGGCGCTTGCGCGCCGGCCGACGGCTGCTTCACGGTGGGCGCGAACAACGACAAGCTCTTCGAGGCGCTCGTGCCGCGGCAATCGCGCGGCCCGATCTCGCTCGAGGATCCGCGCTTCACGACCGCGGCGCCCGCATGCGAGCACCGCGATCGCGCTCATCGCGGCGATCGAGAAGACCACCGTCGGCGAGACGCGCGCCCACTGGCTCGAGCGGCTGGATCGCGGCCGGCGTGCCCGCCGGGCCGATCAACAGCTATGCCGAGGCGCTGGCCGATCCGCACACGCTGGCGCGCCGGATGGTGCGTGGATCTCATGCATCCGGGGGCGGGCCCGATCAAGGCGCTCGGCATTCCGGTGAAGCTGTCCGAGACGCCGGGCGCCGTGGACCGTGCGGCGCCGCCTCTCGGACAGCACACGAGCGAGATTCTCACCGAGCTCGGCTACACGGACGAGGAGCAGCGCGCGCTCAAGGCGCAGGGCACCATCTGACCGCTTCGACGAGGAGAGCCATGGCGAAGGCGCTCGACGGTATCCGGATCATCGATCTCACCCAGTACGAGGCTGGACCTTCCTGCACGCAGACGCTCGCGTGGCTCGGCGCCGAGGTCATCAAGGTGGAGCCGATCGGCGGAGAGCCCAACCGCCGCGCGCTCTCGGAGACGGCCCGGCGTCGACAGCTGGGGGTTCCTCTTCCTCAACGCGAACAAGAAGAGCGTCACCCTCAACCTGAAGGACGCGCGCGGGCGCGCCAGATGTTCGAGCGACCTCGTGCGAAGAGGGCGACGTCGTCGTCGAGAACTTCGGGCCGGGCACGATGGATCGGCTCGGCTGGGGCTACGCGGCTCTCGCCGGATCAACCCGCGCATCATCGTGGCGTCCCTGAAGGGCTTCGGCTCGACGGGCCCGTACTCGCAGTACAAGAGCTTCGAGTTCGTGGCGCAGGCCGATGGGAGGCGTGATGAGCCTCACGGGAGAAGCGGACGGCCCGCCCACACGGGTGCCCGCCGGGCTCGGCGACACGACGACCGGGCTGCACTGCGCCATCGGGATCCTCGCCGCGGTGGTGCAGCGGCAGGCCACCGGCGTCGGGCAGCAGATCGAGGTGTCCCAGCAAGACACCGTCGTGAGCCTGACGCGCGTGCACGTCCGCGAGCAGTACATCACCGGTCAGGCGGTGGCTCGCCGCGGCAACCGGCAGTTCGGCAACGCGCCCGGTCAACTGCTATCGCTGCCGGCCGGGAGGGCCCAACGACTACCTCTTCATCCACGCGGTGACCACGGACATGTGGCGCAGGCGCTGATGCGCGCCATCGGCCGTCCCGACCTCGCGGACGACTCCGACGCTCGGCACACGCGCGGCTCCGCTACGAGCGCGTCGACGAGATCGACGCGGTCATCGAGGCGTGGACGGAGAAGCACACCAAGCGCGAGGCGATGGAGATCCTCGCCGGCGCCGGCGTGGCCTGCGGCGCGGTGCTCGACTTCGACCGAGGTGCTCGGCGGACGAGCACCTTCGCGCACGCAGGCATGATCGTCGATCTCGAGCATCCGGACCGCGGCCGCTTCCCGATGCTCGGCAACCCGATCCATCTGTCGGCCTCGCCGACCGAGGTCAGCGCCCGCGCCGCTGCTCGGCGAGCACAACGCCGAGGTGTACGGCGCGCTGCTCGGGCTCGGCGCGGAGGAGCTCGCGAAGCTCCGCGCATGACGGCGTGATCTCGTAGCACGCCGCCAGCGCACCGCTCTGTTCGCGTGTGCCCGTCAGTCGCCTTTGCGCGGCTTTCGCACGAGTCCCTGCCGCTCGGCGGCGGTGCGCAAGGCGCGGATCTCGGAGCACTCGCTTGCTGGCTGGGCCAGCGCGTCGAGCCAGCGTTCGCGATGTGGTCGCAGGGCGAGCACGACCCGCTCCATCACGGCCAGGTTGCGGAACCACTTGCGGTCCGCCGGCACCGGGTACCAGGGATGCTCGGGCTCGCTGCAGCGCTCGAGCGCGTCCTGGTAGGCCTCCGTCAGCTCGTCCCACAGGGGTAGGTCGCGCCAGTCGTTCGGGTTCAGCTTCCAGGCGCTCAGCGGATCCTTCTCGCGCGCCAGCAGGCGCTCGTACTGCTCCTCGCGGCTGATGTGCAGGTAGAACTTCAGCAGGATGGTGTTGTTGTCCTCGAGCAGGCGCTCGAAGGCGTTGATGTGTTCGTAGCGGGCCTCGCCAGGTGCGTCTCGGCACCAGGTTGAGCACGCGCGCCGCCAGCACGTCCTCGTAGTGTGAGCGATTGAACAGGCGTGATGTGACCTCGCCGCGGAGCGACCTGGTGCATCGCGCCAGAGGAAGTCGTGGCCCCGTTCCTCCTCGGTCGGCGCCTTGAACGACTGCACGTGCGCGGTCTGGATGTTGGAGAACTCCAGGATCTTGCGGATCGTGCCGTCCTTGCCGCGCACTGGCATCGCGCCCCTGCAGCACGATCAGCAGCGCATCCTGGCCGGCGAAGGCGCAGCAGGTTGCCGAGCTCGGCGAACTCCTCGCCCAGCGTCTGCAGCCGGGCCAGCCCCTTCTTCTTCGCGACGCCCAGCCCGTGTCGCGCGGCTCGAACGAGGCCCGAGCCGGACCTTCAACTTCTTGCCGTCGAGGACGAATGCGTATGGGAGCGTGACATGCACCGAAGGTAGCGGGCTGCGCTCACGGTCTCGCTGGGCGGCCGACCGCTACCGCCGATCACGTTGTCCAGGGATTGCCCGGGGTGTCAAGTGGCCCTCGGCCGGCTGCGGAGTTCACAATGAGCCGTCCGGTTTGGGAAAGCAGAACACCGTGGCATAGGCAGCGTTGATGCGAGGCGGCGACGGACAGCAATGGGTGGCGCATGGCTGGAAGGACCGGCAGGATGTACGCGACGCCGGCAGCCGGAAGGTGAAAGTCGATGGCCTGAGGTCGGAGTGATCATTCCTGTAATCCTGCGGCATCATCGTTCGGGCGATCGGCGGAGGTTGGGTTGTGCGCCCCCACCCTCCGCGGAGCGGCGACCTGGCTGGCCACGCGACGTTCCGATGCCACCGCACGGCGCCCGCCTGCCCGTTTCGCGCTCGAGGACTGCAGTCCGCCCGCCAGAGCGTGGATCCGAGCGCGCCAGGTCGCAGCGCGGATATTCCCGCCGGCGCCGCTCAGAGGCGCGGCGCTCCTCTGCACGGCGCGGCCGGTCACGCATCCGAAGATGCCTTGCGCTCTACGTTCACGCACCGCCGCACGGGACATCGTCGTCGGCAGACACACCGGAGCTGATGACCGTCGCCGGTCACGCTCGGCGTGGCGCACCCGCCGGGATATCCGCTGTCTGACGCTGCTCGGTCACGTCTTCGGCAGCCTGCTGCCGCACGGGACCGATCGCGTTTCGCGTCAATCTCATGGCCGCCGTCTGCGGCGCGGGAACGGTGGCGGTCGCATTGTGCGTCACTGGCGTGGTGGCTCTCACCCTTCCCGCTGGTCCGCCGCCGCTGTCGCGGCCCTGCGCACTCGGGCTCAATCCGCTGTTCTGGTCCTGGTCCCTGGTGTTCGAGGGCGTTCCCGCTCAGCAACCTTCTGGCGGCCACGCTGATCTCCTTTGCTGATGTTGGCGTGGGAGATGCGCGGCCGCGACGCTACCTCGTCGCCGGGGCGCTCGTTGTTGCCGGCCTGGCCTGTCAGAACCATCTGACCGTCGTTGCTCCTCCGGACCGGCCACGCTGTTTCTTCTGGCGGCGGCGCGCGATCGCCTCTGCACCGCCCTCGCCTGGTGGAGTGGTGCGTCAGGGCGCTGCTGCTCGGCCTGCGCTGCCGTATGCCTACATTCCGTGGGCGGCGGCCCGGCATCCATTTCTGAGCTGGGGCGACGTCAATCGTTCTCCGATCTCGTCGCGCTGTTCCTGCGCGGCGACTACGCACGAGCAGCCTCGTCAGCAACCCCCAGTATGCGGGCGGCTCGCCGGCCTCGCGCGTGCTGGCGCTGGCCGCGTCGTTTGCCACGATCGAAGGGCGCTGCTCTGGCGGGCGCCGTCGCCACGCGTACCGCCGCGCGCGGTGGTGTTTCTGATTCTCGATGCTCGGCCTCCCTGTTCACGGGCCTGTGTTCGTCGCCTACGCCAACATGGACCTGATGGAACAGGGCACCCTCTGGGTGCTGCAGCGGTTCTTCCTGCTGTCGCGTGGCTGCCACGCAGTTGATCGCGTGGGGCTTCGTGACAGCAATACGTAATGG